>Ga0172380_10008525_pt1 | contig 11176 bp, 6 predicted proteins | sample Leawe162metaG_FD_119747 | JGI IMG/M metagenome (GOLD analysis project Ga0172380, IMG submission 119747) | Leachate microbial communities from a municipal landfill in Southern Ontario, Canada - Leachate well 162 metaG | ecosystem: Engineered > Solid waste > Landfill > Unclassified | place... | reverse complement strand
TCATTTCTAAGCATGGTGAAGCGATTATGCGAAGCGAACAACATTGAAGAGCCTTGTGCGGGAATTCCGCACGCAGGGATCCGTGAGGGGGCAGTTGGGTAACTGGCTGTCCTACCTTGATCAGCCTGACCCAGGCTGCACAAACCGCTCTCGACAAGTCGGCAGAATGGGTTGCACTCGCTGAGGCGGCAGGCGCTGACGATGGCATTGAATCTCCCGTCGTTCGCCTGATTCTTGGTGAAAACAACTTGTTGAGGGCATCAGACCCGGACACGACAGCGAGGAATCAACTGGAAGATCGTGTTAATCGGCTGGAAGGCTTTACAAAGATGGCTATAACGCTGACCTCTGAGCTTCGGAAACAATTAACCTAGCTCGCGTAGGATGCGCTGAGGCGCGAGGTTTCTAGTAACTTATCGGCCAAATCTTTACATTATTTGCGAATAATGTGTTGTAGATCAATCGCTTGCGCTGTTATCCGGGTGATTCTTTTTCACCGCAGAGAAACATAACGGAGGGTGAAACCATACCATTACCCTACAAAATCTCTGCGTCTCTGCGTCTCTGCGTCTCTGCGTCTCTGCGTCTCTGCGTCTCTGCGGTAAATTTTTTGGTTCCAGCAATTGTCCTGCTTAGGTGAAGCTGGTTTCCAACAAGCACTTACGCGAATTCGCCGGCATATATCCGGATGCGTCGGCAAAAGTTTCGTAGGATGTGCCGAGGAACGAGGCGCATCGGTCGCGAAATTTCACCCCATCCGCGATTGATGCGCCTCCTGCCGTCGGCACATCCTACGGCGGAACTACTGCGATAGCGCGTATTGCACCAGGTAGTAGCGGTACGGCGCTGGGCTGTCGAAATTTATCATTTTCTGGCAAAAAATCAGCACTGGTTTTGGCGGGCGTAAATTGAGAAAATCCAAAAACCAGTGCTGATTTTGCAAAACCCGCTATGTCGTCATAATTAGCCGACATCGTGCTCAAAAGCGCCAAGTGGCTTTGGCGTAAACGCCGCGCGGAATTTCATAGGTCAGTTGGGTGGTGCTTTCGGTAAATTCGGGGTGTTGGCTATCCAGCAGGTTCTGTCCCACCAGGGATAAATCCAGCCCTTTATAAGGGGTCCAACCCAGGCGCACATCCAGCGTGGTATAGCCGTCGATGCGTTGGGTTTGCGCGGTTAGCGGGCTGACATGGCGCAACTGGAAATCGAGCTGGGTTCGGGCGTTCAAATCCATCAAGCAGCGTAGCGATGCCTGATGCCTCGGACTTAACCCCGCCTTGTCGGGATTGGCGCCATCGTAAGGCGGCGCGTCTATGTTTAGGTGCGTATACGTCCCTTCCAGCCGCATCCAGTCGAGGGCGCGCCAGTCCACGGTTATTTCCACGCCGTAGGTCTTGGTCGTAGTGCCGGTGTTGAGGGTGGGGAGCGGCACGATCAGATAGGGCGTCGGCGAAAAATTCAGGGACGGCGCACCGGCGCGCCATTGGGCGAGGCCGCTATATTTGTTGGCAAAAGCCGCGATATCCCAGGATAAGTGCGAATTCAACTGGTTCCGGTATCCGATTTCGTAAGCGTTCAGCTTTTCCGCAGCCAAATCCGGGTTTGCGACGATTGCCAGCGCCATCGGATAACGCGTGGTATTTTGCGCTGTTCCGGGCGGGATCGTCAGCAGCGCAATGCGCGCCTCGGCTTCGCTACGCGTTGGCGTCCTATCCGCCCGGGAGGCGGCGACCCATAACGAGTTCACGTTATCCGGCGTCCATAGCAGGCGGGCGTTGGGTTGGAAGTTTGTGCCACCGAAATGGTTGTTTTCGAGTTTTGCTCCCAGAGTCAAGCGCAGGCGTTCCGGCATCAGGGCGATGTCGTCCTGGGCAAAGGCGCCGATGTTCCGGTAGCCGTGCGCCGCAGGCGTGAACGATATGTCGGGCGTGCCGACGGTGCTGCTGTGTAGATAGCGAAGGTTGGCGCCCCACATCAGGTCATGCGTTGCATTCGGGTGCAGGCGGTGCTGGAAATCGACATCCAGCGTGTCCTGGGTGTCCGAAATTTTGGCTAGATCGAGTTGAACATGGTCGTAATAGGCCTGCAAGCTGAATTCCGCTTGCCCGGACAGGCTGCGCTCCCAGCGCGCCAGTAAATTGGCGCCCCGTGCCTGATTGTCGGTGAGTATGCTGGCGACATAAGGCGGTTTCAATACTACGCCCGAACGCCTCATGTCTCCCGTCGTCGTCCGGTAGGCATCGCCTTGTACGGTCAGTTGGTCGTCGCCGGAAAACCGGGTGTCCATGCGGAATCCGGATTGCATTGAGCGCCAATCGTCATGTGCGCTTTGCCCGGAGGTGTCGCTTAGCGCATCGCGTTCAAAGCCTTTGCCGTAGACCCGATAATGGGTGTCGTCACCCGCTTGCCCGCCGTGACGGAAACCGGCAAAGTCGCGCTCCACGCTGCCCACGCCGGCGACCGCCAGGTTTCCCTGGGTATTTTTGGCCTGCTTGGTGATAATGTTGATGACGCCGTTGACCGCATTGGCGCCCCACATGGCGGCGCCCGGCCCCCGGATCACTTCGATGCGCTCGATGTCCTCAATGAACGTGTCCTGGATGTTCCAGAATACGCCGGAAAACATCGGCGTATATAGGGTGCGGCCATCCATCAGCACTAACAACTTATTGGCATAACGGCCATTGAATCCCCGCGAGCTGATCGCCCATCCGCTTGAACCGATACGCGCCACATCCAGCCCGGGCGCCAGGCGCAACGCTTCGGGGATGCTGGTCGCGCCGGAGCGCCGAATGTCTTCCTGGGTGATGACGTAAGCGGCGGCAGCGGTGTCGGCCATTTTTTGAGGCTTGCGGGAAACCGAGGAGACCTCGACGTTTAACAAATCCTCCAGGCTCAAGCCGGCCATATAGGCCAACTTATCCTCCCCGTCCGCACGGGCGCCCCCTATTGCCAGCAGCAATGCCAGCGCGGCAAGCGCTCCCGGCATGCGCCGGACGGGTCTTGCATGGATTTGTTTTCGGCGGTTATTCATTTTCGATGGCGACGCTTTTGAATTTTTGTTATTTTACCCGATATTCATCATTTTCCCGCTTCATAGCTCGGTAGGATGGCGGCCTTGTTGGACCCACGCCTTGGTTTGACGGTGTTTCAGGGCTTCAATTCGTCTATCTCTTCCCGGCTCAATCCGGTGGTCCGCATGATGACTTCAAGCGCAATGCCAACGGCCTTCAAGTTGCGGGCGACTTCGATCTTGCCTTCGATCTTGCCTTCGATCCTGCCTTTTTCAAACTTCTCCTCCATGCCATACCGGTCCGCGGCATCGCGTATCTGCCAGTATTCGTAGACTTCCAGTTCTTCCCGGCTCCAGGTGTTCATCGCGGCTTGCGCGTAGGCGGCTTTCAATTCGGGGATTTTTTCGGCGCTTTGGGGAATCATGGTCAGGTTGCCGGCGTTTTTTATGAAATAGACCCATTTTTCGACGATACTTTCCAGTTCGGCTTCCTGTTTGTTGAATTTTCTCAATTCGATGAAGTTGAATTCGAAATCGCGCAGTTCCTGTTGCAGGGTTTCTTTGTTCAGGATCAGGTGGCGGGTCAGGTAGCCGTCGCCTTCGAACGAGTTGAAGTCCAGTATACCGATGAAAATAACCTGGTTCAGTTTCGGATAATCCTCTCCTTTGTCGATCTGGGCGGTGTAGGCTTTGGCGGTGTAATACAGCGCGCGTTTATCGAAACAGGGCTGGCTTTTTACCTGCATTTCAACGATGAAGGCAACGCCCCGATGATCGAGCGCCTTGATGTCCAGGATGGTTTCCTTGAGCGTCGGTAAATCCGGCGCTTGCCAGGGGTTTTTTAGGGTGAGGTCTTTGATGCGTTTGTCGTTCTGCAAATCGAGCACGGCATTGAGAAAGCCGATCAGGATTTCCTTGTGCCGTTCGTCGCCAAAAACTTTTTTGAAGGCTATGTCTGTTTTAACATCAGCGAATTGCATGGGGAATTCCTTGTGCTTCGGCGGCAGGAAGACACCGGGCCACCAGTAGCGAAACATCGTCGTGGGCGTTCCGGTCGCCGAGATGCCGGTGCAGATGGCCGACCAGGCTGTCGAAACATTCTTCGTCGGGGGCGACTTGCAGCGCCGCAGCCGTGCGTTCGAAACCGAAAGGGATGCCCTGGGCGTCCTCGGCTTCGAGCAGTCCGTCGGAAAACACGATCAGTTGCCCATCGCCCTCCCACTGGTAGATTTGGGTGCATGCGGGAAACCCGTCAACGACGATGCCAAGCGGAAACGAGGTGGGGGGGAATAGGCGTTGCACCGCGCCGGCGCGGTCGCAGAATAGCGCGGCAGGGATGCCGCCGTTCCACAGTTCGATAACGCGGTTCGCCGTGTCTATGCTCGCTACGACCGCCGCCACGAAACGATCCGGCGGGGATTGGCGGATGATGGTGCGATTCATTTCATCGACGATGGCCTGGACGGGAAAGCCTTTTTCCACCATGCGGTAAAAAATCCGGTTGACCGGCAACAGGTTCAGCGCCGCCGGCAGGCCATGCCCGGTGGAATCGGCCAACATGACGAATAGCTGGTCGTGGTTGTTGCGCGCGGCGGCCACGAGGTCGCCGCTCACCAGTTCCGACGGGGTGATCCAATAACGCACATGGTCGTCGCGCAGCCCCGGCGAGTGCATCATTTGTTCCATCAGGTGGGCGACCAAGTGGTTTTCCTCGGTCTGGCGCCGGGCTTTTTCCTTGAGATGATCGCGTGCCGCCTTGATTTGTATGTGAGTTTTCAGCCGCGCTAATGCGATAGGCAAGCTGACCGGCTTGGTGAGGTAATCCACCGCGCCCAATTCAAAGCCGCGCCGTTCATCTTCGATTTCGTTTTTTGCGGTGAGGAAAATCACCGGAATATCGCAGGTTGTTTCGTCCGCCTTGAGCCGCCGGCAAACTTCGTAACCGTCCGTCCCCGGCATGATGATGTCAAGCAGGATCAAATCCGGCATCGGGTCGCTTGCGGCGATGCGTAGCGCATCGGCGGCGTTGAGGGCGGTTTTCGTCTTGTAGCGACCCTTGAGCAGGGTGCTCATTTGCACGAGATTTTCCTGAATGTCGTCGACGATCAAGATGGTGTGTTTTTCGTTGAGTTCGAACGGAGCGGCGCTCTCGGAGACGCTAATTTCCAGCAACGACAGCGCCTCGTGGAATTTGAAATCGTACAGCAGCTTGTCGAGCCTGGTGAAATAGTCCGCAGTGAGGGCGGACTCGAAATAGTCGCGTTGCGCCTCGAAATAATCGGCCGCCTTGCCGTCATCTTCGGCAAGATAAGCGGCGAGCCTCGTGAGCACTGGTTTGACGGCTGTCTTGCTGATTGCCGTCAGGGTGTGTTCCACCGTCTCCAATGTTTCGCCGGACGCATCCGGCGCTTCCGCCGGGGCGGCAATTTCTTTAGCGGGCTGGCCGGCCTCTACCCTGGAAATGTCCAGGACATCGTCTATCAGCGCCAACAGTTGCCGTCCGGCGGTATGTATCTTGCGCAGGTCGGGAAGGAGGCATTTTTCGCCGGAGTCGCAGTGTTCTTCCTGCAACATCTCGCTGTAACCGATGATGGTGTTGAGCGGGGTGCGCAATTCATGGCTTTTGTTGGCGAATAATTCGTTCTTCGCACGGCATGCCGCATCCGCCGACGCCTTAAGCTCGTCGATAATACGCTCGTTGAGAGCGATTTTGGCTTGCAGGTCGGCAATGACCTGGAGCAGGTCAGTATCCGCAGCGGGCAGGTTGGGAGAAACAGACATGTTTATTGGGCTTTCTGGGTGAGCATCAGGCTGGGGGTCAGGGTAAATTTGTTCTCCGCTCGGGAAAAAACCATTCACCGCAGAGACGCAGAGGCGCTGAGGAAAAACAATGGGTTGTAGAATTGAATGGTTTCACCCTTTTCATTGATTTCTCTGCGTCTGAAGCGTCTCTGCGGTAAATAATTTTTTTCTGGGCGAGAACAAATTTACCCTTGGCTGGAGGTTCATGGCTATTCAGCGGACACGCATTGGGTCATCAGCAGCGAAACGTCGTCGTGGGCGCATCGCTCCCCGAGATGTTGGTGCAGGTGATCCACCAGCTTGTCAAATCGTTCTTCGTCGGAGGCCGTGCCCAGCGCCGCGGCCATGCGCTCGAAACCGAAAGGGACGCCCTGATCGCCTTCGGCTTCGAGCAGGCCGTCGGAAAACATGATCAGTTGCCCGTCTTCCTCCCATTGGTAAATATCGGTGCGCGAGAGAAAATCGTCGCCGACGATGCCGAGCGGAAACGTGATGGCGGGGAAGGTGCGTTTCACCGCGCCGGCGCGGTCGCAGAAAACGGCGGGCGGGTTGCCGCCGTTCCACAACTCGACGGTGCGGTTCGCGGCGTCTATGCTGGCCACGATAGCCGCCACGAAACGATCCGGCGGGGATTGGCGCTTGATCGCGCTGTTCATTTCCTCGACGATGGCCGGGACGGGAAAGCCTTTTTCCACCATGCGGTAAAAAATCCAGTTAATCGGCAACAGGTTCAGCGCGGCCGGCAGCCCGTGCCCGGTGGAATCGGCCAACATGACGAACAGCTTGTCGTGGCTATTGCGCGCGGCGGCCACGAGATCGCCGCTCACCAGCTCCGACGGGTTGATCCAATAACGCACGTAGTCGTCGCGCAGCCCCGGCGAATGCATCATCCGCGCCATGAGATGGGCGACCAGGTGGTTTTCCTCGGTTTGGCGCCGGGCATTAAGTTCGAGCAGCGCATTGTGTTCCTCAATGCGGTCGCGGTAGCGCTGCTGGAGATCGTGCGCCTGTTTTCTTTGCAAACTGGCGTTGATGCGCGCCTTTAACAGGGTGGTGTTAAACGGCTTGGGCAGATAGTCTTCCGCGCCCATCTGGATGCAGCGCGCCGTGCTGTCGATGTCGTCGAGCGCGGTGATCATGATTACCGGGATGTAGCGCAGCGTTTCATCCTGTTTCAGAGTTTCCAGCACTTGGTAGCCATCCATGATGGGCATCATGATGTCCAGCAGGATGAGGTCGAAATTTTGGCTGCGCACCAGTTCGAGCGCCTCAGCGCCATCGCGCGCCAGGACGACTTGGTGCCCGTCCTTGCACAGGCGCCGCGACAACAGCGCACGGTTGACTTCCATATCGTCCACCACCAGCACTGTGGCGGGGGATTCAGTCGGCAGTGGTTGCATGGCGCCCCTCATGTAAAACATTGGCAGTCAAGATGCCCCTCAAAGTCACGGTAAAAGTGGAACCCTTGCCGGGTTCGCTGACGACCGAGATGTCGCCCCCCATCAGGCGGCAAAAGCGTCGGCTGATGGACAGCCCCAGGCCGGTTCCGCCGTATCTGCGGGTGGTGGAGGCATCCGCCTGGGTGAAATCCTGGAACAGCTTGCCCACTTGTTCCCGGTTCATGCCGATTCCGGTATCGGCCACCTCGAAGCGCACTTGTTCGCCGCCGTCGGCGGTTTCCCGGCTGGTGCGGAAGAAAATCGTGCCGTTTTCGGTAAACTTGACGGCATTGCTGAGCAGGTTGAGCAACACCTGGCTGACCCTGGTGCGGTCGGCGTAAAGCGTTCCCATGCCCGGCGGGCAAGTCACCCGGAGAGTATTGCCGTTTTCCTGCGCCAGCGGATGAACGGTGGAGGCCATGTCCTCCACCAATTCGGCCACGTCGAAATTCTCGGGGGAAAGCGTGATCCTGCCGGCTTCGATCTTCGATAGATCGAGTATCTCGTTAATCAGCGTCAGCAGATGGTGGCCGGCGCTACGGATTCTGCCCAGGTCCTCGACTGCGGCATCCTGCTTGAGGTCGATCAATTCTTCAGTGAGGATTTCGCTATATCCGATAATGGCGTTGAGCGGGGTGCGCAATTCGTGGCTCATGTTGGCGAGGAAAGTGCTTTTCGCCTGGCTTGCGACCTCTGCGTCTTCCTTGGCGCGGCGTAGCGCCTCTTCCGCTTCCATGCGCAATTGGATGTCGCGAAAAGAGACCACCGCACCGATGATTTCACCGCTCCCGGTGATGATGGGCGTAGAAGTGGATTCCACGCGTAGCGGCTGCCCGCTCTTGCTCCAGAACAGTTCGTCCGGCATGTGATGCACCGAGCCGCTGCGCATGGCTGTGCCGATGGGGCATTCCTCGGACGCAAATGTGCTGCCGTCCGGGCGGGTGTGGTGGGTCAACGCGTGCAAGGACTGCCCGAGCAGCTCGTTGTGGCTGAAGCCGAGTATCTGGGTGGCGGCATGGTTGACAAAGATGGTGCGCCCCTCCAGGTCAATGCCGCAAATCCCCTCCGCCACTGCGTTGAGTATCAAGCGGTTCTGGCGCGCAATCTGCTCCAGCTCCCACTCCAGCATCTTGCGCTCGGTAATGTCGCGCAGCACCGCAACGATGCACATATGTTCGCGCATCTGCATGGTGGCGACGGCAATTTCCGCATTGCGCCGTCCTTCCTTGGCCGCGATGTCGATTTCGTAGCGGTTTTCCAGGATTTCCCCCTGCAAGCGTCGGCGATAGCGCTCGCTGAGCATTTCCCGATCTTCGGGATAAATCAGCTCCAGGAAAGAGGGCAGCGCCTTGATTTCCTCGGCGCTACGTCCGGTGATGGCGCACACCGCATCGTTGACCAGAATGATGTGGCCATTGTCGATTACCAGCACCCCCTCACCCGCATCCGATTGGGCGCGCAACAGCGCTTCATAAAGGATGTATTGTTCCGCCAAAGCTTTTTCCGCAACCTTGCGCGCGGTGATGTCATGCTTGATCGCGACGAAGTGGATAATTTGCCCGTCGGCATCCTTGACCGGCGCGATGATGGATTCATCCACCCGCGTGTCGCCATTCTTGCACCGGTTGGTGACTTCGCCCTGCCAGATGTTGCCGGCCAGTATGGTTTCCCACATCGACTGGTAGACACCCGGCGAATGAATGCCGGATTTGAGCATGGCGGGCGTGCGCCCGACCACTTCTTCGGCGGAATAGCCCGTGGCGCGGATGAATGCCGGATTGACGTACTCAATGACGCCCTGCCGGTTGGTGATAAAAATACTGGTGGCGGCGGCCTCAATGGCTGTGGAACGGATCAGCAGCGCCTTTTCCGACTCGCGCCGCTGGGCAAGCTCCGATTTGAGCTGTCCCTGGATTTCACTCAGGCGCCGGTTCAGCCGATAAAAGTAATACGCCAGCACGGCCAGGAAAATCAGCAGGACTATACCGGCCAGGATCAGGTAATAATATTTTTTCACCACGGATTTATAACTGATCTCTCCAATATCCCGGTAGGGGCCGAGTTGGAGTTTCTGATACAGTTCGTTGATCGGATCGTAATTGAGTGCGACGGTCCAACCCGCGCTGGACGAAGCCAGCGCCGCCGGATCGTCTTCGGGCATCGCGATGAGCGCCGCAGCGACTTTATCGGCAAGGTTGCGCGAGGTGTGCTTAAGTGCTGCAAATGGCCATTCGGGATAAAGCCGGGTGCTGAGGGCAAAGGGAAAATCCAGGTCGCGCTCCGCCTTTTCATCCAGCACGACGAAATCCTTCATGCGGATTTTCCCCTTTGCCGCCATGCGTTCGAGAATATCGGTGCGCACCGTTCCGGCATCTACCTGTCCTTCAAGGACGGCGCGAATGACGGCCTCGTGAGTGCCGCCAAAAGCGAGATATTTGAAGTCCCTGCGCGGGTTTATCCCGACATCGAGCAGAACGCCCCAGGTGGCTTGCCAGCCGCCCAACGAGGATTCGTCCACCCCCATGAAGGCTTTATCCTTGAGATCGCGAAGGCCGGCAATGTCCGTGCGGTCGGCGCGGCGGAAAATCACGCCGCCGAACTTCGTAAACAACTTGTCGCCCCAACGGTTTTTCAGGGTGGCAAGGAGGCTCACACCGTATAGCGCCTCAAAATCCAGATACATGCCGGAATTGGCGATTACGAAATCCGCCTCCCTGTTTGCGACAACGCGCTTGATGGCTTCAAAATCGAAAGGGGTGACGGTAAAGTGGTAATCCGGCAACTTGCTATTCAGGTAATCCGCGGTCGGTTGCCATGCGACTGCGGTGTTTTCCTCCCCACGCTTGGAAAGCACGGCGATGCGGATTTCCGTGGGTGGGGATAGATGCACGGCCAACGCAGTTTGCCATGCCATGACGAGCGCCAGCCGGAATAGTGTGCGCAGAGCCAGGGAAAGCAGCCGGTTTGCCGGTGACAACATGCCTATACCTTTCTAGGTTTAATCAGCCAACGGTTTTCCGCATTTTTGCAGCATGATGACGATTTTTTCGAGCAGCCGTTCGAATTCTATAGGTTTGGTGTCGTAATCGTCGCAGCCTGCGGCGAGGATTTTTTCCCGGTCGCCGTTCATCGCATGCGCGGTCAGCGCGATGATGGGAATCTCGCGGGTGAGCGGATTGGCCTTAATGCGCCGGGAAGCTTCCCAACCATCCAGAACCGGCATGTTCATATCCATCAGGATCAGGTCGGGCAGCTCCGACTCGGCGTTGATGACCGCCTGCTCGCCATTTTCTGCGGATACGATCTCAAAACCCCGACGCACAAGGCGACGCGACAACATGTTGCGATTCATTTCATTGTCTTCGACCAGCAATAGCTTGGACATGGCGATGTTTTTCCTATGTGTCGCGATGCATTGTCCACCGGACATGGTCATTGCAGCACGGACGATCAATCCTGGGCGGTGACGACATATGGGCGACATATGTCAGATATAGAATGCCATTCTACGTGTTTTTCCGGTTCCGGAACAAACGGGATAACTTCGTATACCTTGCCTCTCGCATCCCGTTTGGGAACAATCCAGTCAATTGCCACCGCGCAAGGCATAGTTTCTCACAGTTTGATCGTCTCCCCCACCTTCATTTCCTGTGGTTTGGCTTTTGCGCCCTGCTTGTCCAGCGCCTTGCTCGGTGAAACCATCCAATTCTACAATTCATTGTTTTTCCTCAGCGCCTCAGCGTCTCTGCGGTGAATGTTTTTTTCCGGGCGCATGGCTGTGCAACGCCCTCACCCCAATCGGCAGGGTAAATTTGTTCCCGGCACGGAAAAAACCGATTCACCGCAGAGGACGCGGAGGACGCAGAGGAAAAGCATGAGGGGGTTTCCTCTGCGTCCTCCGCGTCCTCTGCGGTGAAAAAGG
>Ga0172380_10008524_pt1 | contig 11177 bp, 10 predicted proteins | sample Leawe162metaG_FD_119747 | JGI IMG/M metagenome (GOLD analysis project Ga0172380, IMG submission 119747) | Leachate microbial communities from a municipal landfill in Southern Ontario, Canada - Leachate well 162 metaG | ecosystem: Engineered > Solid waste > Landfill > Unclassified | place... | reverse complement strand
TGCATAATCCAGTAGCTCCGTAACCACTTGTTCTCCATATATACTAGGTAAACGCGGTCATACAATACCCAATAATGTCTGATTAAGTATATCCAAATTACCCATATAATAGATAATCTGAGGCTTTGTAGGGACCGTAGTAAACTTGAAGTGATATTGCGCATCATCTCTCGTAAACCATTGGATCTGGTTTTTTTTGGTATATTTTTCTAATTTGAGAGCATCTTGAACGATATATTGAGGTATGAAATCCTCTTTATGTAAATCACTTCGTGTTGTATCGGGAAGTAGCGAATACAAAAAACCTTTATCATACTGAGACATGTTGTCAATTACTCATAAAATCCACATCTATAATAAAAAACTGTCGATAACAAAAGAAAAAGTTGCGACAAATGTTGAATGATTTCCCATTGGAAATAGATTTTCACTTTGTTACAATGCTGGCTCAGATTATTTCATATCATCTATAGTATGTCAAAAAGAAAAATCATAACATCAGCGTTGCCCTATCCCAATGGGCCATTGCATTTGGGGCATATTGCATGAGTGTATTTGCCAGCAGATATCTATTTTAGATACTGTAAACTTATGGGTCAAGATGTGATTCATGTATGTGGGACGGATGATCATGGAGTGGCACTGGAGATCGCTTCAGAAAAGTACGGTAAGACCGTCTCAGAGCTTGTTTCAGAATATCGTGAATCCTATAAGGCTGGCATGGCGAAAATGGGCATCAATTTTACCATATTTCATGGTACGGATACCGCTCAGCATGAACAAGTTGCTCATGACTTTTTCTGGAAACTGTACGATCAGGAGCTACTAGAACGTAGGACTATCAACCAGATGTACTGTAATACTTGTCAAAAATTTTTACCAGATAGATATATTGTTGGTACTTGCCCAAAATGTAAAACCCCAGGAGCAAATGGTGATCAGTGTGAGGCCTGTGGTAATATGCTAGATCCAGAGACACTTATCGATCCTACTTGTAAGACCTGTAAAGGTAATAACTTGGAACTCAAACAATCTGAGCATTTGTTTTTCAAACTTGATCTTTTCCAAGATCAGCTTGCGAACTGGCTCGAGACCAAAAAGGACCGAAAACCCAATGTGATTAGTACGAGTCTCAATAAATGGATAAAAGACAGTCTTCAGCCTAGATGTTATACGAGAGATATCAAATGTGGCATCAGTGTGCCTTTGGAATGATTTGAAAATAAGACTATTTATGTATGGTTTGAAGCGCCTTTGGGGTATATTAGTATTACCAAGAAATATTTTGATGATCTTGGTACACCAGAGTTATTCGAACAGTATCGAAAAAGTGATGATACGGAGTTGGTAGAATTTATTGGTAAAGACAATGTGGTATTTCATTCTATCATTTGGCCAGCTTTGTTGATGGCTTACAATAAAGGTCTTGAACTCCAACACAGTACAAGCAAACCATATGTCTTGCCTACTGATATCCCAGCCAATGAGTTTCTCAATCTAGAGGGTAAGAAGTTTAGTACCTCGCGTGGATGGGCTGTTTGGGTAGATGATATCGTGAACAACTATCATTCAGATTATATTAGATATTACCTTACTAGTGTGATCCCAGAAACAGCAGATAGTGACTTTAAACGGAAAGAGTTTCAAGAAAGATGTAATAATCTGTGCGACAATTTGGGGAATCTTTTCTCGAGAGTAACCAACTTGAGTATGAAGTATTGCGATGGTAAGTTTGAACAATTTGATAGTCTGACAGAGTATATTGTGTGACTTGATCCGCAATTACAGCAATATATCCTGGATTTTGTAGGACAGTGCCCTAGTTTTCGCGACAAGATCATAAACCACCTGCAAAACTTCCAGTTTAGAGACGGATTAGCAAGTGTTATGGAGTTATGTAGTATTGGTAACAAATTTGTGAATGATACGAAGCCCTGGGAAATTGGCAAAGATCAACCCGAAGTGGCAAAAAAGATACTTTCTATCCTTGGATGGTATCTGGTTACATTGGCTGTTATTATGGAGCCTTATCTACCCCAGACCTCTCAGACTATATTATGATTATTGATTGAGGATAATCAGACTATGAATATCACGACTGTATGAGACGTATTTGGCGCTTGGCAATACAAGACTATTATTGAAAAGCCAGCTTATCTCTTTGTCAAAATTACGGATGAACAGATAAGCTGAGAAATGGAGAAGTTACAAGTATAATTTTTCTTCCTGAAGTCATTTGGCTATCATGTTTGCTTTTTGTTTTGCTCTCATGATTCTCATCTTTATCGCAGAATCGCTTTCTCCAAGTAGTCATGCTATTTCTTTTATGCTTTTAGCTTCTTGATATTTTAATAGCAAAGTACTTTTTTCACCATTATTAAGTTTATCTAGCGCTATTCGCATCTTCTCCACCTTCTGATCGAGTCTTTCCGCATCGCATACCTCTCCTGGTTCCTCCCGTGGTTCCCACGTAGTTGCGATGTTATTAATAATTTGCAGTGTTTTAGTCCTTTTGCGTAGTATATCTATACAATAATTATAAGTGATACTATATAATCGCGTACTAAATGATGATTGGCTACCAAATTTATTTATGTTTAGAAATACTTTGATAAATATATCTTGAACAGCGTCCTTCGCTCATTCTTCGTTGGATAACATGCTTATGCACTTTGCAAATACTTTTGTTTGGTAACGTTTCTGGAGGGTATTCCGGTGTTGCTCGTCACTAGTTGTTACATACTGGTTAATGAGATCTTCGTCAGAAATTTTATGTCCGATATGTGCGGTGCTTGTTGATAGTATATTCATGATACATATTATATATTTCTAAATGTCAATTATAATTATACTTTTATATATGTAAATCAATAGAGTTGTATTTCGATTTTGCTATAATCTGAGATATTCTTATAATGTCTTTTTATGTAAATAATCAAGTTTGTCATGACTAAAATACCAGCGCACGCAAAAATAGTATACGATGGACTGATCTATCAAGTATATCAGCGAGATCAGACTATGTTTGATGGTAGTATCAGGACCTTTGAAGAGATAAAAAGACCTTCTAGTGTATTCGCCTTACCCATTGTCGACCGCAAAATTGTTGTCTCTTATCAAAAACAACCTGGTAGAACTGAGCCCTATTGGTCGCTTATTGGAGGAAGGTTGGATGGTGATGAAGAACCTTTAGCGTGAGCAAAAAGAGAGATGCTCGAAGAGACAGGTATGCAAGCTAATCATTGGAGTTTGTTGTTTGATAAGAAAACCCCTGTTATTAATTGGAAATTGTATTATTATGTCGCAAAATGATGTACTAAGATACAAGATCCGATTGAATCCAGTGGAGAATCCATTAAGTTATTTTATCTGGATTTTGAGGTGTTTGTGGAGATGGCTCTGCAGGGTGTATTTGCAAATGATCCCCTAAAGGATTATGTACACGATATGGTAAGAAATAAAAAGCTAAAAACATTTGAAGATATTTTGTTTACTGTGGAATAATAATATATGTCAGATTATAGTATCTATACCGATGGAGCTTGCTCATGAAACCCCTGACCTTGAGGTCGAGGTGCTGTTGTGCTATCGTGATGAGTTTCAAAAGATGTGATCCATTTGAGTGGCAAAGCAAACCCTAGCACCAATAATCAGATGGAACTTACGGCAGTTATCAGGGCCTTGGAGTGGATCTGTCAAAAAAATGATATTGTGATTGGCTTATTACAGGACTATGGTGGGCTTTTTGGAGATATTTCTTCCCAAAATAATACGAATAATCAGATATTTATTGATATCTACCTCGACTCTACGTATGTAAAACACGGTATTCAAGAACGAATCCATACACGGAAACGTAATGGGCGGAAAACAACTGGCAGACAATTGGTCAAAAATATCGAACTACGACAAGAGTTAGACATATTGGTCTGATTGTTTACTATCCATCGACACCGAGTGAAGTGACATAACGGTAATAAGTACAATGAGATGGCTGATAGACTTGCCACGGGTAGATGAGTCAAATAAGATATTGATGTCATTGCTATAATAACTATAGTATCAATAAATGTATATTGGATTTTGTCAATTATTTCAGATTATAAATTATTGTGTATGAAGGTATGACTGATAGGTGCTACCAATGTTGGTAAATCCACCTTGTTTAATAGACTAATTAGATCTCAAAGGTCTATTGTTACTGATATAGCTGGTACTACCAGAGATTTTGTCACAGAGCCAGTGGACTTAGGAGGTATTATGATATCTGTTAGTGACTCTCCTGGTTTGGATAATTTCAATGAAGAACTGACCTATATCCAAAAATTGGTTGAGACTTGTGATCATTTGTTGTTTGTAATAGACCACAAGACTGGCATTAGTCCCAAAGAACAAGAAATCGTTAGATTGGTAAGAAAATACGGCAAGGAAGATGTTACTACTTTGGTTGTCAACAAAGCGGATAAGTGGATGAGAGATGAGGAGCAAGAGGTAGCAAAAGCGGAATATTGGTCATTGGGACTTAGTTCTATTGTTATGGTTTCTGCCAAAAACGGCTCTAATCTTGAAGAATTGGAGGAGATGTTGTATATGATTGTGACTACTCATTCTTACAAGAAAGTACAATCTAAGCACGAATTGATTGTGTCTTTTGTGGGTAGACCAAATGTTGGTAAGTCCACACTACTCAATACCTTTGTAAAAGAGACGGTCAGTAAAGTATCTGAGACTCCAGGGACAACCTTGGACTATATCACTTCACAGGTATCCTATGGTCAGACAGTATTCAAACTAGTAGATACAGCTGGTATCAGGAGACAATCTAAGATCCATGGGCTTGAAAAAATAGCTCTAAGTAAGACATTGAAAATGCTAGAGTACTACAAGCCTATTACCGTATTGATGCGAGATGGGACCGAAGATATTGCAAAACAAGATATGCATCTGGTTGGTGAGCTTATTAGTATGGGTTTGCCTATTGTTATTGCGGTAAACAAAATAGATGAACTGACTGTAGCTGCTATCGAGAGACTCAAAAAGTGAATCCCAGAAATTATGGAGTTTGCTCGTTGGATTCCAGTGGTGTTTATCTCCGCTCAAGATGGCAAAAACCTTGATGGCCTCATGAGGGCTGTCAAAAAACTTCATACATTAAGAAATCAAAAAATAAGCACCAATAACCTGAATACAGCTGTGCTTCAAGCCCAGACTATATCCCCTGCCAAATTTCCCAAAAACAAGATATGCAAGATCAGATATCTCACCCAAGTAGAAGCTCATTGTCCTACTTTTGTGTGTTTCGTTAACAATGTTACAAAACTCAATTTTTCTCTTACGAGATGGTTGGAAAATGTCTTAAGGAAAAACTTTGGTTTTGAGGGCGTGCCAATAAGGATAGAGTTTAGAGGAACAAAAGAAAAAGAAGAAAGGTAGACTATAATGTGTTTCTAATATATTTTGGTATTTTTTTGCGTCTCATATTCTCTATTTCTCAGACTATCCTGGGTTTATTATCCATTAATCTTTGTTGTCGATTTTCCGATACAAATGTTTTCTCTAGACTGCTTATAGGTGTATGTCCAACCACCACCCCATCTTTATCTATAACTGTGCTATTGTTTATGTTACTGTAGAAAATAGGCACAGATCAGCGCTGTAATTCATGTAAGATGTATCATATTGCTTTCTCGTTTGTCTCGCATACGATATATGTGGGTGCATCCTTGATGAGTTTATCTCTTGGTGACTACTTGGTTCATGTGACTTGTATCCCAAATATCTTTGTAGACCTTCATAAAAACTTGTCTTATGAAGCAAGGTTCTCTTGTATATATGTTTACTTTGCTGGAAATCCTGAATAATGCTTGGTCCTATCGCGAATAGTTTCTTACATCCCTTTTCATATCAGGTTATGATATCATCACTATAATCAAATAAGTTGACTGGCTTGTTGTCTAGTAGTGGTAACGAATGGTTTTCTTTGTTGAAATATTTTTTTCGCTTGATTGCTGGCTTACTATTGCGAAATACAATGAAAGGATAATAGAGAGTTACTCACTTAAATAATGGCCCGAAAAGCACACTGTGGTTTCACTCTCCCACGGTATCGTCATACAAAATGGAGGTGAAATTGATAGAAAATGATCACTGGTACATGTCTTCGTATGTCAGGGTTTGTGAAAATAGTGTCTCGATATCAAAAAAACAAGGATAGGGAATATTACAGCACACGTTGTCATAGTGCATATCTACCCCGCGTAAAAATACAAAATAACTCAATATATAACCTAAGTTGCTGTAGTACTGTTTGATGTGATTCTTGTTGGTGGTATTGAGTTCGTACTCTATAAATTCCCTTTCTACTATCGATCATTGTACATGGAACGTAGGAAAGTAGTGCTGTAGCGATGAGTCGTGTTTGGTGAGGATGGATGTTATGGTGGATTCACTGTTGTACTCACCATTATACACTAATATTTTCTGGTTATTTTTGATACACAGGAGTTTAGTATGTTTGATGTCGTGCAGATCTCCTATAATTTGTATTACCTTATACCCCAGCTTCCCTTCATAATAATTGATCATCTCTATAAAAGTATCAAGAATAGTGATAATCGTTCATGACACAAAAGGGTTTGTTTGAGTTGCTAATGAATCACAAATAAAATCAAAAAACCCGCCCTCATATCAGGATCTATAGTAATCTGATACGATAACGTGGCTTGTTTTCTTGAGGATATCTTTGATAATGAAATTTAGGTGTTTGGGTAATCGATCGTAGTGATACGTTTTCAGCAAAAAATCTTGTAGTATAGCGTAGATATGTTTCCTTGTCATAGCTTACTTTAAACCAAATTACCAGCCATTACCAGTGCAACTACATGAGCTAGAGCCAGCATTTGAGTGACAGTTTTGCATTTCTCTTGGGGTGAATATGTTCTCAAATTCAGTAAATCATACTGTTTGATTGAGATTTATTTCTGGAGTGATGTTTTCTGTTTCCACAGGACTATTGCTTGTTTGGATCATAGTATCATGATGAGTAATAAATATCTATCCTGTATAGACTATTTATTGATAAAGTCAATAGCTAGTAATGTACGATACTGCTTGCAGTTACTTTACCTAACAAGTCTCTGCCGCCAAGTTGATCTAGTTCTATCACGAAGTAACAACCCTGTAGTATGCCTCATACTTTTTGTATGAGTTTGCATGCCGCTGCGGCTGTTCCTCCAGTGGCCAATACATCATCAATAATCGCCACGCGTTGCCCTGTTTGGATGCTGTCTTGCTGGATAGCTTGTGTACTGCTTCCATATTCTAGATCATACCCCTCCTCTATTGTCTTACCAGGCAGCTTACCCTTTTTTCTTACCATAATAAACGGTTTGCCCAAATAGTGTGCTACCGCTGCGCCAAATATAAACCCTCTCGCATCCAAGCCTACAATCACATCGGCATCTTTTACTTTTGTACTGAGTTGGTGAATAGTGTGATGGAGTGCTTTGGGATTTTGTAGAAGTGGTGCTATATCCTTGAAGGTGATACCAGGTTTGGGGAAGTTTGGTACGTCCCTAATGTACTGCTTGATATCTATTTTGCTGCTGTATGAATCGATACGCTGTCCAAACTTGTCCGTGAGATCTTGTAGCGCTGTTTTTATGTCTAGCGTTGTTCCCGTGTTATCTTTGGTAAGACCAAGAATAGTTGTTACTACTGTGTTGGTAGCTTGTGTAAGTGACTGTTTGCTAGCAGGGCTTCTTGAATAAATATTCCTGTATTTTTGCACAGTGTCGTTTCGTTTTCCTATACTGATAGCAAGTTGTAGTGCAGTACTTTGTTTGTGTGCTCATGTTACTTGCAAGGTTTCATTACTCAGTCTATAATGAGCCGATAGTACGTTAGTGATAGCATCCTTTGCTTCTCAGATTATCTGTCATTTATCTTGTTTGTGGACTGCTTCCACGAATTCCAGGGTCTCTTGCATGGCCTTATGGATAACTGCGTCATCGGTAAGTGCTAATTGGTGTTCCAATGTTTGAAATTGTTCGATCTGTGTTTTCATGAAGTGTAATAAAAGATAAATACACTCCATACGTACATCTTGCAATCATATTTGCAATTATTACTGTATATTAGTACACTAAGTATTCACAGATATACTGAAAATAAAAGATAATCTGATTATTTTATATATTCCAATTATATGCCCAAAGACCTTCCACTGATGTCTCTAGCAACGGACATGGTTATTTTCAATATTAGGAATTTTCAACTTCATATCCTACTAGTGCAGAGGAAAACAGAGCCATTTACTGGGTCTTGGTGTTTGCCCTGAGGCATTGTATATCCTGATATGACTGTGGAAGGGACCGCTTACAAGGTGCTCTATAAAGAAACGGGTCTAGTGCCCAAATATATGAAGCAGTTTGCCGTGTTTGCTGATATACATAGAGACCCAAGGGCTAGAGTGGTAGGTATAGGATATTATACCATTATTTGTGATAATGACCTCATCCCTCAGTCTGGGCAAACCCAGCTCAATGCTATGTTTGTGCCATTGACAGACATACCAGCATTGGCTTTCGATCACGATATAGTACGGAAACAAGCATATAAACAACTCCAAAAAGACATAGAGTGATCTGATATCGTGAAGTATTTTCTCCCCAAGCTATTTACCTTGGACCTTTTGAAGCAGTACTGCGAGGTGGTTTATGGTCGCACGTTTGAAAAAAGAAACTTTATCAAATATATCACATCTCGTTTCAAGATACAAAAAACCAAACATAAGGAGCAGTACGTTGCTCACAGACCTGCTGCATTATACAAGTTTGTAGCTTAAGTTAAGCTACGGCATTGAGTATGATCATTAGTTGATATCCATATTGCTTGAGTTTCCCTACAGCAATATCTACGGGTATGTCTTCTCTGGTCTGGAATTTCATATTCCAATATTTCCAGAGTTTTGGGTCATTATACAAAACTGATCGCAGCGCTTCTGTAGTTCCTGGGAAAGGTATTCGCCCCACCACAGCAGTTACAACAAGGTGTTTTGGCAAATTGTGAAGAAGTAATAATCTGATATTTTCTCTTGCTCTTGTGTCTTGTACTCTGTCAGATAGTCCGTATCCCTGTCCTAGGTCGTAGAATACATAGTATATTTGCACCGCTAGTCCACGTATCAATAACTCTTTTAGTACTTTTTCACCACCTTTTTTAAGCTTGTGAAAAAAGATTGCTATCCTGAGTACAGTAGGATGAATACGCAAATTATCTACTTGTGTTTTTAGTTCGCGACTATGATCGAGTTCTGGTGCTCTGTAATCGTCTGACAATATGAATTTATTGGTCTGTGTTGTCTTCATTGGTATAGCTAATCATAGAAACTTATCTGATTATTGCAATATTGTTTTTTGGTGTTTAGGTTTAAACAACCTGAATGATCCTGGGGTAGTTTTTGTGGCTTTACCCTCACGCGCCTGGTGTTTTCCTAAGTTGCTTTTTTGCTTACCATGGTTGTCTACGACGTACATATCGTCGTTACCATATATTGGTCCTTTTGCTGAACAGCCCTCTATAGATCAGTCTATTACGATAGTCTCGAACCCATCTGGATCAAATGTGACATGATCGGCTGATCATATTTCCAAAAAATCAGCGTAAAACACAGGATATATAGTGTCTCATTTGCTGTAACTGCCTGATATAGCTATGCTATGTACAGGTGCTAATGTGTTTCTATCAAAAGTATTTGCTATAGATTGTGCTATGGGAACCACAGGTACCTTATGTTTTTTGTAATGAGTAGTGTCACTCCCTGTTAGACAACTAAAGAGCGTGATTTGTGCATTGGGATCTAGATGTTGCTCGGCAAATGCTCTAAAAATAGCCTGATTCCTTTCCAAAAATCCTCAGGTTATGTCATTATTATGCCTTTCTTCTTTGAGTGAGTTGGTTTCGGCGTCATATCTAAATGATGAATCGTCTTTGTCTGATTCTATAAGATAGGGAGACCCATGACCATAAAGAGATAGTCCATGATAGAAGTACTTTTCTTGTTGTAGTACCTGTAGTAACTCATTTCATGATGCAATGTGACGAAAATGAGGATTAATCCCCAGCTTGATGTATCCATTTGCTATTGCCATAGAATCTCACAATATCTGCACCCTAGAGTTGTCATGTGATAATATCAAAATCAGCTCGTGTTCATCTTTGTGTCCTTGTCTCTGGAATAACTCCACTATATCTTTTCCAAACGCCAAAAAAGATAATACGACGAGTCCCCCTATCGCTAATCGCTGTTTGGTGTCTATTTTGACCTCTTGTTTCATGGATCCTACAATAAATATATGATGTACCATGTCAATATATAGTATAAAAAACACCCTTCGCGAGATGTTTCTTGGTTATATTTTTGATAACTTACCTACTGGTAAGCAGGTCTGAATATGAAGTGAGCGGGTCGGAAGTTATCGGTGTAACTCAAATATTTTCTACTCCTTGCATGGAAACCGATGAGTAATTAAAGTCTTAAGATAGCTTTATTACTTTTTTATAATTCTTTTGGCTGTAAAGTGAACGAGGAAGAAAATTCTTGCATCTATCATAAAAATATATATACTTTTTATGATTTAACTCATAAAAAGTAATATGATAAAAAGGATTATTAAAGATCAGATTATAGAATCATTATTCAAAAAGAAGATTGTAATAATATATGGTCCTAGGCAAGTAGGTAAAACTACGTTGGTCAAAGAAATCATGAAATTATATGACAATACTCAATATATCAATTGTGATGATCCTATAGTGAGGTCAGAACTAACAAATCCGAGCCTACAAAAATTGAAAGAATTATTTGCTTGATACAAGCTTATAGTGATTGATGAGGCGCAAAGAATCGAGAATATCGGGTTAACGCTCAAAATGTGTATAGATGAAATGCCTGAGCTTCAGATTATTGCCACATGATCCTCTTCTTTTGAATTGGCAAACAAAATTTCTGAACCTTTAACAGGAAGAAAATATCTTTTTCATTTATATCCCTTTTCACGAGAAGAACTAAAGCCTTCCTATACTCCTATAGAGCGCAAAACGCTATTAGAATCAAGACTTATTTATGGTATGTATCCTGATGTGCTGCTTTGAGATAACAACAATCTCAAACTAAT
>Ga0172380_10008523_pt1 | contig 11180 bp, 16 predicted proteins | sample Leawe162metaG_FD_119747 | JGI IMG/M metagenome (GOLD analysis project Ga0172380, IMG submission 119747) | Leachate microbial communities from a municipal landfill in Southern Ontario, Canada - Leachate well 162 metaG | ecosystem: Engineered > Solid waste > Landfill > Unclassified | place... | reverse complement strand
GCAGCCAGTTAGACAGCCAGTTAGACAGCCAGTTACGCAGCCAGTTAGGCAGCCAGTTAGGCAGCCAGTTAGGCAGCCAGTTAGGCAGCCAGTTAGGCAGCCAGTTAGACAGCCAGTTAGGCAGCCAGTTATACAGCCAGTTAGGCAGCCAGTTAGACAGCCAGTTAGACAGCCAGTTACGCAGCCAGTTAGACAGCCAGTTAAAAGAATACAACAACGATTATTTATTTACCGCCAGTATTTATTCTAATGTCTATTCCGCTTACTATAATTTTTTACAAAAAGAATTTAATTTAAGCGCTGAAATAAATGTAATGTTAAATTCGTGGAGTGAGTTATACGAAAATTCTAATGTTTATTCTGCAATATTTTCAGAACTTATCTGCATTGTGTCAAAATATCCAAAAAAAATTCACGTAGATGAAAATAATCTTCTTCATAATATAAATGAAAAAGCAATAGATTGGTCTTGTTCAACAGAAATAACTAATTGGGATTGTTACTATGTAAGAGGAAGAAACATATCAAAAGAAAATTTTGACAAAATAAAAACTAAAAAATATACAATTGAAGATTTTTTTAATGAATCTAATGAAGAAATAAAGTCAGTTTGCTTGCAGCTTATGATTGAATTAAATGGTGATTCATATATAGCCGAGTTCTTTAAATCTGTTTTAAAAGAATTTGATAATTACGTGGATAAAAAAGACAGCAAATTCCTTGAAGGAACAACTAAAGGAATGAATATAGGGGTTTATACGTTATTTAAAGGCTCTTTGAATGATTATAATATTGCTTATGTGAGATGTTATTGTCCATCAACAGATAGGCTTTTTTATTTAGGTGTTGAGCCGATACATAACAATGCTAAAGACGCAATTGCAAGTTTGTACACAGTTCCTTCAAAATTAAAACCACACATTAAAAGTATTTCCCGTCAAGGAGAAAGGTTTGCTACTATTTTTGATAACGATGGCATAAAGTTAGCTAAAAGTTTATCCAAAGAAGATTTAGGTAATCTTGTGAGTATTGGTGGAAATGATTATTTTAGTAAAATTTCTTATGAATATTGAAACCTTTATAATCACTTAACGTATAACAAATAAAAACATAAATATGGAAACGAAGACAAAAGTAAATGTAGCGCCAAGCTCAACAGAAGGGCATTTTATTGAAGAAGCTAAAAATGTGATTGATTTAGATGTGGTGAACGAAACTTTTCTTGTAGAAGGGAAATCAAAGTTAACTACTAAAAATCACACAACTCTTGAAATAGAGGAGAGTTGTATTATCACTTGTCAAAAAGTGTATAATCCTTTTAGTAAAATGTTTGAGAGATCGAAAGATTAATTTGACACGGGGAGTTTCTTAAAAGAAGAACGGCGGCGCTGCTGGCAGATTCGGTTCTGCACTCCTAACAAATACAATATAACCAATAGAAGTGACGGCAACACCATATCCATTTCAAGAAGAAGCGATTACAGCCACAATTACAGCCTATAATTCTGGAAAAACTAGATTGTTAAACGTAATGGCAACAGGTACAGGTAAAACAAAAACAGCTATTTGGACATTAGAACGAATGGGATTTATTCGTGTATTGTGGTTATCTGACAGAGAAAACTTAGTGTCTCAATCAGCACTTGCTTTTATTAAAGAAAAATTTGATAACAAAGAATACAATGAAGTCAAAGAATTAGGTTTTTTAAATTGGGTAGAAAAAACAGGAGGCGTATTTTTAAACTCAAAGAACAATTTCACTTTAGGGTGTATTAAATCTGATATATGGCACCCGGACGCTAATGTAGTAATGGGTAGCCTCCAAACAATACATAATCGTTTAAACAGATTGCCTAGTGATTATTTTGATGCAATTATTTGTGACGAAGCTCACGGATATATGTCAAAGACAGCGGTTAAAACATTAAATTACTTTAACCCTAAACTTTTACTTGGACTTACAGCCACTCCATTTCGTTTGGACGGACTCCCATTATCTGATATTTTTGAAGAAATAGTTTTTGAGTATGATATTACTCGTGGAATAAAGGAAGGTTATTTGTGTGAACTTGAAGGGATAAGAATTAAAACAAACGTATCGCTTGACAAGGTGCATACATTGGGCGGAGACTTTAATAAAGGAGAGCTTGTTCAAGAGGTTAACGTTCCCGAAAGAAATATATTAATAGCAGAATCTTTTATAAAATATTGTGGTTCAAGGCAAGCTATTGGTTACGCCTGTAACATCCAACACGCTTTAGATTTAACGGCTATATTTATTGAATACGGAATTAATGCTGTTGCTATTTCAAGCAATGAAGAGCTTACACCAAACAGCCGTCAAAAATTAGAAGATTATTCTAATGGTAAATATCAGGTAATTTGGAATGTTGGATTGATAGTTGCCGGTTACGATCACCCTGACACAGGAGTTATTATACACGCAGACCCGACTAAATCATTAACTGAATTTATTCAAAAAACAGGTAGGGGAACTAGACTCAAATCGCCCGAATATGTTTCTAAATATGGTCAAAAAGCAATTATATTAGACGTTGTTGATATTACTACTAGACACAACTTAATTAATACATACAGTCTCGATAAAGGTAAAAAGACAGAAGATAGGATATTTACTACAAAAGAGCAAAAAGAGGCTGTGTTATCTCAAATTGAGGCAAGAAAGGCAACAATTGAAGCCAAAAGAGATAAGGATGAATTTGTTAAATTAATATCCATCCCTCAATTAAAACTTTATAAAACTTATAGAACCTCACAAGATGCTACTCCTGCACAATTAGCCGCAATAGCCAAATGGGGGTACGACATTGAAAACACTCATTACACTCATTTTATGATCTCTGAAATATTCGGAAAACAACCAGCATCCGCCCGTAGCATCCAAGAACTTAGAGACTGGGGGTATGACGTGAGTGGTAAGTTTATATCAATTGCCGAGCATCAATTAGCAAAAAAAGAACATGAAGCAAAATTATCCGCAAAGAAAAAAGTGAAATAATTGAAACCTTTATTAATTTAGTAACGTATAACAAACCATGAAACAAATTACAGGAAAAATAGATTATGTATTGGAGATTGACCCTAATGGAGATAAACACGGTCTTAGCTATTCTAATTCAATAGAAAGTGACATTGTGGGGCTTATGATTTCCGCCCAAGTGCTGACAGTACAACTTGGTCAATGGAAAGAACATAAGAAAGGATTACAAGGGGAGCATAAAAAGAAAGTGGGAGCTATTATTTCTACAATTGCAGATGCTCTACGAGGCATAAAACCCCTTATGACGGAGTTACTGGATAGCTATGATGATTTTATAGCACATCAGAATCAATTAGCTCAGATGGAAAGTGAAGTCCTTACAGATATGAACATTTTACCTAAAGAAGGAGAATAGTATTTCAATCTTGTAATAAAATAGCCATTAATCAAAAATATCACAACTTTGTAATGAAATACACTAAAATATATCCACTTGGATTACGAGAAGGTCATGGAAGTTTTGAAACTTTTTTTGACTTAGAGAAATATGCCTCAATAAAAGAAGCTGAAGATAGTAATGATTACGTGGTTTGCGACTTTGTTTTAGGAGAAGATGATATTAAATATATTGAATGCAGTCATATTCAAATCCCTGAAATAAAAAAATATCATAGAATTAATTACCAAAACTTTCCATTCGGACTAGATGTTTTAGATGATCGTTTGGCTTCTGAATTAGCAACCTCCATGTTTTTGGGGCATCTAGAACCTGTTAAAGAAGAAATAAAAGAACCACACGTTGAGACTAAATCAATAGATGATTACATAAAAGAGCGAGAAGAAAAACATGCTGCTGAAAAGTTTAGCTTTAAAACACATACATTAAGATGGTTGTTTTATTACAAAAGGCCAAATTTTGTTATGAGTAAAAATGGTATATCTTCTTCCAATATGTGCAAGGAGTGTAAAAGGGGTGTAAGTAGTTATATGTGTTTTAGTTTTCGTGACGCAGAAGGAAACTGGCATTCAAAAGTTAATTGTCCATTTTGCAGCAAGCCTTTAATTCGAGTTGAAAACACTAATATTAGCCATAAATTATATAATTTCTTATTGAAGTGCAAGAATGTTGGATGGACGGTTTTAGACAAAACAAAATTAGTTAGGTATTGTCACAGTAGTAGATTTGGAACGTTTGGAGATGAGTCTTATTTGGTTAAAAGGCATAAATTATGGTTGGGTGGTAGAGAAGAGTATGATTTGTATAAAAGAAAATGGTGGCAATATCTCTTTATAAGAAAGCCTAATAATAGGTAAAATTATAATGGAATTAATAATTATATAATCAAACATGGAGTTCGACCTTAGAGCGCAAATGATACTTTCTCAAATGGACAATCTATACCGATCTGAAGGCACTTATGGAAAATATGATATGGTGTATGATTTATTGAAAGAGCAGGGACATGATCTTAAATATTCCAAAGAAATAATGAATGATCTTTGGCGGGAAGCTAAAATTAAATTCGCGCGAGAAAAAAAAGAGTGGATTAAAAGAGAGACAAGCGAAGAAAGAAAGAAGGAAGAGCTTAATAAGTATTTTAAATCAAGAATAGTGGCTAAGTATTTATTGGATAAATATCAAAACGGAGGGCCTGATGGTACTCATTTTGAAATGCAAGATAGTCAAGGAACAGTGATTAAACTTATAAATATTGTAGGGTATAAGAAGTAATTAAACTATGATAAAGATTTTAAATAACGAAGAATTTATTGCCGCGGGGAGGGTATGGATGTTCCATGAAGAGAATGGTAAGGTGACACTTAAAAACATCAGAGCCGCCGGTAAAACTAAAGATTTTATCCCGCCAACACTCGAAGAAGTGAAGTTATTTTTTAAAGAACGTGGATATACAGAAGAAGCTGCCCTTAAATTCTACGACTACTACTCACTGGGAGATTGGAAAGATGGTAAGGGTAACAGGGTGAAGATTTGGAAACAAAAAGCCAGTAGCGTATGGTTCAGGGATGAGCATAAAATAGTAAATTTACCAGTGAAAGAAAAGAAAGAAGGTAAATTCTTATTCGGAGAGTAATGGACGGTAGCACTGAAATTCAAGTAAAGCTATTAGGAGCTTATATGTGTAATTCTGACTTATTCTCAGGAATAGACAATCTTGTTCGACCAAATATATTCACCACGCCAGTTACAAAGAAGTCTTATGAGATAATTAAAGCCTATCACAATAAAAACATATTGCCCGATAAATCTTTACTGTGGTCCACCTTAAATAAATCTGGAATATCTCAGTCAGAATCATCTATTGTAGCCTCCTATGATGTTAATTCCTTTTTACCTGAAGAACAAGTTAAAGAATATGTAGAAACATTATTCTATGACTACGCAGGTAAGTACTTAGCTCCATTTATGCAGCAATTCATTTTAAACAAGGATTCTTCTGACCCTATACAGGAGATGATTAAAGTGAAAGATGCCATTACGAACGTAGAATTAGCTTTAAACGGGGTAAGTAAAGAGAAGAGTGTTAAAGATCAATTTAAAGAAGCTGTACAAAGAATTAAGGACCTTAAAACTGGCAGTATTCAACAGACTGGTTTTAGTTGGGGTATTAAGAAATTAGATGAAATGACCCTTGGTATTGTTCAGGGTATTAATGTAGTTGCTGCCGGCAAGGGCGAGGGTAAGAGCACATTAATTGTTAATGTTATTGTTGAAAACGTTATAAAGAAACAATTACCTATGTTGTTTTTCTCAATGGAAATGACAGCGGTAGAAGTACTGACAAATGTCATAGCCAATGTAAGAAAGATTAATTCTAAAGCTCTTAGAATGGGAAGTGTGGAAGATGAAGATATTTTAAACATAGAGCAATTAGAGTCTCGTCTTAATGAATCATTTGTAATTGATGCTACCGGGGGAATAACACATCAATATTTTGCGGCTAAAGTGAGGGAATTTCGTAAAAAAAATAACATTCCTTATTCTCAAACAATACTTGTAGCTCTTGATTATTTAGGGCTTATGAAAAACAGCCCTGATGAGGCTAAGATGAATAAAGAAGAGAAGATTGAGCATATATGCACTGAGCTTATGAGTACGTGTAAAAATGAGAATATAGCCCTTTTAAAACTAGCCCAGTTTAGCAGAGAAAGAGATAGAAGGGGAAATGACAGTTATGCAGTTAAAAACGATGCTGATAAGTTAAAAGCCCTTCGCCCGATAATGAGTGATTTGAAGGGGTCGAGCGCTATTGAATCGAATGCTGTAACAATTTTATTTCTTTTCCGCCCGGAATACCACCGCATATTAGAATGTAATGGCACTGATTTTAAGGGGCTATGTGAGATTAATATCGCTAAAGGTAGGTATGTAAGCCCTGAACCTGTTTATGTGAGGTTTACAGGGAAATATTCATTGTTTGAAGACCTTGAAGAGAGTGGAATAAGATCAGACGATGGGAGCGGAAATGAATTTTAAAAATAGATTATTTGCATAAAGTAGTAATATTTTGCAACCTTTGTATTTTAATTACGTTAAACTAAGAAAAAACTATGAAAATTAAACTAACTCCTGATTCCTCTCAAATACATTCCATAGGATATGATGAAGAGAGAAAAACATTTGAAATAGTGTATAAGAATATGGCTAAATATCACTATTTCAACGTCCCTGCCGAACTTTGGCAGCAAGCACAAACGGCTACTTCAATAGGTAAATTCTGTGGAGCGCATATTAAATCACATGATTATAAATTGATTAAATAGATAGAAATGGAGCTTGAACCAAACAAACCAACTTCTTTAGAAGATTGTCCAATAGGTCTTTTTATGTACAAAGATACACTTGTGCTTAAAACAGAATACGGAAACAATGATGGGTGGCTAGATTGTTATATTGTAGACTCTGGCGAAAAATTTTGGGCCGGATGCAACACCCCTGAAGAGATGAGAAATTTAAGAGTTTATCCAATAACAGTAAAATAATGGCTAAAAAAGAAGATGAAGAAGTGATAGTTGTTTCGGCAGAATTGCAGAAAAACTTAGATATATTACAGGCTTTTAAAGCGCAAGTAGAAGAGATGTCTACTAACTGTATGCAAATACAAATAGTAGATGATACTAGCTTGGCCGTAGCTCAACAGAACCTATCTAAAGTGAATGCACTGCTCACTAACACTAAAAATAAGATTACATCCATTAGGAAGCCTTATAACGACGAATTAAAGCAAATAGCTGCCATAGGGTCAACTTTAACAGAGCCTCTTGAAAAGGCAGTAGAATACCTTAAAATAGGTGTTGGTGAGTGGGAGAAGAAAAGACTGGCCGAAGCCGCCGAAAAGCAAGCTAAAATTGACCAAGAACTTGCTCAAAAACGCGCTTTAGAACAAGCGGAAGAAGATCGTAAAGCTAAAATAAGAGCTTACATATCTGAAAAATCATCCCCTCTTCTTAAAAAGATGTATTCCGATTGCACCTCTGTGGAAATTTGTGATAAGAATTTACTATCAATAGCAAATAATTACAAGCCAAGGGAGTTTTTTCAGGAATTTGCAGATGAAGCCTATGAATTAAAGGATAACTACGTAAATCTTATTAAGACTAAAAAAGAGCAATTATTATCGGCCGATCAGATGTCAGAAGCTGAAATAGAGCTTGCTTTAGAAAGAGAAAGAATAGCTATTGAGAAGAATAATATGCTACTCAGAGAGGCTGAATTGAAATCCAAAGAAGAGGCTGCCCGATTAGAGAAAGAGAAAAAGGAATCCGAAGAAAAGGCTGCTATTGAGAAACAACGTTTGGCGGATGAAGCAGAAGCTAATAAAACTAGGGGTATTAGATACACTTGGGGATTCGAAATAAACGATATTAAAGCCGTTCCCCTCGACTGGTTAACACTAGACGAAGTTAAAGTGAAAGAACGGCTTAAATCAAACAAGGATGGCTTAAAAGACGGGGACATTGTAGATGGTGTTAAGTTTTTAAAGAAAATGGGAGTTAGTAGTTAATGGGTAAAAGACTTACTATACCAAGCGAAGTGTTGGCACTAAACCCTGACTTCAATATCCATGAGATAAGAGCTATGATAGGTGTTATTTGGAAGAATAAGAATAACAGGCTTCGTCAGTCACATATCTTTAAAGTGAAACTCCCTGCAATTGGCACATTAAAAAGCAGGGGTAATAAACGACCGAAACGTAGGCAATCTGTCCTTAAAAAAGACAGGGAAAGAAAAAGATTACTAAAAAGTAGTAAAAATTTGCCAGTTAATGATTAAAGCATTAAATTTACAAAAATATAAACCATAAAAAACCAGTAGCTATGTTTAAATTATTTACAACTTCCAAAAAACAGTATGAAACAATCAAAAGAGACGTTTCTTTAATGACTAAATCTAATAATCAGATTATAGAAGAGATACACGATTCCTTTTATTCCGAGGTCGATTTATTATTAGCAGAGGCTAAAATCTCTAAGTCAACAGAAACAACAAAGCAGTCCTTAATAGAGAAAGCTGAAAGGCTTACAAAATTAGGATTCAGCCAAACAAAAGAGTGCATTGAAGCTAACGCTGAGATTAAAAGAATCAGTGATTTACAGGCGGAAAATAATTCTAAGTCTGAATTAATTGCTGCTATTAATCATTTTAGTTTTAAGTACCCAAATTATAAATTTATTACAGAGGATTCTGTTAAGAAAATTTGCGCCAAATATAATCTTATTTATTCAGAAATATCAAGGTACACCGGTACAGTTCCTGATAAAAATTTAAAACATATTGAGGATTTTAAAATTAACGAAAGAGATGAGTGTTGGCAACGCCTAACTGAAAGCCGATGGTCTAGTGAAACTTCTTATTTCTCAGGAAACGTAGTGGTTAATAAAAGAGAGAAAGAAGAGAAAGAAAAAATTATGCGTAAAGAATATTTAGAATCATTATCTGAAGAGCAAAAGCATGATTATCTGTTTAGAGAAATGCAATTAGAAATACCTTCTTTTAATCTATCCTCCATGTATTCGCATAGGATTACCGAAGGTGTAGCTCCTTTGGAAATAGTCGCCCCTTTATCAGATTTTAACACAGATGGAATGGAGCTTAAAGACTTTACATTATCTAAAATAGAAATTCCTGACCCTATTGTATTAAAGCCTGTATTTCACGGAAATAAAAAACATTATCTTATAGTAACCGCATGGGGGCTGGAAGCTAGTGATGAATTAGTAGTAAATCAAAAATTTAATTAATTAACCATAAAAAACAAACAAAATGAGCAGAAGCAACCCGTCAGAAGATAGTAGAACACCAAACCCCGCAGTAAAATTTTTTGAATGGTCCGGGCAAAATGGTAATTTAACCTATTACGATAAGACTGAAAAGAAAAAAATTGAAGTTAAACTTCCATTTACATTCTTACCAATATCTCGACTAGTATGCCTTAAAGGGTATAACGACGACTCTAAAACATCTTATTGGAGTAACGAAGTAAAGGACATTCAAAAAGACCCTTTTACAGTTCAGTCAGTAACGGGTGGAGCGAACAATAAACAAATCAGAACGGTAGCGCAGGGCCTTTATAAGGATATTAAACCAACACTGGACTCTTTGGATATCTCTTATGTAGAAAGCCTTTATATTGGCGTAAAAGAAGCTAATAAACTTGAATTGTGTAACTTTCAAATTAAGGGTTCGGCTATTGGCAGTTGGATTACATTTTGTAAGAACAATAAAATTTGGGAGATTGCAGTGAGCATTAAATCTTCAGTTGATAAAAAGAAAGGCGCTGTTAAATACAAAGAGCCCGTTTACACATCAATTGTAAAAATATCTGAAGCTATGCAAAAAGAAGCAATTGATTTAGATTTACATTTAAATGAGTATTTATTTGATTATTTACAGCGCAATCATTCGCAAGGTACAACACAAGCCACCGATATATCAAAACCTGCTGTAAACGAGCCTAAACAAGAAAATAACGCATCTGATAAGCCAGCTTTTGACAACTCTAAGCCTAAAGAAGCTCAGCACGTAGAAGTGATTGATAACGGAGCGGATATTACATTTGCAGGGGAGAATGCTCCTGATGAATTTTAAGCATGAAGTTAGAAATTAGACATCACGGAAGGGTTCGTAATGGACAATTAATTTGGGATATTCCCGACTTATACCGCCAACAAATACTTGAACTAGAGGGAAAGGATGTTACCATGGTGATTAAAAAACGCCATAGTAAACCCACTCAATCTCAGTACGGGTATTACAGGGGGGTGATATTAGTTGTTTGTTACGAAGCCGAGATGTTTAGTGCTATGTCGAATAAAGATGAAATACATGATCTTTATTTTGCTCAGAAGTTTTTAAGCTACACAACTATTACAGAAATCGGCGGTAAAAGAGTGGAAGTATTGCAAATAAGAAGCCTAGCTGACCTCAATAAAGATGAAACAACTGCATTCATCGAAAGGGTTATTGGAGAGTGTAATGAGCTTGGAATTAGCATCCCCCCACCCGAACTTGCATACAATAAATATTATCAAAAATAACAATGGAAAATAAAGTAATATCTCACTATTCAAAAGATATTGAAACTAGTGGATTAAAGCTAAAAGCAGAGCTGAAAACCTACGAAAAACCTATTCATAAAACAGGTCCGCAGGTGTACACGCGATTGGAGCTTTATGAAGGTAGTGTCCTTTGGGGGAATATGAACTGGGCGGCAGAAGAGATAACTGAGCAGACGGCAGAGGAAATCTTTAACGATGTCATTAAACAACCTAACACATACAAGTCAAAATGAAATTAGTTGAATACGAATTTATTCGAGAACAAGTTTTAAAAAGAGTATCAGAGGTGTTTAAGAATGACGCTGAGTTTATTAAAGATGCTAATGAAAGAGGGCTTAAATTAGACGCGAACAGGTGGGCTAAGTATAAGAAGAATAAGAGCGGGCAGATCACTGACGATACATTAATTTGGGTGACTATAAGACTTGGAATTGATATTCATATAAGATGCGGGAACCCTGTATTTGATGGTAAGAAGATTGACTGGGTGATTAATAAGTACGATGAGCTTAAATGTGTAACAGCCATTCAGCAAACATATCCTAAGAAGTAATGGGTAAAGGAGGGAATCATAATCAATACAGTGAAGATTGGTTTTTAT
>Ga0172380_10008521_pt1:0-10000 | contig 11181 bp, 9 predicted proteins | sample Leawe162metaG_FD_119747 | JGI IMG/M metagenome (GOLD analysis project Ga0172380, IMG submission 119747) | Leachate microbial communities from a municipal landfill in Southern Ontario, Canada - Leachate well 162 metaG | ecosystem: Engineered > Solid waste > Landfill > Unclassified... | reverse complement strand
TGTTTGCTCCCCCGGCTTTCGCGCCTCAGTGTCAGTCTTGAACTAGAGAGCCGCCTTCGCCACCGGTGTTCCTCCTGATATCTACACATTTTACCGTTACACCAAGAGTTCCGCTCTCCTTTTTCAGACTCAAGTCTTGATAGTTTCCAACACACTTCCCCGGTTAGGCCGGGGTATTTAATGCTGGACCCGTCAAACCACCTACACGCCCTTTACACCCAGTCAATCCGGACAACGCTTGCCCCTTCCGTCTTACCGCGGCTGCTGGCACGGAATTAGCCGGGACTTCCTCCGGTGGTACCGTCAATTCCGGCTTGCGCCGAAACTTCGTCCCACCTGACAGGAGTTTACGATCCGAAGACCTTCATCCTCCACGCGGTGTCGCTGGATCACCCGTTAGGGCATTGTCCAATATTCCCGACTGCTGCCTCCCGTAGGAGTCTGGGCCGTATCTCAATCCCAGTGTGGCTGACCATCCTCTCAGACCAGCTACCCGTCATAGCCTTGGTGGGCCGTTACCCCGCCAACTAGCTGATGGGACCCGGACTCATCTTTTAGTGATTCCCGGATTACTCCGAAAACCTTTGGCTCCTCTCCTTGCGAAAAAGAGTTTTATGCGGTATTAGCCCCGCTTTCGCAGAGTTATCCCCCTCTAAAAGGCAGATTATCCAGGTATTACTCACCCGTTTGCCGCTTTCCGCCAACTCTTCCCCCTTGCGAGGAAAGAATTAGTTTCGTCGCTCGACTTGCATGTCTTAGGCACACCGCCAGCGTTCGTCCTGAGCTAGGATCAAACCCTCAGAACATACAAAAACGCAAAGCTGTCACACACCTATATTTTGTCAAAGAACTTCTAAAAGCATCTACCCTTAAGTATATTACGCAAAAGGGTTTCCTGTCAAATGTTGTTGTGTGTTATTGTAATCGTCTTACTTAGCAGCCGGCGGTGCCGGTACTGCTGGCGTTTCCGCTGGTGCTGGCATACCACCTTCCGGCGGTACTGCTGGCATTTCGGTTCCCGGCATAGCTGGTACAGCTGGTGCAGCAGATTTCTTAGCCTTCGCTACGGCTAACACGATAGCGATAACGATGATCACGATCAGAATTACGATCACCGCGCTACTGCTTTTCTTTTGTTCGGCCATTTTTGTCTTCACCCCCTTCAGGAAGAATTGAAACTTAACAGCCCTATATTTTAGCATATCCTGAAATATTGTCAAGCGCAAGCGGGTAATGATATAATTTATAGAACAGTCAACAATAAAAACTAATGGATAACTTCAGTGTCGTAATACTCGCGGCGGGCAAAGGCACCCGGATGAAATCCTCTGTTCAGAAAGTCTTACACACCATTTTCGGCAAATCAATGATTTCCCACATCGTGGGAATAGTACGGGGTCTAAGCCCGGACAAAATTCTAGTAGTAATCGGACACCAGAAAGAAGCGGTTAAAAATAACCTGGCTCGAGACAACGTCGTATTTGTAGAACAGTTAAAACCGCTGGGAACCGGTGACGCGGTAAAACAGACGGAAAAAATCCTTAAAGATTATCAGGGAAACATCCTGATTTTATGCGGAGACACTCCGCTCCTACAAACAAAAACGCTTAAATCGCTTCTGAAGCTGCATCAACGGGAACACGCGGCGGCCACCATCCTCACTGCCCTTCTGCAAAATCCTTTCAGTTACGGACGAATTAAGCGCAACGGCAACGGTGAGGTAGAAGCAATCGTGGAAGAAGCAGACGCCCAGCCTGAAGAAAAACGGATTAAAGAGATAAATTCCGGCGTTTATCTTTTTTCAGCCCCGAAACTTTTCCGCAGTCTTTCCCTGGTAAAACCAAACAACGTCAAAGGCGAATACTACCTCACCGACGCAATCCGCCTTCTGTGTGATAGCGGTGAACGCATCACCGCCTATCTTGCCGAAAAATCAGAAGAGGTCCTGGGGGTCAACACTCCGGCTGACCTGGAATTTGCCCGACAGATCTTAACCGCAAGAGGAGAAAAAAGATGAATAATTGTCTTATATTCAGCGGCAGCGCCAACACTGCTTTAAGTACCAACATAGTCCGTTACCTGGAAAAAGATTTAGGGAAGATGTCCCGGAACCGTTTCAGCGATGGGGAAATCTCAATAGCGATTGAAGAAAATGTAAGAGGTAAGGATGTATTCGTGGTGCAGTCCAGTTCTCCGCCGGTCAACGAAAACCTGATGGAACTCCTGATTATGATTGATGCTTTCCGACGCGCCAGCGCGGAAAGAATAACCGCGGTTATCCCCTATTTTGGTTACGCCAGACAGGACCGCAAGGATAAACCCAGGGTTCCAATAACCGCAAAACTTGTCGCCAACCTCCTTACCGCCAGCGGAGTAAACAGAGTTATCACGATGGACCTGCACGCGCCTCAAATCCAGGGTTTCTTTGACATCCCGGTTGACCATCTCTTCGCCGCACCGGTTACAACCGCATACTTTCAAAAAAAAGGGGTAGACGAAAACAACCTGGTCGTCGTGGCTCCGGACGTGGGAAGTGTTAAAATGGCCAGAGCGTTTGCCAAAAAGATGCGGGCCGACCTGGCGATCGTGGATAAAAGACGGGATGGACCGGATGAAGTTGAAGTGGTAAACCTGATCGGAAACGTCCGAAATAAAACCGCCATCCTGGTTGACGATTTAATCTCCACCGGCGGAACCATAGTCGAAGCCGCGGAAGTCCTGAAAAAGAACGGAGCTGTTTCGGTTTATGCCAGTTGTACGCACGGTGTACTTTGTGGAAATGCCATCGCCAAAATTAAGAGTGCGCCGCTGAAAGAACTGGTGATTACGGACACCATTCCCTTGTCGCCGGAAAATAACCTGCCGGTAATCAAGGTTTTGTCGGTGGCGGAAATGCTCGGGGAAGCAATTAAACGAATCCACCTTTCTTCCTCGGTCAGTTCCTTGTTTATTTAAAACACCCGGGTGTCATTCTGAGTACAGTGAAAAATCCGACGTACTGTGTCGTCCTGAGCACCAGCCGAAGGATCTAATTCCTTTAATACGAGATCCTTCGCAACTAAAACTCAGGATGACACAGCTGGTGTTTAGCACTAAACAATCCCCTGCTCCAACATGGCGGCGGCCACCTTTTCGAACCCGGCAATATTAGCGCCGACCACATAGTTACAGGGACATCCGTAATCTTTTGCGGCTCGTGCCGTTGCCCCGTGAATGCTCTGCATAATCTCCCTAAGCCGCCGGTCTACCTCTTCCTTTTCCCACGCCATCCTGATGGAATTCTGGCTCATCTCCAAACCGGAGGTGGCTACGCCTCCGGCGTTAGCCGCTTTTCCCGGCCCATAAAGAATCTTTGCTTTAATAAACTTTTTCACACCTGCGGGCGTAGTCGGCATATTAGCCCCTTCGGAAACAACGAAACATCCGTTATGAAGAAGCGTCTCAGCGTCTTTTCCGTCAATTTCATTCTGGGTGGCGCAGGGAAAAGCCGCATCACACTTAATTCCCCACGGTTTCTGTCCCTTGTAGTACTTTACGCCGTACTTGTCGGCATAATCTTTGATGCGGCCCCGCTTAACATTCTTCAACTCCATCACGAAACTTAACTTCTCGGCGTCAATACCGTCCGGGTCATGGATAAAACCGTCGGAATCGGAAAGGGTAACGGCCTTAGCGCCTAAATGGTTTAATTTCTCCACCGTGTACTGAGAAACATTCCCGGAACCGGAAACCAAGCAAGTTTTTCCTTTAAATAGGTCCCGGCGTTTTTTCAGCATCTCCTCCGCAAAGTAAACCACACCGTATCCGGTGGCTTCCGGACGAATCAGAGAACCGCCCCAGGTCACCCCTTTTCCGGTAAGAACGCCGGTGAATTTGTTGGCCAACCGCTTATATTGACCGAAAAGATACCCAATCTCCCGGCCCCCAACGCCGATATCTCCGGCCGGAACATCCGTATCGGGTCCAACGTGACGAAAGAGTTCGGTCATAAATGACTGACAAAAACGCATCACTTCGCCATCCGGCCTGCCCTTCGGGTCAAAATCAGAACCACCCTTTCCTCCGCCCATCGGTAGCGTGGTCAGCGAATTCTTAAAAACCTGTTCAAAGGCTAAAAACTTCAAAACACCCAGGTTTACGGTGGAATGGAACCGCAGTCCGCCTTTATAGGGACCGATGGCGCTGCTGAACTGAATCCGGTACCCGCGATTAACCCGGCATCTTCCCTTATCATCCACCCAGGGTACCCGAAACATTATTACCCGCTCCGGTTCTACCAGCCGTTCCAATATTCCGGATTCTTGATACTCGGGATGCCGGGACATCACCGGTTCCAGAGAATCCAGAACTTCTTTTACCGCTTGATGAAATTCCGGTTCTCCGGGATTTTTTTTCTGCACCCACGCAAAAATTTTTTCGGTATAGGATTCCATATTCCCCTCCAATAAAAAAAGGTGCGCTCTTTCCTGATTTGGAAAGAAGGCACCTTTGCCTTGCTTCTTTAGGATAGCAAATTAGCGGAAACTTCCTTGTTCCCGCTATCCTAATCTTCTATTCACTTATTCCCAATCTTAGCACACGATTTTCCCGCGGTCAAATTCACCCGCCTTTGCAAGAAAGCCCCGGGCTATGCCCGGGAAGGAATGCGTCTTAGGGTGTCCGCCGCGTAGCGTAAACGCAAGTGAGGCGGCTTTGCCACTTCGATACCTAACGTCCGCAGGACGTGCGCTCCGGCAGATTCCACCGAAGTGGAACGTGATGCCACAAGCTCTACTTTTCCAGCACTAACCGAACAAGACGGTCTGCTTTCTCAATTTCCTGAGGTTTTCTGGTTTTCAGGTAATCGGCCACTTTCTCGGCAAGAAAATACCCCTTGAATTTACCTTCAGCCGGAAAAAATTCTATGATTTCCACATCCAGTGTCACCGACAACTTCTCGATGCTAACAAGGGAGATGTTCTTTTCGCCTCGTTCCACAGAACCGATATAAGTATAGTGTAAACCGGCCTTAGCCGCCAGTTTCTCCTGGGTGAAACCTCTTTCTTTACGCAACTGCCTGAGTCTGCTTCCGAATCTTGTTAGTATGTTTTCGGCCATAAAACGGGAAAATCGTCATTTAATCCAATTTTTAAATTATAAATTTACTTAATCATCTTGTCTACATTCTAAAGAATTTATTTACTATTGACAAAGAATTCTATAAGTATTAAAATTGACTAACAATCAAGTCTCTGAAAATGGCTTGCTTCGAAACATCCGGACAGCCGGGATGTCATTTGGAAAGGGATGGCAACCGTGTTAATGACTCGGATTAACACGATACAGATTGTCATCAACCATGGCGAGGGGGCATGTTTACCGTTTTCGGAATAGTGTGTATTGCAACAGGAATTAGTTTATTTGCTGATTTGCTGATTAGCGATAACCGGCACCGGAAAAGCAAATTTTGTTTTATATTTGAACTTTTTTTATCCCCTTTGCTCATTACCGTCGGAATAATCCTATTCTGTATCCATATTCTTCTGAAAGGGTAATAACTTTAAGAGATTGCTCTTAAAACCAATAATAATCGGGCGTAATAACCCGGAAAACGGACTCTGATATAGTTTCACATAGATTGTCAGGTAATCATTGGATAATACCCCCGCCCAAAACCGTGTCCCTTTTATAAAAAACAATTGATTGACCCGGAGTTACCGCAAATTGAGGTTTCCGGAACCGCACCCGAACCTTCTTGGCAATTTCGCTTTCACGCGGGCGAGCTTTTCCGTTCGTGAATTCAACCATTACCGGGGTTTCCGGATTGCGGTAGCGGACCTTCGCTTTCGCTTTAAACATTTCGAAAGGCTTTTCGCTAATCCAGTTAAGGTCATCCACCAGGAGTTCTTTTCGATAGACGGCCTCCTTTTCCGCCACAATCAAAGCATTACGCGCCGGATCTATCGCTACTACATAAAGCGGCCTCGGCAAAGAAATTCCCAATCCTTCCCTCTGACCTACCGTATAAAAAGCGATTCCTTTGTGTTGGCCCAGCCATTTTCCTTCCGGATTAAAAATCGGCCCGGGAATTGCCGCTTCCGTAGTTCTGGTCCGGATAAAACGCCCGTAATCGTTGTCCGGTATGAAACAAATCTCCTGGCTGCCTTTCTTCCCGAAATTGGGAAATCCAAATGAAAGCGCTTTCTTCCGGACCTCCTCCTTGGTAAATCCTCCCAAAGGAAAAAGGACAACAGACAGTTGTTCCCGGGTAAGGTTGTAAAGAAAATAGGACTGGTCCCGTTTAGCGTCAATACCTTTTTTGAGAAAATAACGCGTGCCTTTCCGGGTAACCCTGGCGTAATGACCGCTGGCAACGTAAACGGCATCAATTTCCTTAGCCTTTTTCAAAAAATAGCTAAACTTAATCCGGCGATTGCACATAATGCAGGGGTTAGGTGTCCGGCCGGAAAGGTAGGTCTGACAAAAATAGTCAATTACTTCTCTCTGGAATACCTTACGGCAGTTCAGAACATAGTGGGGGATATTAAGAATTCGGGCGACTTTTTTGGCATCTTCAATGGCGGAAAGACCGCAGCAGCCTCCGACCTCTTTGATGGAGGGCCATAATTGGAGGGTAAAACCAACAACTTCATGACCGGCTTCTTTCAGAAGACCGGCGGCAACCGAAGAATCGACGCCTCCGCTCATCAAAACCGCCACGCGCTTCTTCATTATGTTTTTAGCCGCCGCGATAAACTTTCCTGGGTCGCTTGATTTTCCCAGCGTGAAAATCTGCGCTCGGTTGCTCGGCTTCACTCGCCCTTCGGACACCATGCCCGCTCCGCCTGCGCACGTCCCTGGAAAATTTATCCCGGCAGCTATTTTATTTTGGGTTTAAACTGCCGGTGCGGTATCCTTCTAAATCAAGAGTCACAAATTTGAAACCGAGTTTTTTGAAATATTTTGCGATTTTGAGATGCTCGGCTAATATTTTATTGAAATTGTATTTATCAACTTCAATCCGGGCGATTTCGTGGTGGTACCTAAGCCGGACATTGCCTGGGATACCCAGAGAACGTAAATATCGCTCGGCTTTATCCACTTTTCCCAGTGCCTCCCGGGTCAAAGGAATTCCGTAAGGAATCCGGCTGGCCAAACAGGCAGCGGCGGGCTTTTCCGCCGTGGGCAAACCAACTTTCCGGGAAAGAGCGCGCACATCTTTTTTGGTGAACCCGGCTTCCAGCAAAGGGTGGCGTACGGAAAGTTCTCCGGCAGCCTGACTGCCGGGCCGAAAATCGGAAAGATCGCTCTTGGTAGTGCCGTCAACCACAAAAGGCAGATTTTCCCGACCGGCGATTTCCGCCAAAGTCTTGAATAGTTCCTTTTTACAAAAATAACAGCGGTTAACCGGATTGGCGCGAAAACTAGCATCTTCCCATTCCCCGGTTTTTACTGTCTTATGTTTTACACCGAGACGACAGGCAATATCACGGGCCTCCTTCAATTCTTCTTTCGGGTAGGTTTCACTAAAAGCAGTTACTGCCAAGACTCTTTTGCCTAACGCATCAGCCGCAACTTTAAGAAGCAGGGCGCTGTCTGCACCGCCGGAAAAAGCAACTACCACACCCTCCATTCCCTTGAGGATGCGAACCAATTTTTGAAGTTTTTTTATGGGATACATATTTTGTGTCATCCTGAGCCGCAGTTGCGAAGGATCCCGTAGTAAAAGCGAGATTCTTCACTTCGTTCAGAATGACACCATTGACTTATTTTGCAATTTGCTGTTTGCTGCGGTAGTCGTCAATGGCGGCCTTCAACGCTTCCTCTGCCAGGACCGAACAATGCATCTTGATGGGCGGCAACCCGCCTAAGGCCTCAGCCACTGCCTTGTTGGAAATCTTCAAAGCTTCTTCCAAACTCTTGCCTTTAACCAATTCCGTAACCATCGAACTGGTAGCAATGGCTGCCCCGCATCCGAAGGTGCGGAACTTTGCATCGGTAATAATGTCATTTTCCACCTTGATAAACAGTTCCATAACATCGCCACAGACCGGATTTCCCACCTTGCCGACACCGGACGGGTTTTCCATCACGCCGACGTTCCTGGGGTTACGGAAATGGTCCATCACCTTTTCGCTGTACGGAAGAGGGGTTTCAGCCATTTTTAGCTCCGGGGTAAAGCGGGGACATCGCCCGCAATTTAGCTACAATTTTAGGGAAAACATCCAGCACCCGGTCCACCTGCGCCCGGGTGGTCCACTTACCCAGGGTAAAACGGATGGAACCGTGGGCAGTTTCGGCCGGAAGACCGATCGCCAAAAGGACCGAAGACGGCTCCAGACTGCTGCTGGTGCAGGCGGAACCGGTGGAAGCGGCAATCCCCTCCAAGTCAAGATTTAAGAGCATAGACTCGCCTTCCACGTAGGCGAAAGAAATATTCACATTGTTGGGCAGCCGTTGCGCCGGGTGACCGTTCAAACGACTATCCGGCACCGTCTTTAAAAGTCCTTGAATCAGGACATCGCGCAGATGAGCCAATTGTTTTCCTTCCGCTTCCATTTCCGCGGCGGCGATTTCAACCGCCTTCGCCACACCCACAATGCCGGCGGTATTTTCCGTACCGGCCCGAAACCGGCGTTCCTGGTCGCCCCCCTGGATTAAAGGTTTAACCTTTGTACCGCGGCGGATATAAAGAAAACCAACACCCTTTGGACCATAAAATTTGTGGCCGGAAGAGGAAAGAAGGTCAACTGTCAGGTCGGAAACCCTAACCGGCAAATGGCCGACGGACTGAACCGCGTCGGTATGAAAAAGGACCTCTTTCTCGCGGCAAATCCCGCCTATTTCCGCGATGGGCTGGATGGTGCCGATTTCATTATTGGCGTGCATAATGGAAACCAGGATGGTCTTGTCGTTAAGCGCCTTCCGCACCGCGTCCGGGTCAACCAGACCATCTTTATCCACCGGTAAAATTATGATTTCAAAACCTTCTTTAGCCAGAAACTTGCACGGTTCACTAATCGCATGGTGTTCCACGACGCTGGTGATAATGCGGTTTCCTTTGCTTCTCAAAGCAAAAGCCACCCCTTTCAGAGCGGTATTGTTGCTCTCGCTGCCGCCGGAAGTGAAAACTATCTCTTCGGGCCTGGCGCCGACAAAATCCGCCACCTTCTGCCGCGATTCTTCCAGGGCCGCCTTTGCTTCCTGGCCAAAAGAATAAAGACTGGACGCATTGCCAAACTTATCGTAGAAATAGGGCTGCATCACCTTAACCACTTCCGGATGAACCGGAGTGGTCGCCGCATAATCCAGGTAGATTCGTTCCATGTTCTAAGATGGTTAATGGTGAATAGTTAACAGTAAAAGGTACACAATTAAATATTATACAATAAAGAATGACCGTCTTCTTTTTTGCCGCGCTGCCACTCGGCCAATTTTACCAGAGTCCAGCGGTTTAGAATTTCCTCCATCGCCTTCTTCATCTCCAACCACAGGTCCCGGCTGACGCACATTTTACTCCGCTTGCAAAAAGAGATATCTTCAAGGCATTCCACGATGGAAAGAGAACCCTCGCTCGCCTTAAATATCTCCAAAAGAGTAATGTCCTCTGCCGGCCGTCCCAGAATAAAACCGCCTTTGGCGCCGCGGATACTCTTAACCAGGCCGGCTGTCTTAAGATTTAGAATCAATTGCTCAAGATACCGGGAAGAAATCTCCTGGCGTCTGGCAACTTCCCGGAGAAGCACCGGCTTGTCACCCTGATGCAGGGTCAGGTCAAGCATCAATCTCACCGCATACCGTCCCTTGGTGGATAATTTCATTTTACTAATATATTACCAAATTACTAACCTTTTGTCAAATTTGAAAATTTCCGCCGCACACACTTAAGATTTTAACTTTCTTTGGAATTTTCGTTTACCGTATGGAGATTCAATAACCCCCCGGTCGGTGATAAAAGCGGTAATAAAACAAGCGGGCGTCACATCAAAAGCCGGGTTGCAGATTTTAACGTCCGGCGGAG
>Ga0172380_10008520_pt1 | contig 11184 bp, 18 predicted proteins | sample Leawe162metaG_FD_119747 | JGI IMG/M metagenome (GOLD analysis project Ga0172380, IMG submission 119747) | Leachate microbial communities from a municipal landfill in Southern Ontario, Canada - Leachate well 162 metaG | ecosystem: Engineered > Solid waste > Landfill > Unclassified | place... | reverse complement strand
TCGCGTTGGTGGAATACGACCCCCACGCCCGCGGCGTGGGCCGTGCGCTGTTGGTGGAGGTGACGTGCGTCACGGGCACCACATACGTGGAGACGGGCAACGGGCGCCACCGCGTGGTGATGCTGTCGCATCGCCCGTCGCCTGCCGTCTGGGGTAACCTGCGCGACCTGGCCATGGCGCGCGGCTGGCGGCTGATCGACGGGTGGGAGGTCGAGCCATGAGGGACGGTCAAACCTGCACCGCGCCGATATGGCTGACAGACGAGCGCCCGCGCATGACGCAGGCGCGGGTGGAGTTCATGGCGTGGGGTCTGGGGCGAGTGGAATATCCGCCCACCGCGGCCGCCCTGAGGCAGTTCGCGAGGGACAAGCAATGGCGCTGCGGCCAGCCCGTCAACCGCCAGCGGTCAGAGTTCTGCTCGAAGGAATGCCAGCAGCGGGTGCACCGGTTCAAGGTGCAGGCGGCGCTGGGCGCGGTGCGGCAGCGGAAGTGCGAAACCTGCCACATGCGCTTCGAACAACGGCGCGACGGGCGGCCAAAGCTGACGTGTTCGCCAGGCTGCGCAGCAGTGCGGCGCCTGCATCGCAAGTGGGCCGCGGCGGGGCTCTTCAAAGAGAGGCACCCGTTTTGAGCGGCGCAATCGAGAGGCCTGTGGAGTCGTTCGACACGGCGCGGCTGGTGTACGACGACCGCGCGCCGCTGCGCAGCATGCTGCTGCAAAGCGTGGTGAAGCCTGCGCGGGACTTCTGGCGCGAAGTGATCGGCGCGTGCGCGGTGGACCCGCCGCGGCCTGACGACGCGCCGCACGACCGCGGCGGCGACGTCGACGGGTGGCCAGAATGAGGCACGCAAGCCAACGGGGCATCATGTCGCGGCCCGTCGACGTGCAGATGCGCAGCGTCGCGCGCAGCAAGGGGTGGGCGCGCGGCGCTGCCCCGCTCACCATCGAGCAACAGCGCAAGCGCCGCGCGGAGGAGCTGGCGGCGCTGGCCGCCCTGCCCCGCCAGTGCGTGACGGGCACGTCGCCACCGCGCGACGTCGACGACGACAACCGGCCGCTGTGGACGGTGCGCCCGCGCATTCGCGACGGCATGGCGGGCGTCTTCGTGTCGGGCCATGTCCCGCGCGCGCCGCGGTACGGCGAAGCCTTCGGCGAAGGCCGGTACTAGGAAGCATGGCCGCACCATTCGGAGTGATGGGCCCCCGCGCTGTGGCGGCGGGGGTCGACACGCTTGAACTGTGGACCCGTGCACCCGTGCGCCTCGAAGTCGCGGAGGCGTTGCGGGGGCTGCGGGCCGAGGCCAAGCGCACGGGCAACCAACAACCCTTTGACGTGGGCAACGTCGCGTTCGAGGTGGCGGGCCACGGCGCGGCCGGCGCTGACTACTTGCTCAGCGCTGACACGTACGCCTTGAAGCTGGCCCCCGGTGCGCGTGAAGGCGAGTGCCGCGCGCGTGTCGAGGTGCGAAGCGTCACGCTGTGGGCGATGGGCTGGCGGCGTGCTGCGCACGCGGCCGAAGAGCTGCTGATGCTCGTGACTGAAGGCGAACTCAAGACGCAGTGCGGCCGCGTCGATCTCTGCTGTGACGTGCAGGGCTGGACGCCGGGCCCCGCCGACTTGGATATTCTGACGACGCGAGTTCAACGTAGCGGCCGCGCCTCGCACTTCGGTGCGGCCTGGGCGATGGACACGCCCGACTATGCGGAGGAGCACCAGGCCGAAGTGGACGCGGAAGTGCGGCGCCTGCGCGGGCTGATGCAGACGCTGGAGGCGGCCGTCAGGAAAAACCAACGCGCGGCGATCGCGCAGCACCTGCGAGAAATCCAGAACGCCAGCGAACACGAGGCGGCCACCACGTACGGAGACAAGCGGGCGTTTTCCGGCTTCGCACTCGGGCGCGGGCCGTTGTCGGCGCGCATCTACGACAAGACGAGAGAGCTACCGAAGCGCCGCAAGTGGTGGTTTCGCGACGTCTGGGCGCGGCACGGCTCTTATGTTGAGGGCGAGCCAGTGTGGCGCGTGGAATTCCAAATCAGGCGCGAGGTGCTGCGCGACCTGTGCGACGCGTTCGAGGAAGCCAAGCCACGCGAGCCAGGCGAAGACCTGGAGCCCACGCCGCGCGATGACTGGCGCGACTGGGCCACACTGGCGGCGCGGCTCGGGTCGCTGTGGGATTACCTCACGCACGAGTGGCTACGCCACGGGCCGCGCAAGGCCGACGACCGCAAAGCCGTGTCGCACGCGTGGGCCGCGGTGCAGGTGGGCTGGGTGGACGCCCAAGACGTCGAGGCGGAGCGCCGCGCGGCGACGTGCGCGGAGTTCGGCGTCACCGAGTCGGCGGAGCTGCTGGGCGAGGTGGAGGTTGACGTAGAGCGCGGCGTGGTGCGTGACGAGCAAGCGGTGTTGACGCCGGGCCTTGGTGGCTACCTCACAGCAAGCGCCGCGCGCTTCCAGCTGGACGCGCTGCGCATCGGCAAGCCGATGACCACAAGCGAGGCGGTGGCGGCCGCGCTGGGCGCGGCGTTTGAGTACACGCGCCGCAAGGCGGCGGCCGAAGAAGGCAAGCCGGATGGGGGCTTTCTTGAGCCTCCGATGCCTGCCGAGCCCGACGACGAACCGCTACTCAAGCGCGTGGCGGTGCGTGCGAGGCAGCTTGGGAGGCGTCGACAGTCGCTCACCGGCCCGCCGATGGCGCTGCGCGCGCACGACTCATGGCTACGGCTGTTCGACGCGCGCAAGTCATTCGTGCGGCCCGTGGGCGAAGGCGAGGGCCTGCCGGTGCCGTGGATTGACGACACCCTGCCCCGCTACCTGCCGCTGGCGCATCTGACGGGCGAATAGTTACGCCCGCCGCGTCTTGGGCTTCTTGCCTGCGGGGCGCCCGCGGCCCCACACGCACAGACCCTCATCATCAAGCGCCACCTGCCACCGCCCACCGCCGGGCGTCAGGCGGGCCTCGACAAGGCCCAGGCGGCACCACCGCCGCACCTGCTCTTCACCCACATTCGACTTGGTGGAGGCCGTTTTGACGTCGACGAACTTCAAGATTGTTTGCGCCATGTCGTACCAAGTTGTGTTGCGGGAACGCGTTGTCAACGCCAGGTTGCAACAAGTTGCACCAAGGCACGTTGCGGGCGGCCGAATCGTGTCCACGCTTTAGACCGTGAGCAACGAGACCGCGGAACAACAGGCCGAACGAATCGCACTTCAATGGCGTGCCGAAGAGCACGCGACCGAGGCTCGAACGGCTGCCAAAGTCGAGGCGCTCACGTCCAATGCCGACCCTGAGAGTGCGGGCGAGGGCTCGGAGGTCGCCGGAGTCGATGATGCGCCCTCCGAGCCCCGCGGCGATGAAGACGAGGAAGCACGGCTTGCGGCTCTGGATCTGTCGGAGCCTGAGGTAGCAGCCCTCGTTGTGACGGTGGTGGACATCGGCGTCACCAAGGCGCTTGGGCCGCATATGGCCCTCAACGACCGCGAGCAGGCACGCGTCGCCAAGGCGCTGGTGCCGGTGCTGAAGAAGTACTTCCCTGACGGCATCGGCGTGTCGCCCGAGGTCGGGCTGGCCGTCGTGCTGCTGCCCATGTACGCGATGAAGCACGCGAGCAAACCCGCGCCCGACGTCGAGACGAAGGCGGCCGCCTAGGTGGCCTTCTCTCTGCCAGAATCGCGAATGCGGATGCTCGTAGTGGGCAAGCCTGGGCAGGGCAAATCGACCTACGTCAAGCGCTTCCTCGCGGATTGGCAGCGCCGCGGGTTGCGCATCATCGCGCTTGACGTGTGCGACGAATACTCAGTCGAGGGCAACAAGGCTGCGTTGGTGCAGCTGGGCGGCTTGCGTAAGCGCGTCACGGTGGCGGAGCTGGCCAAGGCACCACACCTTGTGTTCGAGCGGCGGCTTTCGTTGGCGGTGGTGTCGGGCGAAGAGCCGCGCGACGCGGCCCGCGGCTTCCTGTTGATCGCGCAGTTGGTCCGCGCAGCGGGCAAGCCTGTGTTGGTGGTGGCCGATGAAGTCGGCCTGTGGACAGACCGGGCCGCCGACCCTGCATGTCACCGCGCCGAAGCGATGCTCAAGGCGATGAGTATCGGCGGCCGAAAGCACGGCGTGCCGATGGTGCTGGTGGCGCAGCGCGCGGTGCAGGTCGACAAAACAGTGCGCTCTACCTGCACCGAGATTCACGCCTTTTACCAAGACGAACAAGACGACTTGGACGCGCTGGCGCACCGGGCGAAGTCGCCCGCGTTCGGCGTCGAGGTCTCTCAGCTCAAAGAATTTCACTGCGCCGTTTGGCGCGACACGAACCGCGGGGGCCAAGTGCCCGCCGCAACCCCTGCCGATACCGGTGGGCCTGCTGTACGCAAAGAGAGCAACCCATGAAGGTCAATTACAAGACGTTGGCGATCACCGCTGTTGTGACGATTTTCGCGCTGGGCTTCCTGCGCGAGGCTGCTGCCAAGGACAAGGACAGCGCCCTGGGCAAGATCGCCTCCACCCTCAAGGTGGCCTGAACATGAAGGGCTACCAAACCGAGCCGTTCCTGGTGCGCACGGTGACGTTTGCCGCGGGCACGCAGGCCGAGCCGATTCAGTTCAAGATGCCCACCGCGCGCAGCGGCCGTTTCGCTCACTGCGTGGCGCTGGACTTCAACTTCAGCGGCACCCCCACCCTGTCGTCTGGCAATGTGACGGCGGTGGAGTTGCAGAACATCGTGCGCTCGCTGATCGTCAAAGACTGGCAGCAGAAGGTGCGCTTCAATGGCGGGTTTCGTCACCTCCGGCTTTACGAAGCCTACGAGACAGACGGCAAGCCGTGCAGCGCGGACCCCGACGACATCGCCACCACGCAGGCCTTTTCGGTCAACCGGCGCCTTGAGTTCGGCCCCGGAAACTTCGAAGGCGGCGCGAGCGATTTCGCCATCCCGGTTCCGCACCTGAATGAAGGTGGAATCGAAATCACCTTCGGCACCCTGGCGCAGATCACCGCGAACCTCACGGCGCTGACGGGTACGCTGACCATCACCGCGAGCATCATCTACCGCGATGACATTCTGTTGCCGCCCATGGTGGTGCGCAACCGGGTGAACTTCTCCAGCGGCCGCTGCGAGCTGGGTGACGAGGGCTTCTACCCTCACCTTGCCTTGCTCAATGACGACGACTGCGGCGCAATCGCGGCCGGCGACTTTGGTTCCATCGCCGTTCTCGATGCCCGCGGCGAGGCCTCGCCGTACGAAACGGAAGTGCTCTTGGGGCGCTACGAAGGCGACGTCAAGCCCGGCCAGCTGTCGTTGATTCGCGGTGACGTGCGCAACGCCACCACCGACGACAACCAAAAGAGCCTGAACGGAACCGCCGTGGCTGCGTCGAGCCCCGTCATTCAGCCTGTGGCCTGGGTGCCGTACAATGCGAAGATCTCGAAGCTGTTGGTCGAGGGTCGCAACACGGTAACGCTGTTGCTCACGGGCAACGGGCAGACCACCGGCACCGCGATGTTCACGCGCCTGGAGCCGCTGACCGCCGAGACCAAGGCGGCGCACCGTGCGCGCGCTCAAGACGGGTACGGCGTGCGCTTGGCGGGCGATAAGTTCAAGACGCTCTCTAAGGAGACGTACATGGGGCCTCGCGGGCGATACATGCCTGTTGTGGCAAAGGCGGCCTGACCCATGCCCGTCTGGGGGTGGATCGTCGGCGCCTTCCTGTTGCTGAAGGGCAACATGGGCGGCACGACGCCGGCGCAGGTGCAGGCGGTGAACAACCCGCCCCCGCCTACGAGCAACGGCGCTGATGCGGGAACGGCGGCGAAGATTGTCGCCAGTTCGCTGGACATCATCACGCAGTTGCTGCGCTCAGCCGAGAAGAAATAGCCAAGCCGGAAGGCAAGGCGGTGGGCCGCGCGGGGCGCTACTCCGCGCGGTGGGTCGAAGACAACGGTTCGCAACCGATGGGCAGTCGCCAGTCCTTGGACTGGAAGTGGTGGGTTCGAATCCCGCCGACCCGTTTCGATTCTCTTTCAGTCGTTCGAGGTGACCATGGCCGCACCAGTTCTGCCGCTCGCACTGCTGCTGCTGGCGCTGGCGAATTCGCAGGGCGCGCCCAAGAAGGCGCCCGAGCAACAGACCAGCGGCGCACCGCCCTCGGACCCTGGAGCGGACATCGCGAACACGGCGCTAGGGATCGGCGGTTCGATTGCTGTCGGCGTCGGAGTGCCGTTGCTCAAGGGCGCACTTGCGGGCATCGGCGGCGGTGGGGCCGGTGGCGGCGGAGCTGCTGGCGTCGGAGGCGTCGGCGGAACGGCCGGAGGCGGTGGTGGCAGCGTTTCGACCGCGGCCGTTTCCACGCAGGTCATCGCGGGCGGTTCGAGCGGGTACACCGGCATTGTGGCGGCGGGCGCGGGAACCGCGGAGGCGCTGGCGAACGCGGCGAACTTCGCGCTGATCGGTGCAGTGCCGGCGCTGGTGATTATTGGCGCAGCGGCCGCGGTGATCATCGTGGCCAACATCATCGGAGCAGCCCAGCGGGACGCGCAGGAATTCCTAGGCTTCGTGCGTCGCACCGCGCCGTCTCCGCGTGACTTGTGCCGGTTCGAGAATGAGCTGGCCGCGGTGGCATTCGCAGACGTGGCCAGGCAGAGCTGGGTTGACGATGAGCGGCTGTCGTTGCGGTGGGCCGTCGACTTGGCTGCGGGCAATGCGCAGATCACCGCTGCCGGTGAGCGCGCGGTGTGGACGCCAGTCAAGGCGGTGCAGCTGAGTGCGTGGCGTGCCGTGCAGCTGACGATTCGAGCAGCGGGGCTGGTGTACGTGCGCGCGCGTTCGCAGTTCGGCGGCCGCCTGGCGGAGGGCTTCTACTGGGGGCAGCCCGCCGGCGCGCCGCAAGATGCGAACGAAGGCATTGCGGAGTGTCTGGCGATGCCGTTGTGCGGTGGCGCGGTGGCCTCCCCTTCCGAGCAGCTGGCGGCCGAAGTGAACCTGCCGGCGCCGTTGGTCAAGGTGCTGCGCACGATGGCGCTGATCGAAGTCGCGTCGCTCACGAGCAAAGACGGCACGGGCTATCTTGACCCCTACGTCTATTCGGTGCGGTTCGCGTGGGCGCTGATGGGCCGCAACCCGAATGACGCCCCGGTGTGGGCGATGCAGCCCGGCAAGTGGCTGGCGCTCGGCGATGGGCTTTGGATTGTGGACCATCACCTGCGCATTCCGCTGGAGGCGCGGTGCGAGGCGGGTGACGGGTGGGAGCAGTGGAGCACGGGCACGCGTTCGCAGGCCGACCGCGATGCAACGTGCTGGTACGCAATTCCGTTGCTCGGGCGCGGACAGAGCGGTTCGCTCGATGCGGCCTTGGCCAGTCGCCGCGCGAGGTTCACCGAATGAGCGCCGTTACGATGCGCACGGCGTTGGACGCCCCCGCTCTTCTGGAGCAGCTTGACCAGCTGCGCGAGGCGGCCAAAGAGGCCATCGAAGACCCACCCTTCTTCGCGCCTGACAGCAGTGTCGCCGCGTGGCGCGGCGCGTACGCGCAGGCGGAGGGCTACATCGCGCGCCTGACGTGGGGCGACTTGGGTGCGGGGCTGCGCCTGGGCACGGTGACGGTGCGCACGTGGGCGGGTGTCGCTAACAGCACCATTGAGCTGCTGCAGTACGTGCTGCGGGAGGCGCAGACGGTCGGGAGCTGGGCCACATTCCGCGTGCAAGTCGTCGATCAGACCGGCGCCGACGTCGGCGACATCGCGAAGGAAATCAAAGAAAACCTCCCGGCCGCGGCGCTGGGTGGGGCGGGCCTCGCGGTGGCGTTGATCGTCCTTTACGTCGCGCTCACGGTGCGGCGATGAGCGGCATTCCGTACGCCGGCGCGGCGATGGTGGCGGTGCTGGCGCTCACCACGAACGACAACGGAGCGCTCAAGGAGCAGACGGCGCAGCGCTCGCGGTTGTTCGGCCGCCCTGCCCGCGGCGCACTGTCGCAACCGCTCGAAGCGTTCCTTGACTGGTGGGCCTGGAACGGGCCCCATGACGTGCTGGTGGCGCCAAACGGCGGCGTGCGCCTGGTGGAGTCGGTGCAAGAGCAGTTCGCGGCCACGGGGCAGAGCAACGCCCGCACGCTGGCCTCCACGCCCCACGGTCGCGGTGGAGCCGTCGACCTGTGGCCAGTCGAGTTCGAGGCGATGGCGAACCGGTTGCGGTGGGACCAAGTGCCGGCCGAAACGCGCGACCGATTCAGAATTCAGGGCGAGGCCGGTGAAGCATTCGGCCTGCGATGGGGCGGCCGCTGGGCGTCGGCCACCTTCCCGAACGGCGATCAGCCGCACATCGAGGATCCGAATTGGCAGGCCCTCCCCTTCCCGTACCGAGGTGTTGCATGAGTGGTGAAAGAACGTTTGTGGCAAGTGGTGGCACTGGCCGCGATGAGCTGGCGGCGATGTTGAACGTCAAGCCTGCGACGGCCGACGCACGCCCCCGAAAAGTGCGCCTCATCGGGCCACTGGTGTTCGGCACGGGCGTCTTGAACGTGTGGGGCGCCCGCTTTGCGCGCATCTACATCTGCCGGCGCGGCACGTCGGCCGGTGCAGAGTTCACCATCAAGGCCAGCGGTGACGAGTTCGTTGTGCGGCCCGGTGACACCATCATTGCCGATGGTTCCGAAGTGCAATTGCAGGTGACGAGCAACAGCATTCAAGCGGGCACGGTGCGTGTGGCCGTCTCGCTGCACCCAGAGGCGCGCTACGAGGAGCCGGCAGGCAACGGCGCGATCATGACGTCTTGGCAGACCAACGCGGTCAACAGCGGCACCGCGCTGGCCACGCAGTTGACGGCGTTGAATGCGTTGCCTGTGGGCACCGGTGGCATCCCAATTGACGGCGCGCGCCGCGTGGTGGCGTACGTCGAGGCGTTGGTGGGGCAGACCCTCACGGCGGGGGATCTCGTCTGGGTGTTCTGGAACCCCTTTACGCAGCTGTGGGAACAGTCGGACAGTGCCAGCACGGTCACGGTGGGCGTGCGTTCGTGGGCCTCGCCTGCGTTCGAGCTGGGCGCAGGAATCGGAAGGGCTCTCGCGGTGGGAAACAACATCACCAGCGCGGGCGCGACGATCAACATCACGTCGGTGGCGTTCGAATGAGCGCGCGCAGGCCGTTCGTGGTGCTGCTCCTGGCGGCGCTGGTGGGCCTGGTGCTGTCGGCCACGCCAGCGGGTGCGAACGTGGTGCGCTACGTGCGCGCCACCGGCGACCGAATGACGGGCATGCTGGTGCTGAGGCCACCGAACGCGACCCCGCAGTTGTGCATGCAGAGCGACACCAGCACCAGCACCCCGTGGTTTTGGGACCGCTCAGCGGCGGCACTGCGGCTGCGCACCGCGGCAAGTGACACGTCATTGAACTGCGCGCCAACGGCGATGACCGGGCAGGCCGATGTGATGACGTTTGCGAGCGGGGGCAGTTGGGACAACGTGACGATCGCCGCTGGGTATCGCCCGCTGGCCGATGGGTTGCGCGTGCGCGGAGCCATCACGGCGTCACTGCCAGCGTGCGGAGCGAGCGGCAAGGGGTGGATCACTCTCGACACCACCACGAATGTTTTGCAGTACTGCGACGGCACCAGCTATGTGGCGGTCGGCGGCACGTCGGCGTCAATTCTCGCTGACGTGGCGCTGGCGGGGTACTGCGACACGAGTGCGGGTTGCGCCGATGTGACCGATTTCGCCTCCACACAGCCCTTCACGGGAACGGCCGGGGCTGTGAAGTGCAGGGTCCAGTCCAACGTGATGACGGCGGGCGCGGGAACGCTCCAACTGAATTTCGTCGACGTGACCGGAGCATCGACGGTCTGCGGGCATTCGGTGACGGCGGCGGGCGAGGCGGGCACGTCGTGCGCGTCCATCACGATCAACCCGAGCCACACCTACGCACTCTTGCGCAACGGCGGCACGGGCACCTGGCGAGCCAACGTCAACGTTCGGTGCAACACCCAATGATGCGCCGCAAGCTGGCCGTATGGGCCACGGTGTCGTCGGCGTGGTTCGCGCTGATGATTCTGCCGTTTGCGGCGTGCACGACCGTTGAGCCGTTGCACGCGGACTGTGAGACGCCGTGCGGGCTGCTGATGGAACGTCAGCCGTTCGAGGGCTGGAGCTGTGGCGATCTGATCGCAGCTGAGGCACGCGCCGTCGAGGTGCTAGACCGCGCGACGCGAGGTGCGGCGGTGCCTGATGCGCGCCTTCAGCACTCGCATGCGTGCGACGCGTGGGCGCAGGTGGTGGTGATGCCGCGCGCCGAAGAGATTTGGCCGGACGGTGCGCGCAACGTTGCGGGCCTGGCGCACTGCGACCGCGCGCCGCAGTTGATCGAAGTGACGGGCCGCAACCGGCCCACCGCGGGCGCACTGGCTCACGAGTTGGCGCACATCGCGCAAGGCTGCTGGGCCGGGCCTGTCGTCGACGAAGGAGAAGACGTGGCACACGCAAATTGGAAACGCGCGGGAGTTCGCGCGGCACTCGCTGCATTCGGAGGCTGAACCGTGGACCCTGAGACCATGAATTTGGTTGCAGCGTTGCAACCGTACCTAGGCGCCCCGGTGCCCACGGCGCTCCTGCTGGTGCTGGTGATGCGCACGGAGACCGTGGCGCGCGGGCTGACCGCGCTCAAAGAGCGGGTGATGGCGCTGGAGCTGTTCAAGCAAACGACGGAACAACGGAAGGTGATCGCGTGAAGACGACCAAGAAGACGAAGGCAGTGAAGCGGCCGGCGCGTGCAGCGCGCGCGGCGTGTGTGGTGGAAGGCAACGTGCTGCGCATGCAGACTCAGAACGGGTTGCAGGTGTTGGTGACGCAGAGCCCCGGCAAGTCGGGCGCCGCGTGGTACGTGCGCAAGGGCGACAAGGTGATCGAGGCCGGCGCGGGCAACGATGAGCAGCACGCCTGGAACCTGGGGGAGCGCGCGGCTCACCTCGCAACGCAGGCGGCCGCGTGAAGTGGTGGCCGCTGTTGCTGTTGCTGTTGCTCGCGTCGTCGTCACCAGGGGCGCCATCGGCCGAGGCGCTTCGCCGGGGTGTGATGGGGCAAGGGTTGGTGAATGGGATGTGGGTCCCGGCGGTTATCTACAGCCGCGAAAACATCAGAGGAATTGAAGACATGACGCTCGGCGATTTTGGGGAGTTTCGCGCGGTGGGTAGCGACGGCGTGGATGGCCCGCTGC
>Ga0172380_10008518_pt1 | contig 11191 bp, 9 predicted proteins | sample Leawe162metaG_FD_119747 | JGI IMG/M metagenome (GOLD analysis project Ga0172380, IMG submission 119747) | Leachate microbial communities from a municipal landfill in Southern Ontario, Canada - Leachate well 162 metaG | ecosystem: Engineered > Solid waste > Landfill > Unclassified | place... | reverse complement strand
TCCTGGCGGATGGCGACGCCGACCTCAACCTCAGCAAGATCACCTCGAACAACCAGGTGCAGCGGGCGGTCAGTGCTCAGCGCTCCCAGTATTTCGGGCGCATCGCGTTGGCCCAGGCGTCGGGCCGCGGCGGTGAACTCGTGGCCGCCATGGAAGAGGGTGGCCCTGAGGCCGCTCATAAATGGCTGATGTCGCAGGGCGCCAGCTTCGAGCGTGAAGCCAGGATGCTGGCACAACGAGATCCGGCGCGTGCCCAGGCCTACCTGCAGCAGTACGAAAGTGAGTTTGGCACGAAGTCACGCATCTACGACATCTACAATGTCGCGGAAGCAGATGAACAGCTGAAGCTGATGCGGCGTGGAACCGTGAACACCGGTGAGGGTACGATTTCAGGGAAGGAGTTCACGACCAGATTCCAGCGACTGATCTCGTCGGAACAGAACCTGACCCGGGTGACTCGCGCCCTGGATGGTACCCTGTCGGATGCCGACGAGGCTGCGCTGGGCGCGGACGTGCAGAACATCATGGGGATGTCGCTGCAGAACTTCCGTCAGGTCACCGCGGGGAGTGGGAACTCAGCTGGTCGTGTCCGGGCGTACCTGGAGACCATCGGTGGGCGGCGCGCCAATGAGCGCACCGCTGAAGTCAGGGCTGACTTCGAGCGCATGCAGCGCGCCTCACTGGGGCTCCGGGATCTCAACGTCGTCGGCGGCGGCCTGGCCCGTATCACGGGGCATCTCCTGGATCCGAACTTCGATGTCATCGGTGGCTACGGTCTCAACGGTGAGAAGTTCACCGAGGGGCTCACCAACCTGTTGTCGCACGCCGGTTTGATCTACAGCGATGATATCCACAAGGCGCAGACCGCGTTGTCAGGGCTCGATCAGAAGCAGGCCGCCGCGATGGGTGGAGCCATCGGCAGGTACGCCAAGACCAGGCAGGCCTATGACGCCTCCGCTGGGCTCTCCGAGGAGAAGCGGAAACCGTTGCGGGACGCCGTGCAGACCGCGGCTGGTGAACTCGAGCAGTACAATATCCGAGTGGACCGCACGGCACTGCAGAGTGACGCCGACAGAACCAAAGGCGCCGCGACGGAAGGCAACACCGCGGCGCTGCACGACCTGACGAATGTGCTCAAACCCCTGACGGAGCTGCTCGGTGGATACGTGAGCGGGGGCGGTGCACTGCCGACGGCGGATAACGGCAAGCCGGCGCCGAGCCGGGACACCGCCAAGAAGGAGAAGCAGGAGATCGCGGTGACCGTGACGGTGCAGGATGCCACATCGAATGGCGTCGTCGCCAAGGCGACTGCAAACGACGCCCAGGCGAGTTCCGTACCTGGTCTCTCAGCTCCGGGTCGGTAATCCGATGGAAAGCGAACTGACGCATGTCTGATGTCATCTTTTCCGCGGTGCCTGGTCGGCTCGTCGTCGTGCTCCCCGCCGACGACACCCATACATTCCGTCTGCGCGTCAAGGCGCAGGAAGGTGATCTCGAGAGCACCGGCATCGTAACTGGCATCCGTATCGGGCAGCGGGTCGCGGCTCAGTTCCAGGTCACCTTGGATGAGAGCCTGTTCGTTGTACCATTCGGCGACGAGGCGGGACAGATGACGGTGTCCCTGGTGCATGGCATGAACTGCGACACCCGATCGGGTACCTCAGATGGCATGCAGCGCTTGCTGCAATGGTACAAAGCGAACAAACTGCAGCGCTCCAAGATGACACCGATCTCACTGGCGATCGGCAGCAGCGTGTTCAAGGGTTACGTGGTGTCCTCCGAGCTCGATGCTCAATCCGCTGAAGGCGGCATGATTCGCAGCCAGCTCAGCCTCATCGCCTGGAACGTCCAATGATCAACGACTTCCTCGCCTACCTCGACAACGATCCCGTGGCCCCGGACGCCTCCGCGATTCCCGTGGTGATGTGGCCGCAGTTCACGGCCAGGCCCGTCACGGGCACCGAAGCTGCGCTGCGTAGCGCACTCATCGGCACCGGTCTCTCCCGTCTCGAGAGCTTCATGCGGTGCGCCCAGCTCGCCGACCTCGTCGCGGAGTCGCCGTTCCGAGATGTCCTGACGTACCGGGATCCCCGGGTGACCTACACCCGGGCAGCGCTGCGAAGCCTGTTCCTGCTGCAGGGCTTCGCGGTGCAGTCCCCGTTCCCCGTGGAGGCCGTGTTCACGGCGCTGGCGCGGACACCCACGATGGGGCGTTGGTTCGTCCGCGTCCTCACCGCAGCGGCCGGGAACGGTACGGTGTCCGTGCAGAACGATCGCGGCAGCACCGGGGTCGTGGCGTTCACGTACACCGCCGAGGTCTCTGAGCTCATCACGTTCCCGTCGCTGGACGGTGCCGTGACCTTGTACGGCACCATCGTGGCGAATCAGTACTGGAACATCTCGTACCGGCAAAAAGCGGAGCCCTGGGTGCAAGCTGCGGCGCGCCGTGTGGACGCCCTGGACCCGGTGTCATTCCTGTCGCCACGCCTCGGAGCCGCGTTCCGTACGGCTCCCCTGCAGCTCGACCGCCTTGCCGCCGTTGTGGCCGGCCTCGGGGGTGGTGCCTAATGGCCACCGCGCTGGGCTCCGGGTCTGGAGTCGGCAACTTCGCGGTCAGCGCCGATGGCTCCAGGTCCGATGGTGCCAATGCACCATCTTCGAGTGCAGACCGTCTCGCCAATCTGCTGTCCTCGCTGCGGCACAGTGATCTCCCGTCGGTATCATTCTCGTTCCAGGCCTGGGTCGAGATCGCCGGTGTCGAATACGCCGCGGTGCAGGTAGCGGTGACGCAGTCCCGGATCGAAAGCCGAGCGATCTGCGAGCTCGCCGTAGGCTCGAACACCAGAGATCTCGCTGGTCGGAAATCGATGCCAGCGAACTTCCGGTTCATTCGGGGGACCCCGGCGCGGGTCATGCTACTGGTCGAACAAGACGTGGCGTCTGGGCATGCCGGAAGCGGCCCCCTGCTGCGTGCCGGCACCCACGTGCTCTTCAACGGGGTCGTGGATGACGGTGGTCCCAGCAACCTCAGCCATGGGCGCTTCAACCTGCGGGTCGTTATCGTTTCCAGGTTGCTCTACTTGGCCACGGGTTCCGTCCAGTTCGATGGGCTCCCATCCGGGTATGTCGGTGGTGGTCTCGCGAACCTGCTGAACACTGAGTTCCCCATCGTTATGGATGAGGAAACGGCGCGCCGGGACTTCTGGGAAGCGATTCGAGCCACGTACACCGAGCTCATCAAGATCGAGGAGAGCAATGTCGGCGATCTCTCGAACGGGTCGACATCCTTCGATGCACTGACGGCGTTTCTACAGGAGTTCGGAACTCAGCGCTCCACAGCGAATGCGACGCTTCTGGCTGAGATCAAGGGAGCCCTGCCAGGAGGAATCTTCTCTGACACCGCGATGTCGTATTGCGTCACGCGCTACTTCAACGCTGAGCTCGGATATGATCTCGCACAACAGAGCATCTTGCAGCGCATCCGTGCACTTGGGGAGGACTTCCACTTCGCGCTCGTGGAGCATGGCACCGGTTACGCCGTGGTCCCCTATACCCCCTTCGTGCCGCGGTCCGCGATCACTCAGGTGATCTGGCCGGACACCGTGTACGGGGTGCAGTGGAGCTCGCAGTCCACGGCCACCATCGCTGGCCTGGCATTCATCGACAACCCGTACGGCTCCGTGCTGCATGAGGGGAGACCCGACGGCGAGCAGGCCTCGACGTACGCCGTCTTCGGTGCCTACAAGCGCCCCGGAACACCGAACCCGTTGAACCCAGTGGACCCGCAAGGTGACGCCCTGGGGCTCATCCTCCCGCTGCCGGCGCCGACGTGGATCTCCGGCCGGCTGGGGCGCCGTGAAGCGGACTCCGTGGTCACCCTGGGGCTCACCGCGAACCCCACCGAGGAGCTGCGCCGGTTCGGGAGCCCGTACGCCAGGGAGCTCGCGCTGAAGAAGTGCTACATGGGGAAAGCGCTGACTGTGGAGTGCCCGCTGCGTATGGACATCGGGGTGTGTTCACCGGTGAAGGTGGTCTACCCGGACGTCGCCGGCACGGGGCTCCAGGATGCCGCGGCTATTTATGGGGCCGTAGAAAGCGTTAGCATCCTTCTCGACGCGTCATCGAAGCGGGCGGTAACCGTCCTGGAGGTCATGTATGCCCGGTCTGAACAGCAGCAGATCCAGGACATCGACCCCGGACCTATTGGACCAGATTCACCAGGGAGCCCCGCATACCTTCACCCAATATGGGCCGAGGCCTACCTGGGACGACGGCTCGACGAGCACCCAGACGCCAACGACGGGGCCGAACCAGCCGCTCCAGCAGCCGCCGGCTAACCCCCTTGAGGACTACCGTCGGAAACCGACGCCGCAGGGGCTCCGCGGCGTCGTGGACACCCTGAACCCCACGATCGAGAAGGCACTCCGGGCCTACGCGCCGAACGCCACCGATGTCGTCCGGAGCCGGGCCCGCATCATCGCCGCCGGGGCGGTGCGCTCCTTCAAGGCTGACCAGGGCGCCGACCTGAACACCCATGTCTACCGGCAGCTCCAGCGGTTGCAGCGGGAGACCCCGCAGATCACGGACCCCATGGCTCCGCCGGAGCGGGCCCGGCGGGACAGTGGCAAGATCCTGGAGACGATCCGCCAGGCCGCCGACGACATCGGGCGGGAACCCACCGATGAGGAGATCGCCGAGCTCACCGGGCTCCCGGTGCGGCGGGTCACCAAGATCCGGCGGAGCCTGCGGAGCAGGGTCTCCGAGAGTCAGTACACCGAGGGCTTCGGCAACGACGATGACGAGGAGACCGACCGGGACGCCGTGGCCACGGAGCGCACCGGCTACGATGACTGGATCGACGCCGTGTACCACGATCTCTCCGAGGTCGACCGGGTCGTGATGCAGTATCGCACCGGGTACCGTGGTGCCCCTGTGCTCACCAACGTCGACCTCTCGAAGCGCCTCAAGTTGAGCCCGGCCGCGGTGAGCCAGCGCGTCACCCGGATCCAGGCCAAGCTGGATGAATACAATGGGTAAGATCCGTTCGATCACCAAGGAGACCACGGCGTGGCGGACCGTGCGGGAGGCCGGGTTGACCGGGTTGCAGGCCGGGCTGACGACGGGCGACTTCTCGACCGCCCCTCGGGACCCCCTGGCGGCCGCAGAAGCCGCGACGCCCGGGTTCCCACTGTCAGCCGACATCCAGCAGGCCTACCTGGGGGTTCTGGCTGATAAGTCGGACCTCTCGACGAGAACCTCGTTCTTGACGGGGCTCGAGCTGCAGGACGCCCTCCTGGATTCAGCGCGCCGCACCGCGGCCGTGCTGCGGGGGACCCGGGGTGCCGCCCTTGCCCGGACCAGGAAAGGCTTGGAAGATGGGGCGCACCGCAACGACCACCTCGATGACCTCCTCCTCGCCGACGATCTCCCCGTGGGATCAACGAAGACCACCGCCCCATGAGTCGTGACCTCGCCGTTTTCCAAGGACAGAAGCCGACGACCACGGTTCGGTACGCCGCGGCAGCGACGCTGGAGGGCACCGCGAAGCTGGTGACCCGGTTCGCTTCCCTGTTCCTTTCAGACTACGACGCCGTGCGCGATCGGGGCACCGACTTCAACGCTGAGATGTTGGCAGGCTCGATCCGCACCAATGCCCAGGTCTTGCAGGCCTTCGCGTTGGCAGCAGCTGAGGTGACCCGCCAGCTCGGCGACCAGTCCGAGTACCCCCCGGCAGAGCAGCTGATCCGGGCGGATCTCACCTCCTTCCTGCGGATCTCGGATTCCCTGAGCCTCACTGTCACCTTGCAGACCCTTGATGGGTCCGTCGACCTCCAGCTCCCCGTGGGACCCCAATGACAACTGCGCTCACTGATCCGATCTCCGCTGAAGAGTTCACGAACAACAAGGCCGTGGTCCTGGCCACGCTGGCTGCCCGGGACCCCACCTTGGACCTCAGCGACGGCTCCGCTGTCGTCGGCCTCGTCGTCGAGAATGAAGCCCACATGGCGGCTGCGCACACCGCCCGGTACAACGCCCTGAATCTCTCGTTCAGCCTGGCCGCCATCGCGGCGAACCTCGCTGATGTCGATGACGCCCACGTCGACTCCCTAATCTCGAACTACTTCCTGACGCGCCGCCAGGCCTCGGCGGCCGCGGGCCCGGTGCGCGTCGTGACGACGCTGAACACGGGGTACATGATCCCAGCGGGGTTCCGCTTCAACGCGAATGGCAGTGGGTTCGCCACGTCAGAGGCCGTGCGGGTCTATCCGACGGGGTCCGGCATCACGGAGACCCCGACCAACAAGAAGCTCGTGCTCCGTGCCGATGGATCCTACGAGTTCACGGTGAGCGTGTTGGCTGGAACGGCTGGCACCTCAGGGCTCCTCTCCGCGGGGACCTCGCTGACCATCGCGGCCCCCATGGACGGCATGGTCACGGCGACGGTGGCAACGGACTTCACCGGTGGTCAGGATCAGGAGACCTCAGCTGAGCTCCTGGCGCGGGCTCAGGCCGGAGTCACGGCGACCACATTGGCCGGCCCGGAGCACATCCAGGCCGCGCTGAGCGTCGTGCTCCCTGGGATCCAGACCGCTGTCCTCGGCATCGGCTCCGCGCTGATGACCCGGAACCGGGCCAACGTCTTCGGGATCTCGATCCCGGGGACCGAGGACATCTACGTGAAGACCTCGGCGTTCCCGCAGCAGAAGACCCTGGTGGTCGCCGCCACCGCCTTCAGTGCGACACGGGACATGGCGTTCACGCTCGCCGACGATGACGCCGCCGGGATCTACCGGATCCTCGCGATCCGCCCCTCGGGGATCTCCGGGATCCAAGGCGACACCCCGGTGTCCGTGACCCCCATGGTCCGGTCCGATCTCGTCTTCACCCCGAAGACCAGGGTCGCCTCGGACTTCATCTACGGTGGCATCGCCGACCTTCGTGTCGTCTTCGTCGACGCCTCGACGCCGGCGTCGACCGTCATCGCTTCAGGTGCCACGCTGAACTACGAGGTCGACGTTCTCTACATGCCCGAGGTCGCCACTGCCGGGAACTACTGCTACGGCACCAACCGGCCGGCCGGCACGGACTACCTCGTCAAGGCGGGGGTGCCCTGCGTCGTCGACGTCACCCTGACGCTGCGCCCCAAGAAGGGCACCACGGCACCCACGGTGCTCGCCGTGCAGACCGCGGTCGCCGGCGCCATCAACGAGCTCCCCTTCGGGACCACCCGGCTCAGCCTCTACGTCGTCATCGCAGCGCTGCAGACCATCGCGTTTCAGGGGGACGTCGTCGACGTCCTCCTCGCGGGCTCCGTGCTGGCCCCCACGGGGGTCGACGTCCTCCTGCTGCCGTCGCAGGGCCTCGACATCCCGGTCGACATCGACAACGCCTCGGCGCCGGAGAACACGTTCTTCACGTCGCCCACAGGCAATATCGAGGTGACCTTTGTTTCCTGATTCCCAGGAAATCCGGGATCTCGTCGCGTCGAAGCCCTGGGCGCTCTTCGATCTCCTCGGCACGTTCTGGAAGGAGCGCGTCGAGGATCGTGACGTCCTCCAGGTTCATGAGTTCGCGCACCACGGCATCCACGCCGACGCCCTGACTCACGCGGACGCCATGGATCGCACGGCCTCCGTGCTCACCGTGGAGCCCCTGCGGACCCAGCAGTGGTGGGCGATCCAGCTCCGGGAATCAGCGCTGGTGCAGGAGCCCAATCTGGTGGTCTACGGCGGCGGCCGCGTCTTCGGCGACGGCACCGTGTACGGCCAGGTCGAGCGGAACAGCTACGGTTGGATCATCCCGGGGACCATCAAGAGCATCGGGCTCATCGTCGACAACCCCTGGACCCCCGCGACGATTTTCGACATCTCCAATAGCTCCTTCGACGCCACGACCTCCGTGCTCCGCTTCGACGAAAACCCCTTCGACACCGTGACCTCCAGGCTGCTCTACGACAGCAGCGGTGCCGCGGTGACCTACGTGGATCGCGCCGGGGTGACGCACCAGGACCGTGAGCTCGTGCTCTGGCTCCGCAACGTCGGTTTCGACCAGAACGACATCTTCCTCCGCTTCGGTTCCATCATCAAGGTCGCCGGGGCCTCCTCGGCGACCTACCGTGGCACCGTGGAAGCCGTGTGGCGCGCCTTGCTCCAGGGCCCCTCCATGGAGGTCCTCTGGCGTGGGCTCCTCGCCTCGGCCGGGCTCCAGTACGTCGTCGGTTCCGAGACCGTGGAACGCGTCCAGGTCGACTTCGACGGGCTCGCCGTGGTGACCTCGAAGTCGGTGTACCGGGCAGCCGCGGCTGCCACCGCGGTAGTCCAGGTCGGTGACGTCCTGATCCCCGGGCAGCGCATCTTCGACACCGTGGAGCTCATCGACGGCAGCGACGGGCTCCCGGATACCCTGACCGGTCTGGCCGGGCTCGTCCTGAACCAGGGGCTCATCGATGGCGCCGCGGTGGTCACCGCCCCCAACGGTCCCTCGAGCTGGACCGTGATCCAGGACCCCGTCTCCGGCCGACCCGAGTTCCGGTTCGAGCTCCTGGGGGACCCCGCGGACGTCGAGGCGTTCTGGGCTGCAGTCCACGCCCGCGGGCTCCAGGGCACCACCGTTGGCGAGGCCACCGGGGCCCAGGCCGGGGACCCCGTGAACCCGGCTGAGTTCTTCGTCGACAACTTCTTCAACGGTCGCCTCCTCATCATCCTCCTGAAGCCCATGGACTTCCTGACCACGGAGACCGGCTTCTTGGATCGGATCCGAGGGCTGATCCCAGCGGGGGTCCTCGTGCTGACCCAGATTGCCCTGGGTGCCGTCTCGGATACCTTGGACGTCGCCGGGAACACAGACACGGTGTCGATCTGCCCAGCCCTGGGGTTGACGGACACCCTGGATACCGGGGTCTCCGCCCTCGACCACGAGCCCATGGTATGGAACGCATGATCTCCACCCCCTTCGCTGCCTCCTCCATCATCGGGCGTCTCAAGCTGTGGTTCCCGGACCGGCCAGGCCGGGTCCTGGAGCTCCGGAACCTGGTGACCTACCAGGGCGCCGACGTCATCTCCGGGGCCCTCGCTGGGCTCCAGGACTACCGCCTCGCCGCGATCTGGTTCGAGTACTGCAATGACGTCGCCCCCGCGGCGATCACCCCGGCCCGGGCCGACACCGCGGCTTCGGTGCAGGCCGAGGCCACCATCGTGGCGCTCCGCGACATCAAGCTGGGCCTCCTCGTCGCGAACCCCGTTCTGGCCTCCACGGATGCCCTGCTCTACGGTGCCAACAAGGGCACGTACCACGCCCTGACGTCGGGATCCGATGGGCTCCTCCACGGGGCCACGGTGCCCTTCGGCGTGAACTCCAAGATCATCGGGGTCTCCCTGGTCGCCCTGCCGCCCGCGGGGCCCATGGTCTACGCCAGGGCCGCGGTGAGCCCAGTGCTCGCCGTGGGGAGCTCCGCCCAAGTCGCCTCGACCTGGGCCACGGAGATCGTCTGATGACCACCCCCTGGACCACCCTGATCCGCCTCATCGCTGACGGGGATCCCGTCAATGCAGCGGTGACCCGGAAGCCGGTCGACGACCTCGCAGCCCGCACGAAGTACCTCAAGGAGGTCCTCGACGCGCTGCGCGCCCAGCAGCTCATCATCGTGCCCGACGCTAACCTGGACGTCACCACCGCCGTTGGCACCCCGGTCTACCTGGACGCCGCGACGAACACCTACAAGCCGGCCCTGGCGTCGGCAACCAGCCAGACCGCCGGTGTCACCGCGCTGCCCACGGCCTACGCCGTCGGCATCGTCGTCGAGAAGACGGCGCCGACCCGGGGCAACGTCGGCACCTTCGGCCGCTTCGTCGACCTCGCCACCTTGGCGGACTGGGACGCCCTCATGGAGACCGGCACCGGGCCGGCCGTCGCGGGGCACTACTACCTCTCCAGCATCCAGAGCGGCCGGCTCTCCAGGAACCCGGGCAGCCTCGGGGTCTACATCGGTCAGCTCAGCTCCATCGGGGTGTTCTACATTCGGGCGATCCCACCGGACTACGGGGCGCACACCCATCACCGCTTCGTGCTGACCCCGCTACCCGCCGTCGACGATCCCACCAACATCGCCGAGGTCCACAAGGACGGCGGCACCGGGAAGTGGATCATCGACATCCCGGATCCCGCGGCACGTGGCTGGCTCCCGGCCGCCGATCAGGACGCCGGCACCTGGCCAACGGGCTGGGTCCAGGCCGACGCCGACAACGGGTTCTGGTACAACCTGAACCACGGCGACGACGCCTCGCTGCGCGCCCTGTTCCCGCCGGTCCCCGTGGACAGCCACGTCTTCGTGCAGGGCGGCCTCGTGCAGCCCGAGAGCCGCGTCATCGTCAACGAGTTCGGGATCTGGTGGACCGAGAACATCAACGGCGCCCAGACCTCGGCGCCGTGGTCGGACAGCATGCAGTCCACCCCGAACGATGAGCCCGTCATCGACTTCTGGTTCAGCCGGGTCCTCATGGCCACCGATGGTGGCCTGGTGCGCAGCCTGATCTTCGCGGCGCAGAGTGCCCTCACGGGACGCTTCGTCCGGGCCGGTGGCCTCGAGGCCACCGATGGTGACCTCCAGCTCATCATCGACGCCCTGCTCCAGGATCCCACTGTCGACGAAGGTGCCTTCGGGGTGAAGCAGATCACGGGAGCCGTGTTCTCCCGGGGTCCCGTGGTGAGTCGCATCAAGGTCGCCGGCGGGCTCTCCGCTGTGGCCTCCGCGGGGACCCTCGGCGAAGGGCTCCATGGCCTCGTCACGATCACCCTGACGGACAGTGCCCTGAGCCAGGGCGTCGCCGCGGTGGCCGACCTCAACAACGCCCGGGTCGACAGCCTCGACGGCGTCCAGGCCGTCAGCCTGCTCCCGGGCCGCGTCGCGACCCCGGTGTTCACCGTGGACGTCTCCCCGGATGCCCTGGCGACGTCGAAGCTCGTCCTGGCGCTGTGGATCTACAGCAGCGGCAACGGGGCGCTGCCGTCAACGAACGCCCTGCAGGTCGACTACAAGGTGATCCCGCCGGCGACCCCCGCGGTACCGGCCGCGTTCCCGGGTGCCTGGACCGCGCTGGCGCAGATCACTGCCGCCACCACCGGGATCAACGCCCTCGTCGCGGGCCGCTGCGCCCGGACGGACCCCGCGGCCCCCGGGTACCCCTTCGTGTTG
>Ga0172380_10008517_pt1 | contig 11193 bp, 15 predicted proteins | sample Leawe162metaG_FD_119747 | JGI IMG/M metagenome (GOLD analysis project Ga0172380, IMG submission 119747) | Leachate microbial communities from a municipal landfill in Southern Ontario, Canada - Leachate well 162 metaG | ecosystem: Engineered > Solid waste > Landfill > Unclassified | place... | reverse complement strand
TGGCACGCAACCAGTTCCTGGCCGCGCAGATCGCGCTGTTCACGGGTTTTCTACCGGCTTTCATGCTGTCGGGCTTTCTGTATGAGATCGACGCGATGCCCGCGCCAATCCGGGCCATCACCCGGGTTGTTCCGGCGCGCTATTTCGTCGATTCGCTCAAGACCGTGTTCCTGGCCGGCGACATCTGGGCCGTGTTCCTGCCCAACCTGGGGGCCATGGCGGCGATCGGGGTGCTGTTCTTCGTGATCGCCAAGCGCGCCACGCGCAAGAACCTGGAGTGAAGCGATGTTGACTTCCGCATTCTCGTTCACCCGCCTGCGCGCGCAGTTCATCAAGGAAGTGCTCAGCGTTCTGCGCGACCCTCGCAGCCGCATGGTGGTGTTCGTGCCGCCGATCCTGCAGTTGCTGGTGTTCGCCTTTGCCGCGACGCTGGAAGTGCGCAACGTCGATATCGCCGTCTACGACCAGGATGCGGGGCGCTGGTCGCACGAGTTGGTACAGCGTCTGGACAGCGCCCGCTTCATCACCCACGTCCGGCATGTCGACAGCCAGCAGCAGCTGCACGAGCTGATCGACCGTGGCGAGGTGATCGCCGCGCTTGCCATCCCGGTGGATTTTTCGCGCTCCATCGCCGCCGGCGAAAGTGGCCGCGCGCAGGTACTGGTCGATGGACGGCGCAGCAACTCCGGGCAGATCACCGTGGCCTATCTGTCCACCATCGCCGCCGAGGTCGGTGCCGAGGTCGTGCCCGAGGCCCAGACACCGACGCCCGTGGTCGTGCGCCACTGGTTCAACCCGAATTTGGTCTACCGCTGGTTCATCGTGCCCGGCCTGACGGGCATCCTGGCGCTGTTCAGCGCGCTGCTCATCACCTCGCTGTCGATTGCACGCGAACGTGAACTCGGCACCTTCGACCAGTTGCTGGTGTCGCCCACCTCGACGCCCGAGATCATCATATCCAAGTCACTGCCGGCACTCGCAATTGGCACCGCGCTCGGCCTGTTCATGATCAGCGCGGGCGTATTCCTGTTCGGCATCCCGTTTACGGGCTCGTTTGCACTCCTGCTCGCCAGTCTGGTGCTGTTCATCCTGTCGGTGGTCGGCATCGGCCTGATGATTTCCGCGGTCAGCATGACGCAGCAGCAGGCTATCCTGGGCGCGTTCGCCATCGGCGTGCCCGCGGTTCTGATGTCGGGCTTTGCGACGCCCGTGGAAAACATGCCCATCGTCCTGCAATGGCTGGCTCAGGCCATTCCGCTGACCCACTTCCTCATCATCGTCGAAGGCAGCTTTCTCAAGGCCATGCCGTCCGGTGACATTCTCGCCAGCCTGTGGCCGCTGGCGGTCATCGCCCTCGCCACGCTGACGATGGCCACCGTATTCGTCCGAGGACGCCTGCAATGAAATCCAAGACCCGCACTCCCTTTCTTCGCGCAACCGTCACCGGCCTGACCCCTGGGCGCGTGCGTCCGCTCGCGTTGGCCCTGTCCTGCGTGCTGCTGACTGCCTGCGCAAGCGTGGGCCCCGACTACCGCGAGCCGCCGCCCGTCGACGTCGGCAGCGGCTGGAGCTTGCCGTTGGCAAGCGAAACCCAGTCCGCAGACTTGAGCCAATGGTGGTCTGCACTGGACGATCCAGTCCTCGATCGCCTGATGGCCACGGCGCTGGCACAGAACCTGGATCTGCGCCAGGCTGCGGCACGCATTGATGAGGCACGCGCCCTGCGCGAACGTGTGGCCGGCGACCGGCTTCCGACTGTCGGCACTGGAGCCAGCGTCAACCGGCGCCGTCAAAGCGAGAACGGCCCCTTGCCCGTAGGCTCCATCCCCGGTCTTGAAGCCACGCAGACCATCTACGACGCGGGCTTCGACGCGGCCTGGGAGGCCGACTTGTTCGGGGCCAAGCGGCGTGCCCTGGAAGGCGCCAGCGCCCGCCTGCAGGCGACCGAAGCCGAGGCACAGGGCGTACGCATGCGTATCGTGGCCGAGGTCGCGCGCACCTGGTTCACCGCCGTCGGCGCCCGCTACGAGTTGCACGCACAACGCGCCACGCTGGATACGCTGCAGCAGACCTTTGAATTGGTACGTCGGCGGCATGCGCTGGGCGACGCGTCGGCCGCCGACGTGGAGGCGGCGTACGCCCAATGGACAGCAGTCAACGCGCTCATCCCGGATATCCAGGCGCGCCAGCGCACCGCGGTGCTCAGCCTGGGCGTGCTACTGGGCGCACCGCCGGAGCGGGAACTCGCACTGCTTGATGGCCCCTTGACGCCGAGCACGCTGCGGGCACTGCCGGTGGGCGAGCGCGCAGATATGCTGCGCCGACGTCCTGACGTACTGGCTGCGGAACGTCGCCTGGCAGCGAGTTCTGCCGACATTGGCGTGGCCACGGCCGAACTGTTCCCCAAACTCTCCATCGGTGTCGGCGGCGGGTTTCAGGCGCTCAGTACGGGCGATTGGTTCGATGCATCCAGCTCGCGTTTTTCCATCCTGCCGCTGATTTCCTGGCGCCTGTTCGACGGTGGCCGTGTGCGAGCCGAAATTCGGGCGCGCGAGGCGGCCGAGCGGCAGGCCGCGCTGGCCTATGAGCAGGCGGTGCTGACGGCGCTGGGCGACGCCGAGCGCGCGCTGGGCGACTACCACGGCGGGCTGGACACACTGGAGCGCCGCGGCATGGCGTTGGATGCCGCGCGCACAAGCTACGGCCACGCCAAGGCGCGCTACGCGGCGGGCGACATTGCGCTGGTCGAACTGCTGGCAGCCCAGCGCAGCCTGCACGAGGCCGAAACCGCAGCCGCGCGGGCACATACCAACGCCGCCGTGCAATTGGTGGCGCTGTACAAGGCCCTTGGTGGTGGCTGGGAAGTATCCACGGCGGCATCGACCGCAACCCATTCGCTCCGGGGCTCCGCCGCCCCCGTCGCGTTTTCAACCCGCTGACTCAACACAAGGAGACCGTCATGCAAATCAACGTTGGAAGTCTCGACCGCATTGTCCGCATCGTCGTCGGACTGGTTCTGCTCAGCCTCCCATTGTGGCTGGACTCATCCTGGCGTTGGCTGGGACTCATTGGATTCATGCCTCTCCTCACCGGTCTGGCTGGCCGCTGCCCAGGCTACCGCCTATTCGGCCTGAGCACCTGCCCGATGCAAGAGAAGAAGCCGGAGTGAAGATCCCATGAAGCTCAGTCTTCTGCGGGTGGGCGTACGGTGGCGGCGCGCAACCGCAGGCCATTCGAGTTCGATCCGGCACCCGTCGCGACTGGGGAGTCGCGCGTGAAGGCACTGGAACTGCTCGCGTTGCTTGGTGTGCAACACCGGGCTCGCGCCATGCCCTCGCAACTCTCCGATCGCGAGCAGCAACGGGTCGCCATTGCGCGCGGATTGGTAAATCGCCCGCCGTTGATCCTGGCCGATGAGCCCACACCGTGTCCCTCGGCAGTGAGCGCGACATGGCTGTGATCCGCATCCTCAACCTCATGGCCCGGAAGTTCGAGACCGCCATCATCGTCGTCACCCACGACGAAAAAATCGTCCCCACGTTCAAGCGCATCTATCACATCCGCGATGGCGAAACCGATGAAGAGACCGGCGAAGGGCGAGGGTTTAATTGACTTTGAAAGGAAAAGGAGCAGGCACCATGACGAGCGACAGCATGAATCGGTTCGAGCAGGAGCACCTCAAACGATGGTGGGAAATCACGCGCTGCTACCTGTTTGCGGATACGAAAAATCTGTCTGGAGCCGAGGTCGCGGCCGAGGATGGATGGTCGCCTCCGCAAACGGACAGCCACGGTGGTCGGAAAAGGTTTATTGCCAGAGTGAGAGGCCGGCTCTTGCGCTCAGTCAAACGCGGGGGGAAAGGCGACCCCCTGTGGGAACTGGAGAGCGCATTCCAACAGCAGATCACGTTCATCGCCAAGCATCCTGACGTCCCCTGGCGCCTGTTGTCATGGTTAACAAAAGAGGGCGATCCCAGTCTTCAGCGGCGCGTACGGATGCTCATCGATTACTACGTCGCCCGCTTGGCCCAAATCATCGCTCGCGCCAAACAGCAGGGCCTAGTCAGAGCCGACATCAAACCACATGCCGTGGCAATTTCCCTTGTTGGCGTCATTCAAGGACTGGTGCTCAGAACCCACGCCGCGCCACATCCGAGGGAGTGGTTCTTGCGGGAGGCCGCCGAGGCTTTCGCCCTTTATCGGGCTGCACTGGCTGTTCCTTCGAAATGAAAGCAGGCGGGAAATTCCCGGGAAGGGGGAAAACGTGAGGGTACCCATGCAGAGAAAAGGATTCCGTATCTGGGCAATTTCCCTGGTCGCTGTCGGCTTCGGCCTGCTGACCATCAAGGAGGGCGGCGCGATCCTGTTCGGTGGCGAAGCGGCGCAAGCCTCTGCCGGGAACTACGTGCCGTTCGTGCTCTGGTTCAACTTTCTGGCCGGCTTCGCCTACGTCATCGCTGGCGCTGGACTGTGGCTGCGGCATCGCTGGGCGGTGTGGCTGGCCGTCGTTATCGCCGCAGCGACTGCGTTTGCCCTTGCGGCATTCGGCGCGCACGTCTATGCCGGCGGGGGCTATGAAACGCGCACGGTCATCGCGATGAGCTTCCGAACGCTGGTGTGGGTGGCGATCGCAGCCATTTCCTGGAACGGCCTGTCGCGCGGGAAAGCGGCCATAACGGCGAGAGATATGAAGTGAACCTGAAGAAGCATCTCGCCACCGTGCAGTGGTTCGGTTTGGCATTGGCCGCCAGCGCCATGGCCGCGCCGCCTGCCCCGGCGCAAAATCATGACGGCGGTGTCGTCACGAGCCTCGTCAAGGGAGAGGCACAGGAGGATGGAAATGTATCCGCGGCTCCGGCGATCAGTGACGCGGAATCGCAATGCGGGTCGGCTGGTGCGGCTCACTGGGCGCTGTATCAGCGTCTTAGAGATCGGAGTGCCCCTGCATCACCGCCCAGGCCGGATTTTTCCGGCGACTGGCTCCTCAACTCCAAGGCTAGCGACGACCTGCGGGAAAAGGCCAAGGAGGCCGCGCAGGCATCAATACAGGCTGGGAGCGGAGGGCGCGGGATGGGCGACGGCCCCGGAGGAAAACCGTGAAGAGCGAAGCAGCCAACCGCGGTGCTTTCGAGGTCGGCGCACGTTCGATTGGCCTCAACATCACGGTGCCCCACGAACAGGCACCCAACCCCTACATGTGCCCGGATTTGGCGTTCCGATTCCACTGTTTCGCGCTGCGCAAGATGCACTTCTTGTTGCACGCCAAGGGCTTGGTGGCCTTCCCCGGTGGCTATGGAACGCTCGATGAGCTGTACGAGGTGCTCACGTTGATCCAGACCGGAAAGATGCAGCGTATTCCGGTGGTGCTGGTCGGCCGTGCATTCTGGCGTCGCGTAGTTGATTTCGATCTTCTGCTCGACGAAGGCTATGTCTCTCCATCCGATCTCGACTTGTTCATCTGCGTAGACGAAGCGGAGGAAATCGTCAGTGCCCTCGAACGCTTTTACGTCAACAGGGCGACAGGCGATGGGGCAACATGATTGGCATCGACGGGTATCGCTGGAGCCTGCGCGGCACCAAGGTGCGGCAGCCGATGCAGTGCGCCACCTTGTTGATTGCGGGTGCATTGTTCAGCCCGATTGCTGCTTTCGGTTCCGAAGTCTCGCTCTCTGCAAATCCTCCCTCCTGCTCGCCAGAGCAATCCCTGCGCTGGCGGGGCGGCACCCTGCGTCTGGAGAACGATTTGTTCACCGGCTCCGATCGCAACTACACCAACGGTGTCGCGCTAACAGCAGTCTCACGCGATCTGCAAGGCGGGCTCCGTCCGGAGTGCCTGCCCCAGCCGATTGGTTTGTACGCCCGCTTCATCGGCTGGGCCGATCCCGGGTTCTGGCGCGATTCCGGCGCCCAGACATCGTCGCAAAACCTCGTCGTGCGCTTTGGCCAAGCCATGTACACGCCCGAGAACAAGACGCGCACCGATGTGATTCCAGATGACCGACCGTACGCTGGTTTGCTCTACCTGGGTTTGGCGTGGAATCGCCGCATCCGCCCACAAGCCGCCAGCTACGAAATGCTTGACGTGCGTGAGCTGACCCTGGGCGTGATCGGCCCCTGGTCGCTGGCCGAGCAATCTCAGGATCTGGTGCATCGGGCACGCGGCATTGAGCGCTTTCGCGGATGGAACAACCAGTTGCGCAACGAACCGGCGTTTCAGATGGCCATGGAGCGCAAGTTCAAGGCGTACACGGAGGGTGCTGTCCGTCCTGGATGGGGCAGCGACATGATCGGCGGCTATGCATTGCGGGTTGGAAACATCGAAACCGCCGCCAGTACCGGCGTGGAGTTTCGCGCGGGCTGGAACATACCGAACGACTTCGGCAGCTATCCGATCCGCCCTGGCGCAGAGAACCGCCCGCCCTCTGGTGTTGCCGATCTGCGCACGACGCCGCCGCAATCGGTCCTGGCGCCCAAACCTGGGGAACATGTCTTCCTGAATCTGGAGGGTAAAGCCGTCGCCTGGGACTTCTCACTCGACGGAAACATGTTCCGGCATAGCCATCATGTCAGCCGGCGGCCTTGGGTCGCGCAAGCAGCTCTCGGCATCAGTAGCCAATGGATCGTTGCTGGACGTGGCGTACGGCTTGCCGTGATGCGCGTTTGGAGAACCCGCGAGTTCGACCAGCAGGCGGGCCATCACGCATTCGGATCGATCGCGCTGAGTCTGGAATTTTGAAGACACCTGCAACCAATCGTTAGACCCAAAGCATTCGTCACAACATCAATGGAGAAATTCGTGAACCAGCCCTTGAAACCCAGATCGTTCTTCACCGTCACGCTGTCCGTGCTCTTGGCAACCTTCGCCACGGCACTCGGTGCGCAGTCCGTAGAGGCGGCAAAGCCAATGGCGCTTCGTACCATAATGGAAAGACTCGGTCGCGACATGCAAGCCGTCACGGGCGCGATCTCCAAAGAAGACTGGCCGCTGGTCGCCGAGCTAGCACCACGAATCGCCAAGCATGCCGAGCCGCCCATGTCGGAAAAGATGCGCATCCTTGCCTGGCTTGGGGCAGACGCTGGAAAGTTTCGGGGTCTTGATGGACAGGTCCATGACGCCGCGACCGCCATGGGCGAGGCTGCACAGCGGAATGACGGCCAAGCAGTCATCGCGGCTTTCTCCAAGACCCAGCAAAGCTGCCTAGCCTGCCACCAGAGTTACCGTCGCTCGTTCGTGGACAAGTTCTATGGAAGTCGCTAGCAAGGGATGGCTAAACCTGTTGACGGAAGATTAGCCTCTATCCAATCGACATGCCTCGACGAATTCCGAGTTCCCAGGAAGCCGATCCTTTGTGAATGGTCGCAGCCAGTTGCCGTCCCAAACCGCTCCTCGATCACCGGCTTCCACGGCACCAGGCTGAACCCCAAGCCGTCATCGAGCATCGCGTAGCGCCCGCTGGCGAGGATGACGCTGCGCAAGTAGATGCGGACGAACAATTGTTCGCCCAAGTCCCGGGTCAGCGCGTCGCTCACCCCGCCCCGAATGAAGTCACGCAACTGCTGTTCGACGCGGTGTGCCGCCTGGGCGTTCACCGGCATGGTCACGGCCTTGGTGCCGATGTCATTGCAGATCCGCGCTTCGATCGCATGCGTGGCGTACAGCTCGAAGACCGTTTGCATCTGATCCGGCGTGAAGGTGGTCAGGTCAGTCAACCCTTCGCTGGCCAGTTCAACGACGGTTTCGATGTAAGCCTCACGGGCGATGCCTTCATCGACGGTGCCTGCGCCTGGGCAGATGTAGTCGGCCAGGCCCACGAAAATCTCGGTGATCGGGCGACCTGCCAGGGACTCCAAGTCGAGCGCGCGCAAGGCCTCGCGCACCCCCCGCGCCTGCGCGTCAACCAGGAAGCCGAGAAGGCGCGCGCCGGCACTCCGAGAGGCTCCCATTCGCTGGGCTGCCTGCCGGGCACCGCCGGCGGATGTGGAGACGTATCTTGAGACGGCTCGGCCAAGGTTGGCCCTGTCAGTGCCGCCGGAACCAGCAAATCGCGTGAAGCAATTGCGGGCGCCGGAGAAACGCTGCGGGTCTGCCGTTCTTGGAATTGGCAGGTGATTTGGCGGCACAGGCGGCGCGCCGCCGTCGGCCGGCGGCTGGCCGTCCGGCCCAGCTCCAGTGCCTGCAGGAGTAGCGGGAGCGTTACCGCCATCAGCGCCGCCGAGCCATGATGGAACAAGCGGAGTGCCGCCGCCAGGGCCACCATAAGCTGTCGAAGTCCCCATCAGCGTCCTCCCTTTACGTCCTTGAGGGCCGCTTCGGCGCTTGCTTTGAGGCCGGGGTTATTGGCGATCTTGCTCCACTCGCCCAGCAGCTTTGTCAGACGAGCGGCGCATTCGGCATCTTTGAGGACACCCTGCCAGCCGCTGACAGTCCATGGACCACACTTGCCACTTGGCAATGCTTCCAAGAAATCCATCAACCGGCCCTGCAAGCCAGGCTGCGCCTTCACGAGGACGACGAGTCCATCAACACCCGCGGGCTTGGTGTCGAAGGTGCCCGTGCTCATGATCTTGGTGCGCACGGCCTCGAATACCTTCTCCGCTTCGGGCTGCACGAGCTGCTTCAACTCGGCCTCATAGCCCTGGATGGTCATCTTGCCGCTGAAGAGCTTCTCCACCACGCCGACCAAGTGACCCAGCACGGACACCGGGCCGAAGTAATCCTTCTTATCCTTCGTCACAAACAAGTAGGGGCGTAGATCGAGACCCGAGAGTTTGGGTGACAGGCGTGCCCAGTCGCACACCGTCTCTGACGACCGCCATTCAGCCAACACGGCGTTGTCAAGCGCGGGCCCTGGCTCGCCGGCTCTCTGTCCCTTTCGCTCGCCGGCCTGCGATTCCTTGCCGTTGGGCGTCGCCAGCCCCTTTTCAAGCGTTTCGAGGTCCTCGCATAGCCCCTGCGGGTGGACCGCGGCGACAAACGCGATCTGCTCGAACAGCCTCGGGATGAAGCGTTCAGCGAGCATGAGCTTCGCGAGCACGGGCAGTTTGATATCGTCCCCGAATCCGCGCGCGGCCGCAGTACGCTCACGCAGCAGCAGCGTGTTGAGGAAGCGTTTGATCTGACGCGGGTTGCCCTTCGTACCGCTCGCCAGGATGGGGCCGATTTAGTCACTGAGGGCAAGCGCGTTGTTCGCCTTCTCGGCTTTCTTGCCGAGTGCCGTCTTGACGGTCGCTGCATCCAAACCGCCGCTGGTCCAAGGACGCTTCAGCTTCTCACGCGCCACGCCAATCAAGTTCGCATAGTCGGCGTCGTTTTCACCGATTTCGGCGCCGGCCAGCAGCAGCGTGACGTAAATCCGTGTCTCGGTCTCGCCCAGCGCCGGGATACGGAATGGGACCTGAATGAGCTTTTCGAGGTAGTTGCGTGCGTAGTCCCGCGGTCCGGTGCTGTCCGGCAGATCGGGAAAGTGCTTGCGCACCGCATACTCGATCATCGCCTCGTCGGCCGCGACGACGAACGCCGTCCGGGCGGTGAACACGAACAACCGGATCGCTTCGAGCGTTTCAATGGCGGTGTCTGGCAAGCAGCGGTCGAGGTCATCGATGAGGACGATGAGCTGTTTGATCCCCGCGTCCTTCAGGAGCTGGTCGAAGGCCTTGCGGAACGCTTCCACTTCCTCGGGCACATTCTTTGTTTCGCCCGGCTTCAGCACGGCCTTCACCTCGTCGATCGCCGTCGAGAGGTTTTCTTTCGTGGCGAGCTTGGCAGGATTCGCCACCACCGCTTCGAGCGAGCCGACGATAGCTCCGATTTGATCGGGTGTCGGAATGCCTGTGAACGCGGTCAGGGCGAGGCCGCCGGCTCTCTTCGCCACCTTCAGCCAGTCGATGCGCCGGAAGACATCCTTGACCGCGGCCGCGGCCTTGTTCAGGGCCGGACGCTTCTCGACCAAGCCCGTGACTATCCCCTCGATCAGGGCGATCTTGGCATCCTCGAAGCCTTGAAAGCGCCATCCGTTGAACTTGAGGCACAGGACTTCGTCCTTGTCGTCGAACCCAGCCTCGAGCATTTCGAGCACGCTGGACTTGCCCGCACCCCAGTCGCCATGCACGCCGATCGTTACCGGATGGTCGGGCCTGGCGCGAAGCAACTCGATGATCGTGTTCGCGATGGCCTCGTTGTTCAGCAGATCGCCCCGGGTTTCGTTGTCGGTCAGAATCATCGGCGTTGATCTCCCCCTGGCAGTTTGTTTGGCAAGTTCAAGATTACGGAGCGGATAGCTGCGGACACCGCATCACGCGGCCCATGCAGCCTGAGACCGAGGGTCAATTCAACTTGCACGCCAACACCGCGCCGTCCCCGATTGCAGATGTTGTTCGGATCGGTTGCCGGGAACGAGTGCCCCTTCAGATCGACTTCCACACCAATCCGAGCAATGGCTTGTCCGATGGATATCTTCAGTGGGTCGTCAAGGCCGCCCATCAGGACGCGCTGTGTCTTGCCGCCGCAGCCATGGATCGCGACCACGTGGTCGCAGGTGGATAGCAGTGCCAAGCAACGCGGTTCATCAAATTTGTGGCTGGTCAGATGAAGTGCAGCGTAGTTGCCAGCCTGACGAACTCCTTCGAACAGATAGAGATTGGTGTCCGTGCCAGCGACCGCTCGCGCGATGTCCGACGTGAACTGCTCAGTACCTCCGCCATGCGGTGCGATGACGGCGATGGATGATCCGGCGAACGGGCGTACATGCACTCTGTAGTCCGTTCCTTCGGCTTGTGCGCTGGCCAAGTCGGCATAGCTGCCATATCCATCGGCAAGGCTACTCATCGCGCCCCTCGACTGGGAGCGCCGGCCCTTGGAGCGAGATTGGGCACAGCGGCTCAGGCATCAGGCCCCCGTTCGAAGGATGCGGCTGGTCGAGCCGGGTTGGCTTGGGTCGCAGGGCGATTAGATTAGGCATTAGAAATCAATCCTTATGCTACTTTCTCTGCGCGTTCTAGCGATGGTTCTGGGGGGTGATTGAATTCCGTGCTATCTTTATAACATGGATGGAAATTCTAGGCACCAAATAATCAAGCGGCTTCAGGCGGGACTCCCCCGCGGGGCGCCGTTCGACCTTGCCACCCTGAGCCAGTTCGGGGTGTCGCCCCAGCTCGCCGCTCACTATGCCGACGGCGGGTGGCTCGTGCGCCTGGC
>Ga0172380_10008516_pt1 | contig 11193 bp, 9 predicted proteins | sample Leawe162metaG_FD_119747 | JGI IMG/M metagenome (GOLD analysis project Ga0172380, IMG submission 119747) | Leachate microbial communities from a municipal landfill in Southern Ontario, Canada - Leachate well 162 metaG | ecosystem: Engineered > Solid waste > Landfill > Unclassified | place... | reverse complement strand
TCGTACCTGATCCAGCAGCACTTCGTCGACGGTGTCGACTACACCGCGGGCAGCACGACGGCGCTCGTCCTGACGCTCCCCGGTGGGCTCACGACATCGCTGCTCGCCGAGGGCGTCGAGGTCTACTTCAATGGCGTCTACCAGCTCGCGAACTCGTACAGCCTCGGCGGCACCCTCAATGGAACGATCACCTTTGCTGACGTGATCCCCGTTGAGGTCGACGACGTCGAGGTCAGGGCCGTGGCTTCCATGTTCGTCGGCGCCATGGGCCCCACGGGGCCTGGCGCCGGCTCCACGGGGCCAACGGGCTACACAGGCCCCAGCGGCGGACCCACGGGGCCCAGCGGGCTCACGGGGTCCACGGGCCGCCAGGGACCCACGGGGCCCATCGGCACCGGACCCACGGGGCCCACGGGCGCGGCGTCAGTTGTGACGGGTCCCACGGGCATCCCAGGTTCCACGGGTTACACGGGACCCAACGGTGGACCCACGGGGCCCACGGGGAACCTCGCAGGACTCAATGCAGATCTGACGCCGTTTGGCGTCAACTACATCGTCAACGCCGGGGCCGAGGTGGATACCTCAGGGTGGGCGACGTATGCCGACGCCGCTGCGGCGGTACCCGTCGATGGGACCGGCGGGTCCGCAACGACGACGTGGACCCGGGTCTCCGGGTCTCCGCTGCGGGGCACCGCGAGCTTCCGGTTCTCCAAGGACGCCGCGAACCGGCAGGGTGAGGGCGCCAGCTACGATTTCACCATCGCTGCCTCAGATACGAACCGCTCCCTGACGATCGCCGGGGAAACCGCTCTCGGCAGCGGCACCTACACCGCTGGTGAGGTCAGCCTCTGGGTCTACGACGTCACCAACGCCCAGCTGTGCCCGATCAGTGGTCAGAACACCATCGATGCCGATGGTCACTTCGCGGTTCAGTTCACGACGAACACCTCGACGAGCTATCGGCTCATCATTCACATCGGTGGGACCTCGGCGGTGGCGTATGCCCTGAAGTTCGACGACTTCTACGTGGGCCCCACGTACCTCCCGGGCATGCCGGCGATGGTGGACTGGCAGGACGACGGGGACATCACGATTGGAGCCGTCACGACTCCACCGACGAAGGGGACCATTGTCCGCGATAAGGCATGGTACGGGCGGAGCGGGGATACCGGGGCGTTTCGATTCGAGTACGAGCACAGCGCAGCTGGCACCGCGGGGTCCGGTGACTACCTGTACACGCTGCCGGCTGGGTTGTCGTTTGATTCCGGCAAGGTGGAGTTCTTTACCGCCGCCTGGTCCAGTGCCTACGCGTTCACACGAGGCACCCGAGTCGGAGGCATGATCACGGACGGCGGTACGACCGGTGAAATCATCATGGTCCCGTACGACGGGACGAGATTCCGCCTCCTGTTCTTCACGCTCACCGGAGCGTCTGCGAACTTCCTGAGTAACGCCAACTTCCCGATGTCGGCCACGACGATGCGGTTCTGCGTCGAGTTCCGCGCTCCCATCTCAGGCTGGTCCGGCACCACTGCTGTTCAGCACGGCAGCCGCTACCTCTGGGCGCAGCGGTTCGCTACGACGGCGACCAGGGTCACCGCGGCACCGACGAAGCCCGGGGAGTATCGCAGCCGGACCAGGGCCGGTGGTGGGTTCACGTACTCGGATGCCGCCCCGACGACGGGGCCGTCTGTGGCGGACGGGTTCCTGCTGTACGGCGGTGAAGCCTACGGCACCAATGACCCCGCTGGCGGGGTCAGTCAGTACTTCATCTATGTCGGTCCCGGCAAGGTCGTGGCCTTCCAGGCCTATGCGGCCACGGGGCGCACGGGCAAGGTCTACACGGACGTGTTTCTCACTGGAACGTCGCTGTACGGGTCCTTCTTTTCCTATGACCCCGTTACCGGCTTGGTTCACGTTGAGAAAGCTGTCTCAAGTGCCGCGACTGGCAGCCAGCAATGCGGGCAGTTCCCGGGGACGGCGTATGATAACATCTACTTCGACATCCTCGTCGCCGATGACCCCGTGCCGCTGTCACTGGCTCCGGTGGTGCACGTCGAGGCGAGCAGCGATGCCGGGCAGGTCATCACGGGGAGCACGACGGACCTCCAGTACGAGGACGAGCAGATCGACACCCATGGCGCGTGGAGCGGCAGTTTGTTCACGGCTCCAGTGGCGGGTATTTATGCGGTTTTTGCCCTGATAGCGCATGGCGGTACCAACACCACGCAGCTCATGGTCTATATCAACGCGGCACTCGTGTTTGGCGGCCCCATTCGGGTAGGGTTGAATAATGGGACGACGTGCGTGAGTGGGACGTTCCGTCTCGCCGTCGGTGAGACGCTCTCGATCCGTTATTCCGGTAGCGTGACCAGGAACGCCACAGCAGCGAACAACGCGCTGCGCATCACCAGGGTCGGGGACTGATATGCTGCGCTGCAGGATCCACAACGTCGTCACGAATCAGCGCTACGAGTTCCCCGCCGCGGATCTTGCCGAGGTCGACGCCAAGCTGGATCACAAGGTCAAGGTGTACGGGCTCCCGGCCTGGACTGAAACCATCCCGGCCTGGACGCAGACCCCGGATGACCCGGGGTGGCCGGACTGTGAGCTCTGTGGGTTCCCCTTGGGATCCAATGCGTGCCCGACGTGTGCCGCGGCCCCCCTCACGATCGAGCACCCCCTACGGGTCATCGAGCATGCCGCGGAGCGCGTCGTCGAGATCACGGACATCACTGCTGAGCTCGGTCAGAAAGCGGCCGTCGAGGCCGTCCAGGCCAGGCTCGATGCCCAGGCCCAGGCCTGGGGGTACGACGACATCTTCACGGCGTGCACCTACGCCGAGGAGGACGAGGACCCCCAGTTCATGGCCGAGGGCAAGGCGCTGCGCCGGTGGCGGAGCGCGACCTGGCGGGCCTGCTACGCCAACGCGGCGGCCCCATCGCTGGAGGCCCTGATCGCACTGCTCCCGGAACCTCCGACGCGGCCGAGTTGAGGCACGTTGACCGCCGTTCTCCCCTCACCTAAGGTCCTGTAGCCATGGCAGCCACGAAAGTTCACCCGAAGCAGCTCAAGCAGGGCACCGCGGTCACCGGGGACGCCCTGGTGTGGGACGGCACCGCGTGGACCCCGGGCGTCGCCGCCACGGTGTACCTCCGCGGCAACTCCAGCACCGATGGTTCCGTGCGCCTGACCTCCACCGCGGATTACACCGCCAAGCTGCAGACCAGGATCGCGGGGACCTGGACTGATCTCACGGTGTTCGATTGAGTGTTCGCGTCCGGGGTGCACAGGGGGTCCGCTCGCTCCCAGGGAGCGATGTCGTCACGGCGCACAGCTGTGGGCTCCCCAACGGGGTCAGCATGACGAACAGTATCGGGTACCTGCCGGCGACAGGGTACTGGAACGCGGTCTGCTGGTCGCCCGAGCTCAAGCTGTTCGTAGCGACTGACTCCATCAGCAGCGTCATCGCCACGTCTCCGACTGGGGTGACGTGGTCGTCACCCACGGTTCCATCCGAGGCCTGGAGCGGAGTCTGCTGGAGCCCGGAGCTCGGGCTGTTCTGCGTGGTCTGCGCTGATTCCAATGCGACGTACGCCGCGATGACATCTCGGGACGGCGTCAACTGGACCGGGCACGCCGTGGCTGCCCCGATCAAGCGTGAGTGGCAGGCGGTGTGTTGGTCACCGGAGCTCCGTCTGTTCGTCGCGGTCGGGGCTTACTCCAGTTTCGGTCTCAACGTGATGATCTCCTCGGACGGCGTCAACTGGGCTGCGGCCTCATCGATTCCCGGTGGCAGCTATACGGCGTACAGCGTGTGCTGGTCCCCAGAAGTGGGACGGTTCGTTGCCGTAGGTGGGGAGCCCGGGGCACCAGGGAACCCCACGGTGTTTACGTCAGAGGACGGCAACACCTGGACCACGCGAAACAGTCCGGACGCGACGCCGTCGTGGAGCGCGGTCTGCTGGTCTCCGGAGCTCCGCCTGTTCTGCGCCGTGGCGGCCGGTGACACCACGACGTACGGGGCCATGACATCCCTGGATGGTATCAGCTGGACCGGGCGAACGATGCCACAGCTCCACGACATGGGGCATATCTGCTGGTCACCTGAGCTCCGGTTGTTCGTCGCCACGGGGTCCGCTGGAACGAGTCGCGTCATGGTGTCCGCGGATGGCGCCACCTGGAAGGCCATTGCGTCCGCCACGACGTCGTTGAGTGCGATCTGCTGGGCACCCGAGCTGCGGAGGTTCTGCGCCCTGGCCTACAGCCTCGGGTACGCCTACCTGTTCGACGTGGACATCGAGCTCAAGATCTCTGCGGTCGGCAATGGTGCCGTGGCATCGGTCTTCGGTGGCACCCGTGGGTGCACGGGCTCCGCGTCGACGGCGCAGGGCTGGCTCCGGATCAGTGTCAACGGCGTCGACCGTTTCATCCCCTACTTCTGAGGGCCCCATGGCAGTCCGTTCTCAGCGAGCTAAGAATCTCAGGGGCAGCGATGTCTCCACGGTTCATAACTGCGACGTCACGGAGCTCATCGGGGCGACGTGGGTAGAGCGGACCCCGTCGTCGTCGGCGACGTGGAACGGCCTCTGCTGGTCACCTGAGCTCGCAATCTTTGTGGCGGTGTGTTCGGCGTCGTCGGGTGACCACGTCATGACCTCCCCGAATGGGGTCACGTGGACGGTCCAGAGTTCAGCGATCGGTCACGGATGGAATGATGTCTGCTGGGCGCCTGAGATCGGTTTGTTCTGCGCGGTGTCAGTTCAAGGTACCGGCGGGGCGACGAACCGGGTCATGACGTCACCCGATGGGGAAAACTGGACCCTGCTCCCCTCGGTTGATGACACCGCGGCCTGGCAGGCGATCTGCTGGTCCCCGGAGCTCCACCTGTTCTGCGCCGTGGGTTACGGGGGCACCGAGTTCCTCATGACCTCCCCGAACGGGGTCGACTGGACGGCACCGACGATACCCGACGCCCAGGAGTGGGTGGACATCTGCTGGTCCCCTGAGCTCGGACTGTTTTGTGCCGTCACAAACGCAGGGACCAATCGGATCATGACGTCGCCCGACGGGGTGAACTGGACCAGCTATGGTGGCTTCGGCGATACGTTGCGCACCGTTTGTTGGGCTCCTGAGATCGGTATCTTCTGCGTGGTGGCGATCAACTCTACGGCGGTGTGGATCTCACGTGATGGCGTGAACTGGGTCGCAGGAACGATGGCGTCTTCACGGTCCTGGATCTCGGTGTGCTGGGCCCCGGAGGTACGGTTGTTTGTTGCCGTTGCAGCTACTGCGTCGGCGACATCGATTGCGACGTCACCCGATGGACTCGTGTGGACAACCCGGGCGCCAGCGCTGACGACGCCGCAGTGGCGTAAGGTGGCGTGGAGTCCAGCACTGAGAATGTTCGCCGCCGTGGGGTACATCGGTGCCGGTAACCGGCTCATGACTTCTTCAGCGAACGACAACATTCGTATCGCCTCCGATGAGCCCTTCGGCAACGTGGCGTCGAGCATCACCAATGTGGGACCAACGGGGTCGCAGTCCGCGATTCAGGGCTGGCTCCGCGTCAACATCAACGGCGTCGACCGTTTCATCCCGTACTGGTGAGACCCAGCCATGGCGATCCGTTCTCGCAGCTTCAAGAATCAGGAAGGCAGTGACGTCGTCACGATCAACGCGGCGCACGTCGTCTGCTCGGCCGGTGATGAATGGACACCACGTACCGCCACATCGAAGGCGTACCAATCGATCTGCTGGTCCCCGGAGCTCGGACTGTTCTGTGCCGTCGTGTACAGCGGGACCACGATGCAGGGGGCCACGTCACCAGACGGCGTCACCTGGACGAACTTCACCACCCCCGACGGCGACGGCTGGATCGCGGTGTGCTGGGCTCCGGAGCTCATGCGGTTCTGCGCGGTGTCCTTTGGCGATGCATACGCGGGGACATCAGTGGATGGAAGTACGTGGACCACCTCGCTCGCGGCGGCCGGCTTCCGCTCCCTGTGCTGGAGCCCTGAGCTGCGTTTGTTCTGTGCCGTCGGGGATACAGGGCTTTGCATGACATCCCCTGATGGGGTCGTGTGGACGTCGCAGACCGCTGCGGAGGCAAATGATTGGCGAGGGGTCTGCTGGAGTCCGGAGCTCGGCCTGTTCTGCGCCGTGTCGTATAATGGCACGTATCGGGTCATGACGTCCGTCGATGGTGCCAACTGGGACCCGCATACGGCATCCAGCGCATCAACGTGGTACGGCGTCTGCTGGTCCCCGGCGCGTCGTGTGTTCTGCGCCGTGGCCGCTGATCTCGCCGGGGTCATGATGACATCCGTGGATGGCACGAACTGGGTTGATCGGAGCACCGGTCTTACCGAGCGTTTCAGAGCGATCTGCTGGTCTCCGGAGCTCCGCCTGTTCTGCGCCGTCGGGTACACGACGCCACGGTGTGCGACATCACCCGATGGGATCACCTGGGCGGGTTACGCACTACCAGAGGCAGGAGCCTATCCGGCCAGTGTGTGCTGGTCTCCGCAGCTCAGGATTTTCTGTGAGGTCGCCGAGGCAGGGACCACGCGCATCGCGACCTCCGGGATCGACACCCTGCAGCTGACCACGGTTGCCAACGGCACCGTGTCGAAGTCGTTCACGGCGAACGAGGGACCCACGGGGGCGCACACCGCGATCCAGGGCTGGCTGCGCATCCGGGTTGCTGGCGTGGACCGTTTCATACCATATTGGTGAGCCCTCGATGACCACGACGAACGTCCATCCCCGGCAGCTCGAGCAGGCCGGCGCCATCGTCGGTCAGCACATGGCCTGGTCAGGGACCGGCTGGGGGCCCGTCGACGCGGACTCCGGGCCCACGGGCTACACGGGTCCCATCGGGTACACCGGTCGCACCGGCGCCACGGGCCCCAGCGGACCCACGGGCCCCAGCGGGCGCACCGGGTACACCGGCCCCACGGGGATCGGCGCCACGGGGCCCACGGGTCCCACCGGGGCATCCGGGCTCACCGGCACCACGGGGCCCACGGGATCCAGTGGGCTCACGGGTCCAACGGGCCCCAGCGGTGGCCCCACGGGCCCCACAGGGGTCACAGGGCTCACGGGCCCCAGTGGACCCACGGGAGCAGGGTCAACGGGGCCCACCGGGAACACGGGTCCCAGTGGTGGCCCCACGGGCCCCAGTGGTCTCACCGGCCCCACGGGATTCACGGGCAGGACCGGTCCCACGGGCCCCAGTGGGCTCACGGGTCCAGCGGGCCCCTCGGGACTCACGGGGCCCACCGGGAACACCGGGGCCGGCGCCACGGGGCCCACGGGCTTCACTGGGCCGGCCGGGGGCCCCACGGGGCCCAGTGGACCCACGGGTTCCGTCGGGGCGTCCGGGCTCACGGGTCCCACGGGCCCCACAGGTCCTGTCGGTGCTTCAGGTCTCACGGGGCCAACGGGCCCCACTGGCTTCACGGGCAGAACGGGTCCCACGGGCTCCATGGGGGTCACGGGGCCCACGGGGATTCCCGTCGGCGACGCCTACCTCCGGGGTGACGCCAGCACCGATGGCTCCGTCCGGCTCACCTCGGTTACCGGGTACCAGGCCAAGATACAGACCCGGGTCTCCGGGACCTGGACGGACATCGCGACGTTCTCATGACCCTCACGGTCAGCTCGGCGCGGGAGCTCCGCAACGCTGAGGGCAGCGACGTCGTCACCATCAATGACGGCGACGTCAAGAGCTGCGCCGGCGTCGTCTGGACCACGTTGGCGCCGCCGAACACGAATCCCTGGTACGCGATCTGCTGGAGCCCCGAGCTCCGGCTCTTCGTAGCTGTCGGGGCCACGGGCACCAACAACCGCGTCATGACGTCTCCCGATGGTGTCGTCTGGACCGCGAGGACCTCAGCAGCTGACAACGACTGGCGCGGTGTCTGCTGGAGCCCGGAGCTCCGGCTCTTCGTGGCCGTGGCGGTGACGGGCACCAATGATCGCGTCATGACGTCCGCGAACGGGATCTCGTGGACGACGCAGACCTCCGCGGCGAACTATTCCTGGCGAGCCGTGTGCTGGAGCCCGGAGCTCCGGCGCTTCGTGGCCGTGGCGAGCAGCGGGGTCACGCAGTCCGTGATGACGTCCTCAGACGGCATCGCGTGGTCACTGCAGACGACGCCATCCACGAATGCCTGGAACGCGGTGTGCTGGGCCCCTGAGGTGTCGCGCTTCGTCGCCGTGGGGTCCACGGGAACCGGGAACCGGGTCATGTATTCCGTCGATGGGACGACATGGAATCTCGGGACCTCCACGGAGAACAACAACTGGACCGCGGTGTGCTGGAGTCCCGCGCTGAAGCTCTTCGTGGCGGTGTCGCAAGATGGTACGGGGCGTTGCATGACGTCGCCATTCGGGGCGACCTGGACGGCCCGCACCATTTCAGCGTCGTACTGGTACGCGATCTGCTGGGCCCCGGAGCTCCGGATGTTTGTGGCTGTTGCCGCGTCAGGGAGCGGGGACAGCGGCGGCGTCGACCGCATGGCGACATCCCCCGATGGTGTCACGTGGACGCAGCGCAGTTCCACACTGGGATACTTCTGGTACGCGGTCTGCTGGGCCCCGGAGCTCCGGATGTTCGCCATGGTGGCCGGTGGCGGCGCCGGCGGCGGCGAGCAATGGATCGGGACCTCAGAGATCAGCGCGGAGCTCAGGCTCAGCGCCGTCGCCAATGAGTCCTCGGCACTGACCTTCACGACGAACGCGGGACCCACTGGTGCCGCCACCACGGTGCAGGGCTGGCTCCGCGTCAACGTCAACGGCGTCGATCGCCACATCCCGTATTGGTGACCTGAGATGCGCCTCGGAATCAACTCCACCGCAGCAGCTCAAGACGGCAAGGGCAACGCTGTGGTCACGCTCAATGGCTGCGGAGTCCCGCACGCCGGCGGACACACCTGGGTGACAGATACGACACCCAACAAGAGCTGGCTCGCGGTCTGTTACGCCCCTGAGCTGCAGCGTCTCGTGGCGGTGGCGAACTCGGGCGACCAGAACAGCGCCATGTATGCCAGTGGGCGCGGCGTCGGGACCCCGACGCAGTGGACCCTCACGGCGTCAGGTTCCTTCTCCATTATGTGGCGAGCCGTCTGCTGGAGCCCGGAGCTCAAGCTGTTCGTTGCCGTCGGCGATGGCGGCGGCTGCATTACGTCAGATGACGGCGTCAACTGGACGAATCGTTCGGCGGGATCCAACGATCACGCCTCGGTGTGTTGGTCCCCGCAGCTCCGGTTGTTCGTGAGCGTGGCGCAGACCGGGACCGGGAACCGGGTCATGACGTCACCCGATGGCATCACGTGGACCTCGCAGACCTCAGCCGCGGATAACGATTGGGTATCGGTGTGTTGGTCCTCGGAGCTCGGCATCTTCTGCGCCGTCGCCGACTCCGGCGCCAGCAACCGGGTCATGACGTCCTCGAATGGGACCTCGTGGACGCTGCGGGCCCCGTCGTCAGCGTCGACGTGGCGCACGGTCTGCTGGGCCCCCGAGCTCAAGCTCTTCGTGGCGGTGGGTTCCAGCGTGGCGATGTGGTCAACCGATGGGACCACCTGGAGTGCGGCGACGATCGACGCGCAGACCTGGTACGCGGTCTGCTGGTCCCCGGAGCTCCGACTCTTCTGTGCGATGTGTCAAGACGGGTCGACACGCCAGGCCGCGACGTCGCCCGATGGGCTCACGTGGACGCGGCGCACCACGGGGACCTCGCGGTTCTGGTACGGGGTCTGCTGGGCCCCGGAGATGCACTGCTTCGTCGCGGTGTGCAACAACGGGAGCACCACGGGTGCCCTGCGGTCCGGGATCGAGAGCATCGAGGTCTTGGATGCAGTCGCCAATGGTTCCGTTGCGGCGGTCCTGGGCTCCCTGGGGCCCACCGGTGCCGCGACGGCGATCCAGGGCTGGCTTCGGATCAACATCAACGGCGTCGACCGTTACACCCCGTTCTGGTGAACCCATGGCGATTCAGGCTCTCAGCGCTGCGGATTTCAAGAACACGGAAGGCAGCGACGTCGTCACGCTCAACAAGTGCTCCGTCATCACCGGAGCCGCGGACAACTGGGTGACGATTAGCCCGGGAGCGCAGACCTGGTGGGACGTCTGCTGGAGCCCCGAGCTCCGGCTCTTCGTAGCGGTGACGGCAGACGCCGTCGCGGATCAAGTCGCGACATCCCCCGATGGCGTGACGTGGACGCCACGCACGACACCAGCGGCTAATGCGTGGTACGGCGTCTGCTGGTCCCCGGAGCTCCACCTCTTCGTCGCCGTGGCAGCTTCCGGTTCCGGGAACCGGGTCATGACGTCCTCGAACGGGACCTCCTGGAATATCCAGACCTCAGCGGCCAACTACAACTGGTACTCGGTGTGCTGGAGCCCCGCGCTGCACCTCTTCGTCGCCGTGAATGGGAGCGACGTCGCCGACGGGGTCATGACGTCGCCCGATGGGACGGCGTGGACGTTGCGGACCCTGTCGGTGGCCCGGACCTGGGAGTCCGTGTGCTGGTCCCCGGAGCTCCGGCTCTTCGTGGCAGTGGGCCGCACGGGGACCGGGAACCGGGTCGTGACCTCCTTGGACGGCGTCAGCTGGACACCGCAGACCTCCGTCGCAGATGAAAACTGGAGCTCGGTGTGTTGGAGTCCGGAGCGGAGGTTGTTCGTGGCCGTGGCTTCGACGGGAGCCACGAACCGGGTCATGACCTCCCCGGATGGCGCCGCATGGACGGCGCGGGCGGTGCCACTCGATTCATGGTACTCCGTGTGCTGGGCCCCGGAGATCCGGCTGTTCGTGGCCGTCGCTTACAGTGGTAGCCTCGGCAGGGTCATGATCTCTCCGGATGGCATCACCTGGGCGGCGCGACAGGCCGCCACGGCGCGGGACTGGTACGCGCTCTGCTGGGCCCCGGAACTCCGGATGTTGTGCGCCGTCGGAGGGGCCGGCGTCGGGACGCACGGCATGGCCTCCACGGTCGACAAGCTCTCCATGGGTGTCGCCGCGATCGGCTCCATCGCTACCGTGGTCTCCGCGGTGCGTCCCGCGGCGGCGAACCAGAACATCCAGGGCTGGCTTCGCCTCAACGTCAACGGCACCGATCGCTTCGTCCCGTATTGGTGATGGTCTCCTGGCGGAGACCATTGCCGCGGCGCAACCTGTGTCGC
>Ga0172380_10008515_pt1 | contig 11195 bp, 10 predicted proteins | sample Leawe162metaG_FD_119747 | JGI IMG/M metagenome (GOLD analysis project Ga0172380, IMG submission 119747) | Leachate microbial communities from a municipal landfill in Southern Ontario, Canada - Leachate well 162 metaG | ecosystem: Engineered > Solid waste > Landfill > Unclassified | place... | reverse complement strand
TTGATGAGTTGTGTAGGAGTAGAGATAATCTCCTGAAAAAGGATATTTCGACATCGTTCCACGGTGTCTGGTTCCAGTGCGTAGATAGGTTTCTTGAGCGCCACGGCATAACCGATTTCAAGCGTCACACTGTTACCTATGTATCCATCCTTATTGAATATGAAAACAACGTCGGCTTTCTCCATCTTATAAAAATGATCGTGTGTGAGCCCAAGAGCTACGAAGTCCTTATAGTACTCAGAAAGCTTCTCCCACTCCTCGTGTCCAGAATGCAGGTTGGGTTTATAGACTACGATTCCGCGTTTTAAGAGGCTTTGGGAGAACGCCAACATCTCCTTCTTAAAGCGTTTGCTACCGCATAGGACAACTGATTTCATAGTTTTTTCTTGTGCCGGGGGAGGGACTCGAACCCTCATCCCTTGCGAGACACGATTTTGAGTCGTGCGCGTATACCATTCCGCCACCCCGGCATGGGGCGATTCTATCAGAAAGTGACTTCGTTTGCTAAAATATCCTCATGTCATTCCACGGAGATTCCATTTTTTGGGTTGAGGTCGAAAAGATCGTACCGAACCCGTTCCAACCACGTCGCGAGTTTGATCAGGCAAAGCTCAAAGACCTTTCGGATTCAATCCGTCAGTACGGCGTGCTTCAACCACTCGTTGTGACGCAGCGCGAGACGCCTCGCGAGAGCGGTGGTATGTCGGTCCAATATGAGCTCATTGCTGGAGAGCGCCGTTTGCGCGCATCCAAGCTCGCTGGTTTGGCACAAGTGCCGGTCATTATTCGAGATGGCGCACAGAGCGACCAGATGAAGCTCGAGATCGCAATTATCGAGAACCTCCAACGCGAAGATATCAACGCAGTCGAACGCGCACGCGCGTTCAAGCAACTTGCTGAGAACTTTAAGCTTTCACACGGACAGATTGCAGCCAAGGTAGGGAAGAGTCGCGAATATGTTTCGAACACGATTCGTCTCCTACTCCTTCCTGATGAGATGCTTAGTGCGCTTGGTGAAGGAAAGATTAGCGAAGGTCACACACGCCCGCTCCTCATGCTCTCTGATCGTCCCGAAGAACAGAGCGTTTTGTTTAGAGAGATATTGCTCAAAAAGATTACCGTCCGTGATGCCGAGCAAATCTCACGCCGTATCGCTACCGACCGCGTGCGCAAGAAGGAACGCATGTACGACCCCGACATCGTCGCACTCGAAGAATCGGTCTCTGAGCGTCTCGGTACGCGCGTACGTGTTGAACCAACTGGTTTGGGTGGACGCATCCTCATCGACTACTTCTCTCCCGAAGATATCCGCAAAATCCTCACCCTTCTCGAAGGACGTGAGAATCCTCTCATCGCGGAAACCGCAGATCTCGCAGCCGATGTTGCATCAGGAGAGATTCCAGCTCCGACTGGACCAGTCCCGGAGATCAAAAAAGAAGACGGCGAGGATGATTTGTATGCAGTAAGTAACTTCAGCCTTTAAACAATCCTGTTTGGCGGAGCGCATCTATCGCTTTTGCGGAGCGAGGACTGCCGAGGAGTCGCCGTAGGGCGCGACGAGTTCCGCAGTGGAGCAAAAAGCGATAGTGTGCGGAGTCGTTACCCTTCCGTCATTCCCAACGCCAAGCGAATCTTTTTGCGTGCGCTATTTGTCTTGACCCATTGAAGCCATTTTGCCGAAGGCTTGGCGCCCTTTGTTGTTTCAATCAGAACGATATCGCCGTGGTGTAGCTTCGTTGAAAGCGCAACGAATTTGCCGTTGACTCGTACGCCCGAAGCCTGATCACCGAGGTCGGTGTGGATCGAATACGCGAAATCGATTGGGGTCGCTCCTGCAGGGAGGTCGATCGCTTCTCCTTTCGGCGTGAACACAAGGATACGATCGTGCAAAAGATCGTTCTTGATCTCACGAATATAAGCTTCTCCATGTGTATCAGCTTCTGTTTCGGCAAGCTCTTTGAGCCATGCGCGTGAGGCAACCTTAGGCATATCGATGAGCGTGCGGAGTTCGTCGATTTGCTCAGCCTGTTGAAGCGTCGCCTTTTCCTTGTATGACGTATGTGAGGCGACACCGCGCTCTGCGGTGGCATGCATGTCTTTTGTTCTGATCTGTACTTCTACGATTGCACCGTGACCGGTGAACACGGTGGTGTGCAAACTCTGATAGCCGTTGGTCTTTGGAATCGCAATATAGTCTTTGATGCGTCCGGGGAGCGGTGTCCATGATGCATGGATGATGCCGAGCGTGAGATAACAATCTTCGACGCTCTTGACGAGAATGCGAACAGCGGCGATGTCGTAGACATTCTCTATGTTCATATTCTTATTCTTCAGTTTCTTGTGGAGACTGTAGAGATGTTTGAGACGGGAATCGATTGAGGTAACCTCGATACCAGCTTCGCTGAGTGCTTTTACAACGAGACCGGTGAATTGTTCGAGCTCCTGCATCGTCTCCGTTTGTTTCAGTTCACGGAGATCAAGCGTCTTTTTATATTCTTCTGGTTCTGCTGCTTTGAATGCGGCATCTTCAAGCTCACCTTTGAACTGACCGATACCAAGGCGGTGTGCAATCGGGGCGTAGATTTGAAGCGTTTCTTCCGCTATGCGGATTTGTTTATCACGACGAAGGGACCCAATGGTGTGAAGATTATGGAGACGATCGGAAAGCTTGATGAGAATAACGCGATTATCTGCTGCGGTCGCAACAAAGAGTTTGCGGAGCGTGTCACTGTGGCGTTTGAGACCTTGGTATTTGAGATGCCCGAGCTTCGTGACTCCTTCGACGAGGAAGAGAATTTCATCACCAAACTCGCGCTGGATATCTTCCGCAGTTATTGCGGTGTCTTCGATGGTGTCGTGGAGGAGGCCGGCTGCGACAGTCTGTGCATCCGTGCCGAGACGTATGAGATTCTTTGCGGTTTCGATGAGATGGTCGAAATATGGTCCACCCGATTCGCGCACTTGTCCGTGGTGTGCCTTTTCGGCAAAAGTGTAGGCTTTCGCTATAAGAGCTCGGTCGTCTTCATCGGCCGTGTGGAGGAGAGATAGGAGATCCTGCAATCCCGTTTCCATATCGGATAATACCATAAAAGAAAACGACCTACCCCGAGGGGTAGGCCATCAAGCGGCGGCGCACTGCGAGTCCGGCCCAGAAGCGATTCATGGGTTGACCGCTTGTCGAAATTGCCTCGAAGATCGTGACGTCGGAACCCTCGCACGCTTTCCGGAGCTCTTGTTCCTGGTCCGGATCGTAGATGATTGATGCCGGCAGGAATAGATCTTGGAACTGCTTCTCGTGGATGAAGCTCCCGTTGCGAAGCTGCTGTGCATCGGTCACGGGGACCTTCTGTCCATGCTCAGTCATCATGATTGGCGACCAGTGGAAGCTGCGTGTCAGATGTTCAATCTGACCCTCCTCGTTGGTGCGAATGATGAGGAAAGAGATGAAACTTCCTCGTTCAAGGAATTTCGATGTCTGCATTGCTTTACCTCCTCGTCAGTTGGTACTGTCTGCCGTTACAATACGCCGAAGGAGGGTAAGGTCAAGTCTTTATTCCGCTTTCTTCTTTCGTGCGAATCCACGCTTTTTCTTAGGTTCTTTGAGAATCTCGAGCGCGCGTTCGAGCGTGATTTTGTAGACGTCGTCTGTTTTGAGCGAGCGGAAGTCGCCGTCGTGGCCGATGTACGGACCAAAGCGTCCGATGTTTGCGACGATTGGTTTCTGGCTCTCTGGGTGAACGCCGAGTTCACGAGGAAGACTCAAGTACACAAGTGCATCTTCGACGCTCACGCTGTCGAGATCTTTTTCTTTCGGAATGCTTGCACGGCGAGGTTTCTTATTCTTTTTATCTTTGATACCAACTTGGACGTACGGACCGTACGGACCGTTGAGGACAAAGATTGATTCGCCGGTTTCAGGATATGTGCCGATCGCCTCAGGGCTTTTTACTTCTTCTCCTTCTTTGGTACGCGCACCGGTACATTCGGGGAAGCGTGCACAGCTCATGAACGTGCCGTTCTTGCCGAGTTTCATCACCATCGCGTTCTGACAAAGAGGACATTTGAATTCGGCAGGCGCATCGCCCAAGTTGGTGATCTTGCTTGCGTCTTTTGATTTCTTTGCGACTTCTTTTTTGAAAGGAGTATAAAAATCTCCGAGCGTCTTCGCGTACTCGCGCTTACCGAGCGCGATGTCGTCGAGCTCGTCTTCCATTTCTGAAGTAAACGAGTCGCTGATATAGGTAGGGAAGTTGTCTTCGACGAATGTGCTCACCACATCACCGGTGTCAGTTGGGATGAGCGTACGGCCTTCTTTGAGCACATAGCCACGCGTCTCGAGCGTGTTGATGATCGAGGCATAGGTCGACGGACGTCCAATACCGCGCTTCTCGAGCTCTTTGATGAGACCTGCTTCTGAATAGCGTGATGGCGGCTGAGTTTCTTTTTGAGTATCAGTAATAGAAAGGAAATCGAGCTCGTCACCGTCATTTACTTTCGGATGTTCGACATCTTCGCCGCGTGCTGCGGTGTCGGCTGCGAGCCATCCTGGGAAGATGACGCGGCTGCCTGTTGCTGAGAATTCGGGAACGTCTTTGTGATCTGCGACCGCGGTGATCTTGGTTTGCATCAATTCAGCGGGAGACATCTGGCTCGCAACGGCACGTGTCCAGATGAGTTGGTAGAGGCGCTGCTCGTCGTCTGTTGCACCTGCTTTGAATGTACCGGCATTCGTCGGGCGGACTGCCTCGTGGGCTTCCTGCGCGTTCTTACTCTTGCTTGCGTACTTGGTAGGACGGACATACTCTTTGCCAAATTTTTCAGCGACGACCGACGCGATTTGTGCCTCAGCTTGTGTCGCAAGGTTCGTGCTATCGGTTCGCATGTATGTGATGTGACCCTTTTCGTACAACTTCTGCGCGGCACGCATCGTGCGGAATGGAGAGAAGCCGAGTCGTGTGCTTGCTGACTGTTGGAGCGTCGATGTGGTGAACGGTGCCTTCGGTTGTCGTGATACCGATGTCTCTTTGACGCTTCCGACTTTCCAATCAGCTCCGGGTGCCGCTTTGAGGATTGCATCAACGACTTTGCGGTCGGTGAATTCTTCTGCTGCGGTGAGGAGAAGTTTGTCTTTCTTTGGTGTTTCGAATTCTGCTGAGAGTACCCAGTATGTCTGAGGATTGAACGCACGGATTTCACGCTCGCGTTCCATGATGATGCGGAGTGCAGGGGACTGAACGCGTCCTGCCGAGAGACCGTAGCGGACCTTTTTCCAGATGAGACCCGAGAGGTCGTAGCCGACAAGTCGGTCGAGCACACGGCGCGCCTCTTGTGCCTGACGGAGATTCTCGTCGATAGCGCGCGGGTGTTTGAGCGCCTCATTCACTGCTTCTTTCGTGATTTCGTGGAACACAATTCTGCTCACTGGCTTCTTTTTGGAACCTGGTTTCTGGGATTTGAAGTTTCCAAGCCCCAAGGCTTGGACAAGGTGCCATGCGATTGCTTCTCCTTCGCGGTCGGGGTCAGTTGCCAAGAGAATCTCGTCTGCTTTCGATACCTCAGATTTGAGTTCGCTGATGATCTCGCGCTTCTCAGGAACAATCTGATAGTTCGGCACAAAGCCCGCCTCGATGTCGATGGCGTTCTTGTTGCTCTTTGGTAAGTCGCGCACATGTCCGACGCTCGCTTTGACGACGAACTTTGTGTCGCTTCCTTCAGAGAGATATTTTTCAATCGTCTTTGCCTTTGCAGGTGATTCAACGATGACGAGGGTAGTCATGAGGTCAGTTGATACTATAGATGTGTGAGGATTGCAAATCGTCTACTTATTTTAAACGCTCAATTTTCCCCAAACGATGTGTGACGATGCCTTTGATTTCCATCATTGAAACGGTGATCGATACCTCGCTCGTTGGTATGCCAGTTGTGCGGACGAGATCATCAAATGAAAGTGATGGATTGAGTGCAGAGAGGATCGTCCGCTCGTTCGTTGAGAGATTGTCGAACGAGAGCTGAACAGGTTGTTCTGATGAGGGAGTGAGGCCCAGTGCTTCAAGAATATCGTCTGACGATGTGACGATTTGTGCACCATCGCGCAGCAACGCATTCGAGCCTTGGTGATTGGGAGAGAAAAGGGGACCGGGGACAACGAGCACAGAACGATCATAGCTGAGAGCAAGTCCTGCGGTGATGAGTGTGCCGGACTTTTTTCCCGCTTCGATAATAAGCGTTGCATGAGAGATTCCGGCCATGATGCGATTCCGTCGTGGGAAGTGCCATTCGCCCAAAGCACCGATGTCTCGATGTTCGCTGATGAGTGCACCATTGTAATGGAGAATCTCTTGCGCGAGACGCATGTGTGATTGCGGGTATATCTCCGAGTCCGCAAGTCCATATCCGGGAAATGCAATCGTGGGTATACCGGCCTCAAGCGCGCCGCGATGAGCGATGGCGTCGATACCAAGCGCTAGCCCCGAGACGATAACCACCGCATGCCCTGCCAAGCCCGCAATGAGCTTCTCGCAGGCCGCTTTGCCATACTCGGAGAACTTGCGCGAGCCGACAACACAGAGGTACCGATAGATAGAGGGGTCGGGGAGGGCACCTCGGATAAAGAGGGCTTTTGGCGGGTCGGTCATCTCGGCCAAAAGGGGCGGCCAAGCCTTCCGATTGAGTTCGGTGATAGAGGAGTGCTCATTCATCGGGCGTACTATATAATGAGCGGATAAAGCACCCATAAAGCCCACTGCCATGCTTGATATAAATTTCATTCGAGACAATAAAGACATCGTTATCGCCGGAGCCAAAAAGAAGCACGTTGATGTCGATATTGAGGCCCTCATCAAAGTTGATGACGAACGTCGAGAGATTCTCAGGGTTGTCGAAGATCTTCGCGCAAAACAGAACGTTGCTACGGAAGCAATTGCCAAGAACGGTCCCGACCGCGACGCACTCATTGCAGAGATGCGCACCGTCAAAGAAGAACTTGCGGGTAAAGAAGAAAAGCTCAAAGAGCTCATGGTTGTGTGGCGCGAGCTCATGCTCCAAGTCCCGAACGTTCCTGATATCTCTGTCCCAGATGGTGTGAGCGATGCGGACAACAAAGAAGTAAAAGTGTGGGGTGAGAAGCCGACATTTGATTTTACGCCGAAGGATCATATCGAACTTATGACCGCCCTCGATATGGTTGACCTCGAACGCGGTTCAAAAGTTGCAGGATTCCGTGGGTACTTCCTTAAGGGTGCGGGTGCGGAACTTCAGTCTGCGCTCTGGCGATTCGTCGAGGACTTCTTCCGTGCTAAGGGTGGTTTTGTACCAATGATTGTTCCTTCGCTCGTTCGCCCAGAGGTTTTCTTGGGCACGGGATATTTGCCACAAGGTGAAGAGGATTTGTATAAAACACAGGATGGAGAATATCTCGCGGGAACCGCTGAGGTGGCGACGATGGGTTATTACATGAACGATGTACTTGAGAAGAAAGATTTACCTATGAAGTTTCTTTCTTTCTCGGATGCATTTCGTCGTGAAGCGGGAAGCCATGGAAAAGACACGCGTGGAATTCTTCGTGTGCATGAGTTCTATAAGTACGAACAAGTGGTGCTCTGTGAAGCGTCGCACACTGAGTCGGTTAAATACCACGAAGAGATTCAACGAAATACCGAAGAACTTACTGAAGCACTCGGTCTTCACTATCACGTTGTAGCGAACTGCGGTGGTGATATCGGCCTCGGACAGGTGAAGAAGTACGACATCGAGGTTTGGTTGCCGTCTGAGAACACGTACCGAGAAACTGGGTCAGCCTCGTACTTCCATGATTTCCAGACGCGTCGTTTGAATATTCGCTATAAAGACGACGATGGAAAAATGAAATTCGTACACTCTTTGAACAATACCGCCCTTTCTGGACGACCGCTCATCATGATTGTTGAGAACTACCAGAATGCTGATGGTTCGATTACGATTCCCGAGGCGCTTCGCCCATATATGGGGGGACGCGAGAAGATCACTCTCAATAAATAGTTTCTGCTGTAAGCTGTAGGCATGCTCCGACGCTTCACATCCGAACGCATCCGTAAGGCGCACCACAAACGCATTGCTTTGACGGTGAGCATTTGGGCCGGCCTCATCATCTCGTCGATACTCCTCATTCTCGTTCTTTTTTCGAGCAAGCAGATAGCAATCACGTCGATATCGTTCGAAGGCAACAAAGCGATTACCGATGAAGAATTGTTTGCTGTAGCTGCGCCACATCTCGAGGGTTCATATCTTCATCTCTTCTCGCGACGCAATATTTTCATTTTTCCAAAGAACGATATCGAAGCGGACATTCACGCTTCATTTGTGAGAGCAGAAGAAGTCGCCATCGATCGTGATGGATTCTCAAAACTGGTTATAGCTGTAGTGGAACGTGATCCTGCAGGATTGTGGTGTGGATTGACCACAACATCGCTCGCTCCCTGTTATTTTGTCGATGAGACAGCACTTGCGTTTGCACCTGCACCGCGCATGAGCGGTAGCTCTTTCATTGCATACGAACGAGCACTTCCACTCAAGCCGATTGGTAGACAGCTTGTGCCTCAAGAAGAATTTGATGCGCTCAACGATTTCATTGGCTTCATCGCGACGCTCGGATTTAATACGCGCCGTGTCGTATGGAAAGAAGATGCACTCGAGCTCATGACGACATTTGCTACAAAGACCGGTGAGGAGGATGTGCGTCTTCGTGTGCCGCTCGCGGGTCCGTATGAACAAGCTTTCACCAATCTCGCCTCAATCGTTCAGTCACAAAAAAATAAAAGTGTAGGGGCAGACGAAGAGCCATTTATCTTTGCTGGTCTGGAATACATTGACCTTCGTTTCGAAAACAGAATTTTTTATAAACAAGAAGCCGGAGCTTCTTCAGTCGTCGAATAGATAAAATAGTGACGGCCGCCTCCCTGTGGGGGAGAGCGGCCGTGGTGACGGGTTAGACCCGTCGGGGTCGTTCAGGTGAAATCGTTGGTGCGGTTCTGTCCGCGCTGGCGGGGCTTCCCGCGCGGAGCGGTGTTGGGCTTGACCGTCACGCCCTGCCGTCGCAGGCGACGCCGTTGCTCCTGGAGCTCCTTGCGGGTGAGTCTGTTGGTACCCAAAGTTAGTTCTCCTCTGAGAAACCTAGTTGGCCTGCTCAGCTTCAGCGTCGGACTCTTCCTGTTCGTCGGGGATCTCCCGGACGATTTGCTGGTTCGCCTTGCGGCGCTCGGCGCGAGCTTCCCGTCGGGACTGTTCGCGCGCGCGTTCCTTGACCCACCGTGGGGCTCCCATGTGGGTCGCCTCGTTAGGCCGCGTGCCGGGCGAGCTGCTCGAACCGGTGGTTGAGCCCACGAAGGAAGTTCTCCTTCGTGTACATCTTCCAAGCGTGCCGGTCGCGACGTTCCTGCACCCTCTGAGCGACGGCGTTGTTGGGGGCGGCGCGTCGGCGTTGCTTGCCGTGACGACGAACCGAACCGCGCTGTCGCTGTGAGGTCTTCAACATGAGGCACCCCTTCTGATGACGAGCATCGTCCGCTTGATTGCGGATCAATGTCGTGTGCATCTGGAAAAGAATCTACCATTTGAATCAGATAGTGGCAAGTGCTATGGTGTCGTCTGTGGAAAACACTTTTTGGAACAAATTACCCAAGCCATTCTTTTGCCTCGCACCGCTTGCCGACGTAACCGATCCTGCATTCCGCAGAGTCATCACAAAGTACGGCAAGCCCGACGTACTGTGGACAGAATTCGTCTCTGCGGACGGCCTATTTAAAGGCGGCTACGATGCATTGATCAAAGGATTGCAGTACACCGAAGACGAGCGTCCGATCATTGCGCAGTTTTTTAGCCGTGAGCCTGAGTTGATGGCAAAGGCTACTGAGCTTGCTATCGAAATGGGATTTGATGGTGTTGATGTGAACATGGGATGTCCTGATGAGAATGTGTGTAAACAAGGCGCGGGTGCGGCGATCATGAAAGACCCCGAGCGTGCGCAAGCAATCATCCTTGCTATGAAAGAGGCGAGCGCCAAGAGCTCACGTCCGATTCCCGTATCAGTGAAAACGCGTATCGGTTACAACGAGAATGAAGTAGAGACGTGGATCCCACAGATTCTCTCCGCTCATCCTGATGTCCTCACGATTCATGCGCGCACCAAAAAAGAGATGTCGAAAGTCGCTGCACATTGGGATGTGGTGAAGCGCGTTGTTGAGATTCGAGATAGCCTACAGCCAACAGCTGACGGCTCACAGCCGAGAACATTGATCATAGGAAACGGCGATGTCATTGATATTGCAGACGCACGAAAGAAAGCAGAAGAGACCGGATGCGATGGTGTGATGCTCGGCCGTGCGATTTTCGGAAATCCTTGGTGCTTTGCGAGCGAGCACGGCGATCGTCCCGACCTCAAAGGTCGTCTTGCTGTTCTTGTTGAGCACATCAAACTCTTTGACGAACTGCTCACAGGCAAGCGTTCGTTCGCGACCATGAAGAAACACTTCAAGTCATATATCCAAGGACCCGATGGCGACAAACAACTCGTCATCAAGCTCATGGAAGAAGCAAGGACGCCAAAGGAGGCGTTGGAGATCATTGAGAGCTATTAGAGGCTCCAAATATATGGCGCAGAGCGGAGTGGATCCGGGTTTTTCCGAGCCTGCGAGGACAAAACACGGACCACGCAGCGAAAGTCATACCCCTTGATTTCGTTTGCTATACTATCCACATGTCCCAAGCGCTCTACCGCAAATACCGCCCTCAGGAGTTCAAGGAGGTGAAAGGGCAGGATCATATCGTGGACGTCTTGTCGCAAGGCTTGGCAAAGGGTGCCATCGGTCATGCATATCTTTTTGCCGGCACACGTGGCACTGGCAAGACGAGTGTGGCGCGCATCATGGCTCGTGCGCTCGGTACGACTGACCGCGATTTGTACGAACTCGATGCAGCATCGAACCGCGGTATCGATGACGTTCGTGCGCTTCGTGAAGCGGTGCACACGATGCCATTTGAATCGACATACAAGGTCTACATCATCGACGAAGTGCACATGCTCACCAAAGAAGCATTCAACGCGCTTCTCAAGACGCTCGAGGAGCCACCGGCACACGTCATTTTTATACTCGCTACGACAGAGCTCGATAAATTGCCCGAGACAATCATCTCGCGCTGTGAGGTGCACACGTTCAAATCGC
>Ga0172380_10008514_pt1 | contig 11196 bp, 9 predicted proteins | sample Leawe162metaG_FD_119747 | JGI IMG/M metagenome (GOLD analysis project Ga0172380, IMG submission 119747) | Leachate microbial communities from a municipal landfill in Southern Ontario, Canada - Leachate well 162 metaG | ecosystem: Engineered > Solid waste > Landfill > Unclassified | place... | reverse complement strand
GCGGCGATGATAGCGGCGTTCAGCGGGGGTGTCAAACGCTCTTGCGGTTCTTCTCCCACTGAATTTGTCAATTAACTGCCCTTTGTGAGCTTGTTCAGCAAATCGCTCAGCTGGTCATTGCTCGAATATTCGATGACCAATTTCCCCGCTCCCTTTTTGCCGCTCTTGATCTCGACCCGCGTCCCTAGTTGCTCGCTGACCTCTTCTTGGATGCGCTGCGTATCGCGATCCGCCACAGGTTTCTTCGCGGCGGACGAGTTTGCGGGTGACTCTGATTGACGCTGTACCAATCTCTCCGCTTCACGAACTGACAGCTTCTCCATCACGATCTTGTTGGCCAGCAATATCTGTTGGGCCGGTTCAAGGGAGAGCAATGCACGCGCATGCCCCATGTCCAGCAGGTTATCCATCAACATCTCTTGCACATCCGTCGGCAGTTTTAGCAAGCGCAACAGATTGCTTGCAGCACTGCGTGAGCGACCCACTGCTTCTGCGGCGGCTTGATGTGTCATTTGGAATTCGTCGATGAGTCGTTGGATGCCGATGGCTTCTTCCAATGGATTCAGATCTTCGCGTTGGATGTTCTCGATCAGCGCCATCGCCAATGCAGCGTTATCGGGCACCTTGCGCACCAGTACTGGAACCTGTTTTAGCTCTGCCAGTTGAGCTGCGCGCCAGCGGCGCTCACCCGCTATGATCTCGTAACCACCATTTGGCAATTCGCGCGCCAAGATAGGCTGAATTATCCCTTGCACCCTGATGGAAGAGGCTAGCTCATTCAACGAAACCTCGTCCATCCGGCTACGGGGCTGATACTTTCCTGGCCTGAGTTCTTCTACCTTGAGTTCGCGCAAAGTGTCGTTTGACTTTGTCGAGCCACTACCCGCGAGCAATGCATCCAATCCGCGTCCCAATCCCTTATTTGGTTTGACCATGTTCATCTTTCCTTTTTCAATTCGTTGCTGAGGCGTTATTCAGAAGTTCGCCTGCCAAAGCGAGATATGCCTGCGTTCCCTTGGATTGCGCATCGTGATATAGCGCAGGAACACCATAGCTGGGTGCCTCTGCCAAGCGCACATTGCGCGGAATCACTGTGCGATACACCTTGTCGCCAAAGTGCTGTTGCAACTGATCCGAGACCTGTTGTGCCAAGGAGTTACGTGGGTCGAACATGGTACGCAACAGACCCTCGATCTCCAATTCTGGATTCAGACTCTCGCGTACTTTGCGGATGGTATTGACCAAATCACTCAATCCTTCCAGCGCGTAGTACTCGCATTGCATCGGGATCATCACTGAACGCGCGGCACACAGACCATTCAGGGTGAGTAGGTTAAGCGCAGGTGGACAATCGATGAGCACGTAGTCATATTCGTGGGCGACCGCCTGCAATTCCAGCTTGAGGCGCATCTCGCGCCCTTCCATATCGACCAATTCGATCTCCGCACCCGCGAGGTCGCGATTGGCAGGAAGTACATCGTATTTACCCTTGTCTGACGTGATGCGCGCTTGCGCGATGGTCGCCTCACCTATCAATACGTCATATACGGATAGCTCTAGGTCGCCCTTGTTGATGCCGCTCCCCATGGTGGCATTGCCTTGTGGGTCTAGGTCTACCAATAGCACTCGTTTTTTCACGGCACCCAAACTGGCTGCTAGATTGACAGTGGTCGTGGTTTTCCCCACGCCGCCTTTTTGGTTGGTTATAGCCATTATCTTCGTCATGCAATCTGCTCCCTAGACACCTTTGCGATCACCAAGCTACGCGCCGCTTCTATTTCCGGCACTTTCAATGAAACGATATTCTCGATCTCAAAACCTTTTGTCACTCCCGCCAACTCCGATTCGGGTTGACCCTTCATCGCAGCCCAACGCCCATTGGGGGCGATCAAGTGTCTGCTCACGGCCAGAAAATCTCCGAGTTCGGCAAATGCCCTCGAGATGATGCCGTCGAATCTGTAGCCTGGATGCCAGTCCTCTACTCGACCTGAGTGGACGCTCACATTCTTTAACCCGAGCTCAATGACGGCCTGTTGTACGAAACCTGTCTTTTTGGTGTTGCTATCCAACAGAGTGAATCGCCAATCGGGCTTCACGATCGCCAAAACCAATCCGGGCATACCGCCACCGCATCCTACATCTAGCCAGCGTCCTGACCAGAGATGCGGTACCACAGCAAGGCTGTCGAGCAAGTGGTGACTCACCATCTCACTCTTGTCACGAATCGCCGTCAGGTTGTACACCTTGTTCCATTTGAACAACAGTTCGACATAAGCCAGTAGCTGGGTTTGCGTGTGTTCATCCAGCTCCAGCCCCAACTTGGTAGCTCCCGCCCGCAAGATATCAGCCTCGCTCATGCGCACTTCTGCTCGACTTGAGCGCTCTTGAACCCACGCTTCAGATGTACCAACAACAACGAGATGGTGGCTGGCGTGATGCCCGAGATACGACCCGCCTGACCTACCGTCTGTGGCTTGTGTTGATTGAGTTTCTGTTGCGCCTCTATAGAAAGCCCGCGTACACCACGATAGTCAAAATCGGCGGGTAGTTCGAGATTCTCAAAGTGTTCTTGTTGTTCGATCTCGCCCTGTTGCTTCTCGATATATCCCTGGTACTTGGCTTGTATCTCGATCTGCAATGCCACGCTCTCTTCAGCAGGCTCGCCCGCTGTCGGCAAGGTCATCAAGGAAGCATAGGTCACATTTGGGCGTCGCAATAATTCATGCAAAGAGTATTCGCGTTCGATCTTCTTGCCTAGGACGCGCATCGCATCCTCCTCCGCTAGCATACGCGGATTGACCCACGTGCTACGCAGCCTTTGCTCTTCGCGCACGACCGCCTCGCGCTTCGCTTCGAAATGCTGCCAGCGTGCGTCATCTACGATACCCAACTGGCGACCCATCTCCGTCAATCGCAGGTCCGCATTGTCTTCGCGCAGCTGCAAACGATATTCGGCACGGCTGGTGAACATGCGATAGGGCTCAGTCACACCGCGCGTGATCAAATCATCGACCATCACCCCCAGATACGCCTCGTTGCGGCGCGGACACCAAGCTTCGCGCTCCTGCGCGAACAAGGCAGCGTTCACGCCCGCCAACAAACCCTGCGCCGCCGCCTCTTCATAACCCGTCGTGCCATTGATCTGCCCGGCAAAGAACAATCCATCGATTGCCTTGGTCTCTAAAGAACTCTTCAACCCGCGCGGATCGAAATAGTCATATTCGATGGCATAGCCAGGACGCAATATGTGGGCGTTCTCTAGACCTTTGATAGAGTGGATCAGATCCAACTGCACATCAAACGGCAGACTAGTGGAGACTCCATTAGGATAGACCTCGTGCGTGGTCAGCCCTTCCGGCTCCAAGAATATCTGATGAGAAGCCTTTTCGGCGAAGCGGTTGATCTTATCCTCGATGGAAGGACAGTAACGCGGCCCCACCCCCTCGATCACACCCGTGAACAAAGGAGAACGATCGAGACCGCCACGGATGATGTCGTGGGTGCGTTGATTGGTTTCTGTTATCCAACAAGGCAATTGACGCGGATGCTGCTTGGCATTTCCCATGAAAGAGAACACCGGAACAGGGTCGTCGCCGTGCTGTTCTTGCATCACCGAGTAGTCAATGGTGCGCCCATCTATCCTGGGTGGCGTGCCTGTTTTGAGTCTACCCACAGGCAGCGACAACTCACGCAGTCGGTGCGCCAGACTCAGCGCTGGCGGATCGCCCGCCCTACCCGCTTGATAGTTGGATTGCCCAACATGGATCAATCCCGCCAGGAAAGTACCTGTGGTCAGCACCACACTACGCGCCGAGAAACGCAAGCCCAGTTGGGTCACAACACCACTTACGCGCCCATCTTCGACCGTCAGATCATCAACCGCTTGCTGGAACAACCACAGCTTAGGCTGGTTTTCCAAACGACTGCGAATGGCTTGCTTGTAGAGGATGCGGTCAGCCTGCGCGCGCGTCGCGCGCACTGCCGGGCCTTTGCTGGAATTCAGGATGCGGAATTGAATGCCACCTTCGTCTGTCGCTGCCGCCATCACACCCCCAAGCGCATCGACTTCTTTGACGAGATGGCCTTTGCCGATGCCGCCAATGGAGGGGTTGCACGACATCTGGCCGAGCGTTTCGATGTTATGGCTAAGCATCAAGGTTTTGCTGCCCGCACGTGCGCTGGCAAGCGCCGCCTCAGTGCCAGCATGCCCACCACCCACCACGATCACATCAAATTTGCCGGGAAAATCCATTATGCCGCCAGCGAAAAAGGACGCGCATCTTACAATAGGCTGAATGGATTACAAAACTGATTGTTTCACGTGAAACACGTGATTATTTCCCAATGCAGAAACGGCTGAATATTTCGCCCAGCAGATCGTCGGCCACAAACTCGCCCGTGATCTCGTTCAAGGCGGCTTGTGCGTACCGCAGATCTTCGGCCAATAGTTCGTGCATCTCTATATGCTGGGCTGCGGATGAAAAATGCTGCTTGGCTGTGGCGATAGCCACCAAATGGCGCTCGCGGGCCATAAATACACCGGCTTCTTGATGCCAACCTACCGTTTTCAATATCTTGTCTTGAAGTACTTCGATGCCCAAGCCTGTTTTGGCGGAAACATATAGGTGGTTGTCCTGAACGGTAGGAGGTGCTTGTGTCGCCACGTCTATCTTGTTGTGGACGAACAAGCGGGGAATACCCAAAGGCAGTCGGTCGAGGATGGTGGCAACATCATTGGAGGTGCCGAGATTGGATTCATCAGAGAGCACCAATATCAGATCCGCGCGTTCGATGTTCTGTTGGGTACGAGCGATGCCCATACGCTCCACGACATCATCCGTCTCACGCAACCCAGCGGTATCAATGATGTGCAGCGGGACGCCATTGAGCTGCAAGGATTGGCGGATCGCATCGCGGGTGGTTCCCGCGATCTCGCTCACCAAGGCGACCTCTTCTCCCGCCAAACGGTTAAGCAAGCTGGATTTACCCACGTTGGGTGCGCCCACCAAGACCACTTGAGCTCCTTCGCGCAGGATGCTGCCTTGTTTAGCGAGCGTCTCGATGTGTGCCAATTCGGCTTGGATCTGGGTAAGCTCTCCTTCGAGTCTTGACCTCTCTACAGCAACGATGCCATCTTCCTCCGGAAAGTCCAAGGTCGCCTCGACCAACATGCGCAAGTCGATAAGCTTGGCGACAACCGCATGTATGGCCTTGGAGAACTCCCCCTGCATGGATCGGACTGCACTTCTGGCAGCCTGTTGGGTGGTCGCCTCGATCAAGTCTGAGACGCTTTCGGCTTGAGCCAAGTCCATCTTGTCGTTCAAGAATGCACGTTGGGTGAATTCCCCTGGTTGCGCTAGACGAGCTCCAAGCTCCAAGCAGCGTTGCAACAATAATTGCAGCACGGCTGGGCCGCCGTGCCCCTGTAGTTCCAACACCTCTTCACCCGTGTATGAATGTGGCGCAGGAAAGTACAAGGCGATGCCTTGGTCGATGACGGACAGGTCTGATGCAAGAAAGGGGGTGTAAACCGCAGATCGTGGGGGAAGTTGGCGACCTGTGAGCGATATGCCTATGTCCGCTAGGCCGCGCCCAGAGATACGCACGACACCGATACCACCACGGCCGGATCCGGTCGCAATGGCAGCGATATTGTCAGGTCTTGGTAACACCTTTTTGAGCGGAATCTGCGCCGCGATTGATGTACCACTGCTGACCGATAGACAGGATGTTGTTCACAAGGGAGTACAACACCAAGCCTGCTGGGAAGAAGAAAAAGACGACGCTGAATGCGATCGGCATGATCTTCATGACTTTGGCTTGAATCGGGTCGGTCGGCACGGGATTCAGCTTTGACTGAATGATCATGCTTGCCCCCATGATGAGGGGCAAAATGTAGTAAGGATCTGTCGCTGATAAGTCTTGGATCCAACCAAAGAATGGCGCATGACGCAACTCTACGCTTTCCAAAATGGCCCAATACAGTCCAATGAAAACCGGGATCTGGATCAGCACGGGTAGGCAGCCACCCAGCGGGTTGATCTTCTCGGTCTTGTAGAGTTCCATCATGGCCTTGTTCAGGCGCTCGCGGTCATCGCCGTATTGCTTCTTGATCAATTCCAGCTTAGGTGCCACCACGCGCATCTTCGCCATAGAGCGATAGCTGGCAGCAGAAAGTGGAAAGAAGGCGAGTTTAATCAACACGGTCAGCAAGACGATTGCCACACCCCAGTTGTTTACCCAGTCATTCAAGAACGACATCAACCAGAACAATGGTGCTGCAAACACGGTGAATATGCCGTAATCCACCGTTAGGCCCAATCCTGGAGCGACATCATCCAGTTTACTTTTGGCTGGACCAACATAAAGCGGTGTCGATATGCGGGCGGTCTGGTTGGGTTCGATGCTGGTGATAGGCAATATCACCCCGACAGAGAAGAGATTTCCGTCTAGGTGCTTTGTATAGAACTCGCGAACCGTCTTGCCTTGTGGCAACCAAGCCGATACGAAGTAATGCTGCACCATGCCGATCCAGCCGTTGTCTGGGTCTTTGGGAAGCGTCACTTTGTTCTTCTCGATCTCTGAAAACTCGATCTTTAGGTACTTCTCTAGGTCGGTATAGACAGCCGCCCCAGTATAGGTAGGAATAAAAGCAGAGGCACCTTCTGGCAAGGAGGAATCACGAATCAGCTGGAAGTATGCCGATGGGGTAATGGTGCTGGCACCTTTGTTCTCGATCTCGTACGCCACATCGACAAGGTAGCTTGCCCGATGGAAGGTGTAGGTCTTGCTTACACGCGCACCCTCGGTATTCAATGCAGAGAGTTTGACCTCGACGCTGTCTTTGCCCTCGGCCAAAGAATAATTGCTCACATCCGATTGAAACTCGGCATTATGGGTGGGCAGACCTTTACCCAACAATCCAGATTGCGCCAAATAGGTCTGGTCGCCTTGGCGTTGCATCAAAACGATAGCTTTCGTCTGGTCGTTAGCGGTGCGATGCTGCAAAAGATCAAGGCGCTCGATGTTGCCGCCAGCCGAATTGATCTCCACCTTTAGCGTATCGGTAGTGACAGTGATCGTCTTGCCGGTAGGCGCTTTTGGCGCTTCAACAGCAGCGGCCGTAGCGACCGTTTGTGGCACAACAGCGTTAGCTACAGGAGGGGCTGCTGGATCTTTGGATACAGCAACTGGCTGGATGGGTTGATTCTGGCGCGTCCATTCTCCCCACAAGACGACGAGAGAGAACGAAAAGATCAAGAACAAGAATAACCGTCGCATATCCATTTGTGTCACCTGTTATTTACTAAGGGATGGGATCGTATCCACCCGGATTCCAAGGGTTGCAACGCCCTACCCGCTTGATGCTCAACCAAACCCCTTTGACGATGCCGTGCTTGGAGATGGCTTCGTAAGAATACTGCGAACACGATGGGGTGAAACGACATGATGGCGGATACATCGGGCTGATGAATCGCTGGTAGCCGCGAACCGCCAATAAGAGGATCCGCTTCATTGTGCAGCCAGCGCCTTGCTCAACATCTCAGCCAAAACAGTGCGTGCCTGTGTTTTATCTTGCTTACCCAAAGGTTTGCGTAAACGAACCACAATATCGCAAGCGACTCCCGTGTTCACCTGTACGCGAAAACTTTCACGGATCAAGCGTTTGATTCTGTTGCGATTTACTGCACTTTGGACGATTCGCTTGCTGACCGAGATGCCCAACCTAGCGCAAGATTCTGCGTTTGGTTGAATATGTAGGGCAAACCAATTGGATGTTTGAGCCCTCTGCTGCAATATCCGCGAAAAGCCCTCCCGACGCGTCAATCTATAACGTCGAGGAAATACAAAAGCCTTTACTGGCTTACACGCCAAGGCGTACGCGGCCCTTCGCACGGCGAGCAGCGATCACAGCACGACCGCCTTTGGTCTTCATACGAACCAAAAAGCCGTGGGTGCGTTTTCTTTTTACAACTGATGGTTGGAAGGTGCGCTTCATGATTTATTCCTTTGTTGGCTGAATTGAAAAGCGCGCGATTACAATCGGTTGCGGTCCTTCTGTCAAGCCTAATTTATGTTGTGGATAACTTTTCTGGGAGCTTGTAGAATGCCAAGGTTAATCGATTTTCACAGTATGCCTTTATGTCAGCTCAGGGTTTATCCGGTAGTTGCCAGCGCTTCTTCAAAGAGCAGCTACCGCTTCAACAATATAATTCTTGGATCAAACCCTTGATTTTCGAGGTGGACGGCAATCGCCTTATCCTCACAGCGCCTAATAGCTTTACCTTGCGCATCATTCAGGATCGATTCCTTCCTGAAATTTCCAAACGAGCGGCTTCTTTCTTCCATACGACACCCGAGATTGAGCTTCGGATTGAAAAGAGGTCTTCTGAAAAACCAACTACAGAAACGCCTGCAACTAAAACCGCCGAGAAACCCATCGTCATCAAAGCACCCAAGACCACCAGTAAATTGAATGCACAGCTGACTTTTGACACCTTTGTGACGGGTAAGGCCAACCAACTTGCGCATGCCGCAGGATTGCAAGTCGCTGAAAAACCAGGAACTGCCTATAACCCCTTGTTCATCTATGGCGGTGTAGGTCTGGGCAAGACTCACTTGCTCCAATCTATTGGCAATCTCGTAGCAAAAGAGAATCCTCAAGCCAAGATTTGCTACGTTCATGCTACCAATTACGTCTCTGGCGTAGTAAAAGCTTTTCAAACCAAGAGTTTTGATGAGTTCAAGCAATATTACAACTCACTCGATCTGTTGTTGATAGACGATATTCAGTTCATCGCGGATAAACCTGGTACGCAGCAAGAGTTCTTCTACACACTGAACTCCTTGATCGACACCAACAAACAAGTCGTCATCACTTGTGACACCTTTCCAAAAGAGATATCTGGCATAGAACCCAGACTGACCTCCCGTTTCACTTGTGGTTTGACTGTCGCTATCGAACCTCCCGGTTTAGAGATGCGTGTCGCCATCCTGTTACAAAAGTCAGCTAGTAGTGGAACGCCTATCAATGAAGATGTTGCTTTTTTTATTGCCAAACACGTCCGTTCCAACATTCGAGAACTAGAAGGTGCTTTGAACCGTATCGAAGCATATGCGCGCTTCCATAAGCGCGCGATATCCATCGAATTGGCTAAAGAAGCGTTGCGCGACCTTCTTGCCGCACAGAACAAACAAGTCACTATCGAAAATATACAAAAGACGGTTGCAGATTTCTATCGCTTGAAAATAGTGGATCTTCTATCAAAGAAGCGCACCCGTGTGATCGCACGACCACGGCAGATTGCAATGAGTTTGGCGCGTGAATTGACCCAACTCAGCCTGCCAGAGATAGGAAATGCTTTTGGAGGTAGGGACCATACGACCGTTCTTCATGCCTGTAAGACAATCGAGTCGTTAAGGAATACAGACACATCGATCGAAGCAGACTTCAATCTCTTGCACCAAACACTTAGAGGATAACTAAATTGAGACTGTTAGTGTTTTGTAGATAACTAAGGTTTTGATAGAAGTAGAAAAAGAAGTGCACATATTATTCACAAGTAAACAAGGTTTCTGGTAACAAGTTATAAGTGATTTAGTAAATTGATTAAATAGGTTTTATTTAGTTACTCACAGATTTAGTTGGCCTTATTATTGTTATTAAGTATTTAAGGATAAAAATATATGTTTATTAAACAGATCAGCCGAAACGACCTACTCAAACCTCTACAAGCGGTTGTTGGTATTGTTGAACGCAAGCAACCACTCCCTATCCTTTCAAACGTACTTCTGAAAAAGAACGCTGAAGGCGTAAGGTTTGTCACGACTGACTTGGAGATACAGATCGAGGCACAACTAAAGACAGAACTTCAGACAACGGGTGGTCCAGAAGCCATCACCATCTCTGCTAAGAAGCTACAAGAGATATTGCGAGCGATCCCTGATGAAAGTGCCATTAGTCTGGATACCAACGAAAGTAAGTTAGTAGTGAAAGCCAACAAAAGCCGTTTCAGTTTGCAGACATTGCCAGCTCAAGACTTTCCTAGTCTGACGGAACAATTGACTGGGTCGGTCAAGATCAATATCGAACAAGGAAAACTAAAACGTCTGTTGGGTTCGGTCCAACATGCGATGGCTCAGCAAGATATCCGTTATTACCTGAATGGCGTGTTGTTGGTCATTGAAGGTGATTCGATCAAACTGATTGCAACGGACGGACACCGTTTGGCATACATCGCCGAAAAACTGGCAACAGAACACCCTAAGAAAGAAGTTATCCTCTCCCGTAAGACAGTCAATGAGTTGTTGAAACTCTTGGTTGATTCAGAAGATAAATTGGAATTAGAGTTGGCAGAGAAGCAAGTACGTGTCACCTTTGCGGACATCGTACTCACCTCTAAGGTTATTGACGGGAAATTCCCTGACTACACCCGCGTCATCCCCAACCACACCAACAACCTGACACTCAACCGAATGATCATCCTGCAAGCACTGCAACGCGCAGCGATCCTTTCCAATGAGAAATTCCGTGGGGTGCGTTTGTTGTTGACAGAGAAGAATCTACAAATCATCAGCAGTAATAGCGAGCAGGAAGAAGCGCAGGAAGATATCGAGACGGACTACCAAGGTGCTGCGCTGGATATCGGCTTCAATGTGAACTACTTATTGGAAGGTATCAACAACATCAATAGTGCTAACGTCACCTTGTCCTTTGGTGACCAAAACAGCAGCTTATTGATTACCATCCCAGAGCAAAGCGACTATAAATATGTCGTGATGCCAATGCGTATTTAATGTTCCACGTGAAACAGAAAGAAAGCCAATGAGCGAGAATTACGACGAATCGAGCATCCAACAACTAGAAGGTTTGGAGGCGGTACGTAAACGTCCGGGTATGTACATCGGCGACACCTCTGATGGAACAGGTTTACATCATATGGTGTTCGAGGTGGTAGATAACGCTATCGATGAATCCTTGGCAGGTCATTGCGACGATATCAAAGTAATCATCCATGGAGACAACTCCATTTCTGTTTCAGATAACGGACGTGGAATTCCTATTGGTATCAAATTCGACGATAAGCACGAACCTAAGCGTTCCGCTGCAGAGATCGTATTGACCGTGCTACACGCTGGTGGAAAATTCAATCAGAACAGCTACAAAGTATCTGGTGGTTTGCACGGTGTTGGTGT
>Ga0172380_10008513_pt1 | contig 11197 bp, 13 predicted proteins | sample Leawe162metaG_FD_119747 | JGI IMG/M metagenome (GOLD analysis project Ga0172380, IMG submission 119747) | Leachate microbial communities from a municipal landfill in Southern Ontario, Canada - Leachate well 162 metaG | ecosystem: Engineered > Solid waste > Landfill > Unclassified | place... | reverse complement strand
CCGGCAAGATCGTCACGGTGGCTTCCGACGTCGTCCGCGTCGGCAGCCTAGGCGAGACGAAGTACGCAGGCGCCAAGGGCGGCGCCATCGCCTTCACCAAGAGCCTGGCGCGCGAGGCGGCGCGCTTCAACATCAACGTCAACTGCGTCTGCCCCGGCCCGACCGACACGCCGCTCATGGCTGCGGTTCCGGAGAAGCACCGTGAGGCCTTCATCCGCGCGACGCCGATGCGCCGCCTGGGCAAGGCCTCGGAAGTCGCCGACGCCGTGCTCTTTTTCGCCAGCGACCGTTCCAGCTTCGTCACCGGGCAGATCCTGAGCGTCTGCGGTGGCCTGGCCATGGCCGGTTGATTCCCAACATCCCGTATCGAGGAGAAACACATGTACAAGCTGAAAGCTGCTGATTGGAAGCCCGAACATTTCAAGTGGGAAGTGAAGAACCGCGTCGCCACGGTCACCCTCAACCGGCCCGACCGCAAGAATCCGCTCACCTTCGAGAGCTACGCCGAACTGCGCGACACCTTCCACAAGCTGCAATATGCGCCAGACGTGCGTGCCGTGGTGTTTACCGGCGCCGGCGGCAATTTCTGCTCCGGCGGCGACGTGCATGAAATCATCGGCCCTCTGACCAAGATGGACATGGCCGGCCAACTGGCTTTCACCCGCATGACCGGCAACCTGATCAAGGAAATGCGCACCTGTCCGCAGCCCATCATCTCGGCTGTGGATGGAATCTGCGCCGGCGCCGGGGCCATCATCGCCATGGCCAGCGACTTCCGCTACGCGACCGCCGCGGCCAAGACCGGCTTTCTCTTCGTCAAGGTCGGCCTGGCCGGGTGCGACATGGGTGCGTGCACCATCCTGCCGCGCATCATCGGCCACGGCCGCGCCTCCGAGCTGCTGTACACCGGCCGCATGATGAGCGCCGAGGAAGGCTTGGCCTGGGGCTATTTCAACGGCGTCGTGGCCCCGGACAAGCTGCTGGAGACGGCCACCAACATGGCGCAGGCGATCGCCGACGGCCCGGCTTTCGCCCATTCGATGACGAAAAAATGCCTGCACCAGGAGTGGAGCCAGAGCATCGAGCAGGCGCTGGAAACGGAAGCCGAAGCCCAGGCCATCTGCATGCAGACCGAGGACTTCGAGATCGCCTACCACGCCTTCGTGAACAAGGCCAAGCCGGCCTTCGTGGGCAACTAGGCGTTGCCGCTGCGCTTCCCGACTGGGAGGCGCAGCGGCCCCGACCACGATGAAGCGCGCCCCCGCCCCGGAACATGTCGATAGCCTGGTCACCGACATCCGGCTGATCGAGGAGCGGCGCGGGCAGGTTCTGCGCGCCGCGGTCAAGTTGTTCTCCAAGAACGGCTACTACACGACCACCATCCAGCAGATCGCCCGCGAGGCGGGCGTTTCCATCGGCCTCATCTACCAATACTTCGGCGACAAGGACGACATCCTCTTCCTCGCGCTGCGCCTGGTGCTGGAGACCTACGAGACGGAGATCCCCCGCCGCCTCGAAGGTGTCGAGCATCCGGTGGAGAGGCTGGCGATGGCCATCTGGGCCTATTGCGGCATCATCGACAGCATGCGCGAGGCGACGGTGCTCGCCTATCGGTCGACCCGGTCGCTGCGCGAAGATCGGCGCCAGCTGATCATGGACGATGAACTGCGCACCAATAGCCTGCTCGCCGGCTGCGTGCGCGCCTGCGTCGCGGGCGGCTACATGCGCGAGGTCAATGAGAGCCTGCTGGTCTACCAGTACGTGCTGTTCTGCCATGCCTGGGCGCTGAAGCGCTGGGCTTTCGGCGAGGCGATGACTTGCGCCGACTACGTTTCCGAAGGCGTCAAGCTGCTGGTCGAACCCTTTCTCAGCGCCAAGGGGAAAACCGCGCTCGCCGCCATGCGTCGTGCCACGCGCGACTTCCGCGTGGACACGCGGACAGCGCCGAAGCTGGCAACGAAGCTGGGAATCAAGGTGGCAAATGGGGCTGCGTCCAAGACGACGTCGAGAAGGCCGACGAAACGCAAGAGCAGCCCATGATCTCCGTTGAATTGCAGGGCGCGCGTACCGGCGCTCGGGTGCTGTCCGGCAACGCCGCTGTTCAGGCGCGTGTGCGCCGGTTTCTGGAAATACACTGACGGAGATGAATATGGAAGGCGTGGTGCTCGGGCGGGATCGGCTCGAACTGGAGCGTAGGCGCGGCATCTGGCCCGATCAGGTCGTCAGCGAGTACTTCGACCGCTGGCTGCGGGAGAAGCCCGAGGCGACGGCGATCATTGCCTATCGCGAGGAGCAGGGCACGACGACGCGCCTGAGTTGGCGCGAGTTGGGAGAGGCGGTCAGCCGTATCGCCACCGGTCTCGGCAAGCGCGGCGTGGTCAAGGGCGACGTGGTCTCCATCCAGCTGCCCAATTGGTGGCAGTTCGTCGCCGTGCATCTGGCCTGCGTGCGCATCGGCGCCATCACCAATCCCCTGATGCCCATATTCCGCATGCGCGAGATGGCCTTCATGCTCAAGCACGCCGAGTCCAAGGTGTTGATCGTGCCGCACCGCTTTCGCGGCTTCGATCACGCGGCGCTGGCCCGCGAGTTGCAGGGGCAGTTGCCTAAGCTGACGCACGTCATCGTCATCGACGATGAAGGTGCGGCGGACGGCTATGAGACCTTCGCCGCGGCCTTCGGCGGCAACGGCGCGGCTGCCGTGTCCAGCGGCACGGCGCTCGCCCCCAACGACGTCATGCAACTGCTGTTCACCTCCGGCACCACCGGCGAGTCGAAGGGTGTCTTGCACACGTCCAATACGCTGCTCGGCACCATCCTGCAGTTCGCCAAGCGCATGGAGCTGGGAGCAGGCGAGATCATCTTCATGCCCTCACCTCTGGCGCACCAGGCCGGCTTCGCCTACGGCCTGACGATGGGGCTGATAGTCGGGGCGCCCATCGTCCTGCTCGACGTTTGGAACGCCGAGCGCGCCGTCGAATTGATCGAGCAGCACGGTGCCACCATGACCTTCGCGGCGACGCCCTTTCTCGCCGACCTAGCCAACTTCCCCGGGGTGGAGAGCCGCCGCCTCGACGCCTTCCGCCTGTTCATCACTTCGGGCGCGTCGATACCACCGGTTCTGGTCGACCGGGCGCAGCAGACGTTGCACACGACGATCATCGCCTCCTGGGGCATGACCGAGTGTTCCTCGGCGACCACCACCCTGCTCTCCGGTCACAAGGTGCTGGAGTCGGACGGCTGCGCCGTGCCCGGTGCCGAGGTGCGCATCGTCGACAGCGACGGTCGGGAAGCGCCGCGCGGCGAGCCGGGGGAATTGCAATACCGGGGTGCCGCGCTGTTCGTCGGCTACCTGAAGCGGCCCCATCTCTATGTGCTCGACGCGGAGGGCTGGTTCAATACAGGTGATATCGCGCGCATGGATGAGGAAGGCTACATCCGCATTTGCGGCCGCGAGAAGGACATCATCATCCGCGGCGGCGAAAACATTCCGGTGGTGGAGGTCGAGAGCGCCATCTACAAGATGCCGCAGATTTCCGAAGTGGCCATCGTCGCCATGCCGGATCCGCGCATGCAGGAGCGCGCCTGCGCCTTCGTCACCCTGCGCCCGGGCCAGAGGCTGAGCCTCGACGATCTCAAGTCGCACCTGGCAGCCGAGGGGCTCTCCAAGCAATTCTGGCCGGAACGGCTGGAGGTCATCGAGCAAATGCCCTCGACTCCGACCGGCAAGATACAGAAGTTCGTCCTGCGCGAAATGGCCAAGGCGCTGACCGTCGATTGACGCGTGGCCGGGCTGGCGGTCCCACCCACTGCGGACGCTGAAGTTGGGATCAGAACCCTAGTCCGAGTGGGGGGCGTGCGACCGACACCGGCCGTTGCCTCCCTGCTCAGAACCCGATCCGGGTCTTGCCGTGCCGGACACGGGAAACGTCAAGATCCTTCACTTGGATTTCATCGCGTCCATCCAATTTGGCATTGCCGAACGCCACCATGAGGCGCTTTCTCATGTCACGCGGTGGCATGTCAGACAGTTCTTCCATCACGTCCGCGGGCGGCTGCGCCGGAAAACCCCAATGGTGATCGGCGACAATCTCCGTGTACAGGCGGCACGCTATGCTGAACGCTTGCTCGGCATTCGGGCGCGGCACGCTATAGACGTTCATCCGATTGAGGATCGGCTCCGACAGCGTACGCTCGTCGTTCGCAGTCGATACCCAAAGGATGTGGCTGGCGTCGATATCCACTTCGATGAACTCGTCCCTGAACTTTCTTGCTGTATCGGGTTCGAGCAGACCGTAGAGTGGGCCCATGGGATCGTAACGCGAATCGCCGCCGGCTTTGTCGACTTCGTCGAGCACCATCAGCGGATTGGCATATTCACCGTGGATCAAGGTCGCAGCAACCTTGCCCGGTTTGGCGTTGGTCCACTGGCTCGACGCGCCGGATAGTATCCAGCCGGCTGTGAGCGAACTCATCGGCACGAATTCATAGCCGGTGCCAAGTGCTTCGGAAAGGCGTCTGGCGAAATGCGTCTTCCCGATGCCCGGTTCGCCCAGCAACAGGATGGGCGTGAAATTGACCGGCTCGTTGCCCGACACCGCCAGCGCCAGATATTTTTTGAGGTCGTCGATCACTTCGGCAAAATTCGGGCAATCGTCGTAAAGGCTCTCCAGGGCATCGGTCGAGGAGGGCTTGACCAGATAGCGCTCACCCCCGAGCTTCTTCATCTTCTCGTAAATGGCCGAGAGTGGCTCGTTGCGGCCAGCCGGGGCATCGTCCTGCGCCCGCTCGATATCGGTTATGCGGTAGATCTCACGCACATCGGCTAGGGAAATCTGTCTACCGGCTTGACTCATGATTGCGTCCTCCTGTGAGCAATTAACGTCGGCAGTACGCTCCAGGTTGAGCGCGGCTTCGTCAATATTTTTCAAGCAAGTTTGACGCCACTCTGCAGCGAAACAGCCGCACTCCCCAACTTTCGTCTAAACAGCCGGTGTGAGTTCTCGTGGCATATTCAGCACCGCATCGCACAATGAAATCTCAATCACGAACTGCGGATACGCAAGCTTTTAGAAGGTGAACCATGCGCGCGATATGCAAATGGGCTTGTTTCGGGTAAAGTTCGAGCGGATGGGTGCCAACCAGCGTGCATAGAGGCAGAAGGTGCTAAGAACATTTCTTGCCAAATCTCTGGGCCTTGAGGGATCTCCGGAGTCGTCATCGGGGAGTCCTCGCCATGGGACGATCGATCTTGACCGCCTCAGGAGGCTGCTTGAGTTCTTTCCGATCGCCAAGAAACTGCGCTATTACCCGGAGTACAAGGAGGAGGTTCTTTTCGACACGTTTGTCGTTGCCCACTGCGTGAACGGAAATTTCGTCTATTCCGATGAGGCGATCCGTCGCGATTCCCGAGGCGATCCGATAGCGTTCCATGCAGAAACTGGCGACGAACGCCTGCCATTTACCGGACTCGAGCTGTTTCAGCTGCTTGTACCGGATACCTCCGATCTCGAGATGAAGCTCGACTATCGACGCCGGGCGCTCATCGGTCGGGGGCGGCAATTCATCAAGGGCAATTGCATTTCCCTGATCTCCAATTTGGGAAGCAAGGGCGTGTCGACGGTAGATACTGAGGTGGTACAAAAGGTCGTCCCGCAGGATGGCCCGTACGCGCGTACAAAGATGATCCTGCTAACGCCCGAACTGAATACCCTGACTGTCAGCGATCAGCGCAGGAGAGCTCGCGCCAAAACCTGTACTCCGGTCATGGTTTCCTTACGGCAAGAAGCGTTTCCCGGGCCCTGCACCATTGTCGATATGTCCGAGGGCGCCGTGCATATCCGCGTCGGAGGAGATCCGGCGATGCATTCGATGCACCTCGGAGAGCGGGTAGTCCTTGACTTCGATCTCGGCCAGCCGGAACCGCACTACACCATCAAGGGCTTGGTCATCCGCCGCTCGCCTGAAACCTGCGTTGTCCAGTTCGAGGAAATGCTCAAGAACGGAATGCGTGGCAGATTCGGTCCGCTGGACCTTCTGCAGCTAAAGGCCGGTTTGCTCAACTACCGCTCGGGAATGGCTGGAAAACTCAAGAGACCGTGAGGATCTTGGACAGACGCCGTTGTCCACGATGTTGCCCCGAATCCAGCGGCGGGAATCCAGGTCGGTAAAGCGACGAAGGCATCGGCACTGCGCAATGGTCAACGATCAGTTCCGACGGTCGATTGTAGAGTCGGTACAACGGCGCCAACCGAGTCTCCGCTCTCGTCGACTCCATACCGCATCAGCGCACGATCAACCGTCGCGCCAGCTTGGCCGACAAATAGCTCAAGCGGTTGAGGGCGGGCGGCAAGGCAAGCGGTTTGAGAAACATCTTGATTGCCATCGGCGCCGAATAGTAGCGACGCACCAGTGCCGTGGTCCGTGCGACGGCTCGACGGAACTCCCGCCCCTTGCGCGACGCACGCGGATGCCGGGCGAGAAAGGGATACCACAAGCCGCATTCGGCGTCGCTGCGAAGAATCTCCCGCAGGCGCCGGGCGAGGGCGCCGAACACCGTCGCGCGATTGTTGTGGTCGATATTGTTGTACTTGTTGAAATAGCGATAAAAGTGTTTGTAGTGGCGCACCTCATCGCGCTGGATCAATCCGACCAGTCGCCCGAGCACTGGCTCGTCGCAGACGCCGCGGATCGCCGTGTAATAGCTGGCCGTACCCATCTCGACGACGCAGCGTGCGGCCATTTCCAGGCACCGGGTAGGTTCCAACGCATCGGTCGTGCATCGCTGTGAGTATTCCGCGAAGAAGGCGGCAAATGCGGTTTGCCAGTCGAACTCGGGCCAGACTCGATTCACATAGGCGCGCAAGGCTCGCCCGTGCTGTAGCTCCTCCGCCTCCCAATGCTTCGTCAGCCAGCAGGAAACCTCGGTGTCACCGTCGAATTGCTCGACCAGGTTGCGGGTGTAAAGATCCGACCCAGTCTCGACAAACGATGCCCCCGCGAGCAAGAGGAACAGCTCCTCAGCCGGCCTGACGCGTCCGATCTCGACGCAATCCAGTGGAATGTCATGCAGTGACCAATGATCGCTATTCGCGTCTTCGTCGGCCATTCGCGCTTCTTCTGGCATCGGTTTCCGGTTCTCCGTTTTCGCTCTTGGAACTCCCGTCGCGGGGATTGTTCGAGTCTCGCGCACAGCCATAGCGGTCAGCATCAGAGGACGAGGGTGATTTCCTCGCGACGAACCAATTCCCGGTCCAGCTGTATGGCGTCGATATCGAGGGCATTGTGCGCCGCCAGCAGGCCGAGCGGGTGGCCCGCGACGTCCACCATCGGAACGTGCCGGAACCGACCTTCGTACATGATCAAGACCGCGGAGGAATGGCATTCCTTCATCATTCTTGCGGCATCGCGTATCGCGGTGCCAACGGGCGCGGTCGAACGGGTCGGTCTGCAATAACCTCACTCACTAAACGGTCGGGCATTTGGGTCACCTTTCACTCGGCTTGGGTCGATTGGCGGCAAGGGGCATCAGCTGTTGTTGCGCGGAGCAGATGGGCCTGACTCCGCAGCCGGAGTGGACCACCAATCGGAAAATTGATTCCCCGCCCGAGCCAAGCTTCAAAGTGGCATTGCCGCGGCCGATGCGCTTCGCGCCAACAACACGAACGCGCCCGCTGGCTTGGCACAGAGACCTTGTCATGGCAATGGATTTTCCGTCGACGGTCGTACTGGTTTCCAGGTATTGCGAATCCTGCGGCTACTATATTACCGTTAGTGCCTGCGCGCACTACGCTTGCTCCGACGGCATTCGGCATGTCGGCTGTCTGGCACCGACCATCATCCAGTGGCGAGGGACAAGATCATGAAATCTACGATCGCGATAGGTAAGTTCCGCGGCAGGAGCGCGGCGAACTTCATGAGGACGAGCAAACGGTTTGCTGCTGCCGATGAGCATTTCAACCGCATCCGCACCCTGGCCTACCGCCGGGCGGAGGCGCGACGTTTCATGGCGAAGGCGACTACAGTGGCCGGCCCGGATGTCGGCGGCGCGCTTGGCGTCCCTGAAGCCGGCGTTGGGGATGACGTCGCAGCAATGACCCTGGACGCTCGTGGAATGATCCGCTATTGCAACCGAGCCACGGAGTCGCTATTCAAGTACCGCCACAGTGAACTGACTTGGCAGCACGTTTCCCTATTGCTTCCGGAATTGGCGGATCTGGAACTGATAAGGAACGGTGAACTCAATCCGCGCCTGCGTTTTCTGTTCTACACCGGCAAACATTTTCATCTGATAGCGAAAGATGGAACGCGTTTTGACGGCGACCTCTTCATCAACGTTCTCGACAATACTGGGGGAGGCCGCTTGTCCCTTATCGTGCGCCCCGCGACCAGCACATCGTGAGCCATAAACACCTGAACCTTTTGCGCGCGATTTTTCAGGAGCCCATCAGCAGCAACATCCACTGGCGGGAAGTCGAGTCGCTGTTGCACCACGTCGGAGCCAGCGTCGAGCCTACTCGTGGCGCCCGCTTCCGCCTAGTGCTGAACCGCGCCGAGGGCTTCTTGCACCATCCTCACCACAGCAACGTCTGCGACCGGCAGACCATCAAGCTGCTGAGGGAGTTTCTGGCGCGCGCCGGCGTCAGCCCGTCGATCTACGACGCAGGGGAATCCTGATGGCGGCGTTGATCCGCTAGCCAACGCAGCGCCTTGCTTTCGCGCGAGCGGTGGCCTAGACATAGAGGAGTTGCGGCAACGGACGAGAACGCCGCAGATATCCTTACCTCGCGTGCCGCGTACGCGCCCATTCATCATGACGACCGTTGCGCGTTTTGAGATTGGCTATTCCCAATTCCTCGCTAGCGAGGGCAAACCCACTCGGCCTCTGCCCGCGTTCGCGCGGCAAGCGGATGCCCTGCTCGCCCGCGCCTTCGACGCCAAGGCGATCGCTCTGCAACGCACCGGCAAGATCGGCACCTATCTGGCGAGCATCGCCTGCTGCCGCTCTCCCTCACTTTCGACCACCGGCGTCTCGGCGTGCGCCTGGTGAAAGGAGCCTATTGGGATCAGGAATCGGCGCGGGCGGACCGATCCGCCGTTGGACGCCACAGCGGCGCTGCAGCAGAGAAAAGGTGCAAATAGGGGCTTGTCCAGGCCAAGTGTCGGAGAGCTATGGCCGACAGCCGGGAATGATTTCGCTTCGCCCTGGTCAAAAACTGCAAGGCCGTGATGGCCGCTCCGATTTGGGGGGCGAGGTGGCCGAGGACGAGTCGCTCCGACATTGGATACTGTCCGTAGAACAAGGAGAAGGAACATGCTGAACGAGCTGGATGGCGAGTTGGTCGCGCTGGCGACATCTGCGCACGGCGAGAAGTCGTCGGTGGCGGGAATGTACCAAGTACTAGCGAAGAAATATCATTTTATGGACCATTTTCTACGGCTGATATTCCCGGCCGGCGACGCTTTGGTGGCGTCTCCCAGGGCACAGCCCATCGCGCAGCCCGCGCCCGACTACCCGCCCTTGCCGCAATCGAAGCTCAATTCCAACGCCGGCTACCATTTGCCAGACGCGACGATGGCCACGCGGGTTCGTATGGAGTCAGCTGCGATAGAAGTGATGACCGACTTGCGTCGCATCCCGGCGGTGACCGTCGGCCGCTTTGCCTCTATCGATCAGGCGAACCGGACCATGATCGGTCGCGGCGTACGAACAGCGTTTGTCATCGATGATCGGCACGGCATCATGGGCATCGTCACCGCCACCGATGTCCTCGGTGGGAAACCGGTCCAAATCACCCAGCAGCGAGGCATTCGCCATGAGGAAGTCACCGTCCGGGACATCATGACACCGGTAGATCGGCTGCAAGTCATCGAACTGGGCGACGTGCTGAAAGCCCGCGTCGGCAATGTCATCGCCACGCTAAAGCTTTCCGGCCGCCAGCACGCTTTGGTGGTCGACCGGGTCTTGGATCCGGAGGCGGGACACAGGCAGATGGTGCGAGGCATCTTTTCCTTGACCCAAATCGCCAGGCAGTTGGACGACATGCCCCAGACGCTGGAAGTCGGCCACAGCTTTGCCGATATCGCCGCGGCGATCGGTTCGTAGGCGACGGCGATCGCGGCGTTGATCTATTGCGCGCGGGGAATATCCTCACGGGCCTCTTGACACCGCCGTAGGCCAATCCCGCGTGCCGTTCCTCGTTGCTCCGCTATTGCTAACAGCTTGTCGGCGTTGGGTCGCAACTTGAGTTCGCTGCCCGGCGCCGGCAGTCCGATGACGCCGGCGTGCTCGATGGCGGCATTCGGAGCGGTAGCGACTTGGTAAAAGCCCCGGCACTCGGGGCCAAGGCCGTGCTGCTCGGCCGAGCTCCGCTCTATGGGCTAGCGGCGTGCGTTCCCGGCGGCGCCCGCGAAGTGCTGCAGATCCTGCAAAATGAGATGGAAGTCACTATGAGACTGCTAGGCCACACGCGTGCCGAGACGCTGGACCGGACCCAATTGCGCGCGACGCCTTCGGCGTCGGTCCAACAGGGCTAGGCTCGCTGCTTCAGGGCACCGAACTTCGGGAAGCCACTTCCGCAACCCGCCAACTGGCAGCGAAATGAATATGGTTTTCAGGAATCAAATGCGTGGCATGTGCGGACACGTCAGGGCCACCTAACAGTCACTCGCGGAATCTTGGAATGCGAGGCTTCACCGCCCCTTCATGGCCGGGACTTGCCCGCAATCCTAATCAAACTCTTGCCATTCGAGCGGCCGGTTGCCCCTGATAGCAACCTCCTAGAACATCATCTCTGCGGCGATGCCAGCGGCTGCAAACGCTGCGTACCTGCCGCTCAAAGGGAAGAGCGCTCAGCACCAGGCCCACGATCTTTGGCAAGCGGGTTGATGGTGGCGGTGATCGTCCTCGCTGTGATAGGGCCACTCGCTTGGACCGTGTACAGCTGCAAGGTAGCTGGTGTCTGAACAGTCGCATATTGCACAACGCCCGTCACCTGGTCACCGGTAGCCTCCACGCGCATCAGCGCCTGGCCCTCGGCCGACAGTTCGGGTATGGTCATTCTGGTTTAATTCCAGTGACGTTGATGATGTGCGCCGTCTTCTGTGTCTCAGCTATTGCGAAAGCCGTGAACTCTGCAGGTGAGGTCGGGGTACCGACGAAGCCCATCGCGGCCAACCTTTCCTTGGTGTCGGGTTG
>Ga0172380_10008510_pt1 | contig 11202 bp, 18 predicted proteins | sample Leawe162metaG_FD_119747 | JGI IMG/M metagenome (GOLD analysis project Ga0172380, IMG submission 119747) | Leachate microbial communities from a municipal landfill in Southern Ontario, Canada - Leachate well 162 metaG | ecosystem: Engineered > Solid waste > Landfill > Unclassified | place... | reverse complement strand
TGATCGCTCTCTCAACACCTTAATGCTTTAAAAAAATACTTCCAGTAATTCTGGTTCTAATTCTCGTTGGTTAGAACCTGATTATTTATAGGCGTAAAAAACCGCCATTAGGCGGTTGATCTATTTGTATTTCCTAAACCCAATAATCCTATTCGCATAAAGCAACCTATCGGTTTTCTTATGAGCTTTCCAGCCAATATTGATAGTTAGATATCGCGCACCTAATGGCATTTGGCATTCAAACTGAAAGCTGCTTTTAAATAGCTTTAGCTCATACCAGAACCCAACACCTTCCACGCCTTTAGAATAAACACGGCAAGCTGTTTCTTTGGGACGGCTGAATAGCGCATAGTGAAAGCCATATGCGCAATTGCGCCATAGCCACATGAGACGGCAGTAATATCGAATTAACGCGCTACGGTCATAGTCTGTTTGTGTCCAGGCGCGTGCAAATGCAAACCAGTGATCAGTGTTGTACACGCCATACCACCACTCATCCACGGCATTATCATGCGTTTGAAACCAATACAGCGGTGTGATGATGTAATCACGAAATGTGCCAGCCTCTATACGCCAGCGCTTTACGTAATCAGTACGTAAACGCGAAGTGACAAAGCACGCCACAATTGGCGACAGTAGATAGCAGACTAGCTCGATGGCCAGCGCAGGGATAAAATACAAAAGCCAGAGTAAAGCGTTCATGGTTTTCCTTCGTCGTGTTCAATGGATTTTTCGCAATGGTTAAGGTCAATTTTGTGCAGCAACTTACACAGCACGCATGCCCACTTTTCACCGCGCTTGCTGGCTTTGGCTGCTCTACTACTGATTAGCTCATCCTCATGGCCACCAAAAGCCGCATTGGCTAACTGGTCGTAAGATTTAGCTAACGTCCAAGCGCGTGTGCTGCCACTAATAATCGCAAGCAGCATCCAGACTGCTGCGACAAAACTTGCGAGTTGGCACAGCAGAAAGATGCCGATCATTAGTAAGCGAGATTTCATTACCAGGTAATTGCAGTTAAAGCTTCAATCGCTTGCGCTTCAGTGATAGTCTCGCTTACATGCAACGCTTCAACTGCGACAAATAAACTTTGCTTTTTGCTTAATGCATTTTGATATGCGCTCGCTACAGCAACGACCACTTGCAATGCATCAGTAAAGCTAAGCGCGTGGTCGATGTTATCAAAGTCATAAAACACAACACCTTCCCCGCCAGCGGCTTGGCTTAATCGCATTGCTGCGTCGAGCTTAACTGCGCTGTCAAATCCACCATCCCAGACTTTTTCTAGTGCTGATACAGGTGCAATCGCGGCGGCATCGTATGCTTTGCGGATTTCTGCGAGTTTGTCCGCTTTAATCTCATTGAGCGTTGGTGGCGGTTTTACATATTCGACGACCACGCCATCAACCACGTCTAATTTATTTAGTTGAGCATGTGTAAACTTTGTGTAAAGCGCGTCTGGTATATCAAGCGCGTCGGCTGGTATGTTTTTTGATGCGCCGACGACATAGACACCATTTGTTGATTTTGAGTACTTTGCTTTCATGATTTATCCTAATTTCCTGCTGCGATCATAAATAATGACGAACTTGCCGTGCCATTTCGATGCCATCCGTATGTCGTTAAAGTTTTTGACGTCACTGCGGGCGCGGAATTTAATGTGCCAGCGTTGAATTGTGTGAGATGTATGCCAAAAACCTGATTTGGAAATGCAAGCGGGAAAGTAGCAGTGCCAGAAACCGTACTGCCAGGCCCACTATTAATGTGCCACTGTATAATAAAACCCATAAACCAATCTGGGAATTTCAAAAATCCGCTTGGCGTAAATGAGTAAGAAAATCCAGCGGCAATCGCCATCTTTGACATAGCGCCACGAATCCAACTCGTGCTAGCTGCAATAGCGCTGTCGTCTACAAAAGTAGGGTCACTTGCGGCTGTGACAACTTCTGACGCGCCTACTTGTTTAAACGTCAGTCCAGTAACCCCAACCGTCACCACACCATCATTAGTGATTTGCCAATTTGTATCAGCATTTACGGTACCTTCTTTTGCGCGGATAATCATGCCGCCAAACAACTCAGCGCCTGTGTCGGCTGCTGGGTCTCGCGTGGCTGGTACCGCTGCTCCATTCCAAACGTAAATACCGCGATTAACGAGCGTTGCGTTGTCTTTCTCTAAAAACGTCTCGCCGATTACCATTGCGGTGCCGTCAATATTTGCACCTGGTGCGGCAAGGTTGATCGCTGCAGTTGATGCCACGCGCACGATTTTGTCGGCAGGGCCTTTTACAATATTTTTAATGGCATCACGTAATTGCGTTGGTACTGTGTGATCTGGAGTAAGTCCCCCAGCTTCAATGACAGGGTCTAAAGCTGCCCACGATGCTTTTGGTTCTAATAACTCAACTGCATCAGCAGTAGTTATCCGTTCTTCCACTGCATTTTTAAGAAATTGTGTGCGACTTGCTAATTGCTTTGCTTGTAGGTTATCGATACCTTCTTCACCACCTAATACTGGGTCGTCCGTCTCTAGCTGGTATATACCAGCTACCCAGTCACTGCCTTCTAATAAATTTGCCATTGTTTACTCCTGTTAAATCGTTATTAAGCCGCGTGTGTAGGTGCCGTTGCGCGTTGCCATGCCGTTGTGCCTGAGTGCCGCTGCGGTGAAATCTAAATCAACTAAATGGCAGCAGTTGCGCTTTACGGATGCGATCATGCGTAGAATTTGTTGAGATTGATCTATGGTGATTGGGCGCTTTAAGATGATGCGGAATGTTGCCCACATGGCTGGGCCACCACGGCGCCGATATCCGTTGCGAGTTGCCTCACCGTTATGCTTAATACAGTCTGCACGTTCGATAAGGATTGCATCGGCATGACCACGTATCGCTAGCGCACGATAAATGGCGCTAGGCGTGCCTTTGTGTTCGTGGATTTCAATTGACTCTTTAATGGCATGACGTTTTTTTTCTTCTGACCAGTCAGTTTCCCAGTCATCTACTGACATTTCCCATGCCAGCCATGGCAGTAGGTTACGAGGGCAGGTGTCAGCATTCCACATTTCAGGCACTAGGGCAGGGTTATCATATTCTGTGATGACCTTTTCTACTGCGCGCTCTAGTTGAGTGGTGTTGCGTGGTAGTAGTGAGTTCATGATGTGATCTCGATGATTTCAACTACGATGCTTGTGCAATAGGCGGCTTGTTGTTTGGTGACAGCAATGCTTTCTAATATGTTTAGCTCTACATCCCACACGCCTTCTTGTTTAGCTGCTTTGTGAAAGCCTGCGATGGTGTGGTTGGTGCCTAGTCGGTGGCTTTTGTTGGTGTAGTCTGCCAGTGCTGTTTCTGCGGCAGCTTTGATCAGTGTGTGATCTGGGCCGTTATATACGCGCAAACCAGCGATTAGGCTATATGTGATGATTTCTGCGGCTTCGACGATGACTTCTTCTGATAGTGGTCTAACGGTTGCAGTGTTTAATGCCTCATTTACCACTGCCAGCACTGGTGCAGATGGCACCCCTTGGCCCTCGCGCGATAATACGGTGACTAGTGTGGTGCCTGGTACTGGGCTGGTTGCAATGGCATCTTTCACTTGACCTGATGCGCTGCGTGCAAAAAAACGATAGGCTTCTGTTGGTCCAGCGCTTGAGTAGGATTCTGGCTTAAGTGCTACACGCTCACGAAAGTCGTCATCTGACTCTAGTATTTGCTCAATTGGCGGGAATGCTTCTAGGTCTTCTTCAACAATGACCAACCTAGTTTCACCGCGATAATACGTGTAGGCAATATGGTCTAATGTGGCACCTGTTGCGTATGCAAGTAGCAATGACTTTGCTTCATCGTTATAACGAGCAAGCAGTAGCATTTCGCGCCATGCTGCTACTTGCATTAGTTTAGTTAATGGCTCGGACTCTAACGCTAGTGTCTCTGCACATGGTGGGTGCAGTTCTATTAGCTTGTTTTTATAATTTGTGAGTGTGGTTTCAAAGTCAAGTGCGACTAAGACCTCCGGTGCAGGTAACTCTGCAAGATTAATTGCTACTGTCATCTCAGTCCGCCCAATGGGATGTTAAGTGATATTGTGTTGCCAGCCTGTGGGCCATCTGTACGGATTGCTTCCATATCAATGATGGTTTCACCTTCATTGGTGCCGAGGTAGATGCTTATTTTCCTGATAGCGATTCGTGGCTCCCACTTGGCTAATGCCATGACGGTTGCTGCCATTAGCCGTAAATTATTAGGTTGGTTGTGTGGGTGATCGATTAGCTCTGGTAGCAATGAGCCGTAATCGCGGCGCTCTATGCGTGTGCCTGTGAGTGTAGTGAGTATGTCGCGGCAGCTTTGCCAGATATGTTCGATATCGGTTAGTCTGCGGCCAGTGGTTGCGTTCATACCGTGGCTGATCATACTGGTTGACCTGTGTTGCTTCCACCTGCCACGACTCCTGTATGGAGATGGTGGACAAGGCTGATGCCATCGGCAATGACATCACCTGTAATCTGAGCGCCAGTATTTTCCCCTGCATAACCAACCATTCCGTTTTCGTAGGTGAATAGATCTTGAGTGTTCACTTTGCCAGTGAAGGTGACTTGTGGGCAATCAAATGTGATTTGTTCTGCCGCTTGTACGAGTGCTGTTTTAATTCCGATTGCATTTAGCGACCCAGTGACGTGGTTATAGCTAATACGTGCGCCATCTGGGTATTCACGAACGTGTTCGGCTGGATTGTTGCTTGGTGCATCAAAGGCGTCACAATAAAGCCCTAATAACACCATGCCAGCGCCTACCTCGCCACTTGGGCTTAAAATTAAGCATTGCTCTCCGATGGTTGGTGGATCCCAATCTTGCGTTGTGCCGGCTCTGGGGCTAAACCATGTTAGCCAACCTGTACGCAAGCCACCGCTAGTGACGCGGCAACGTTTTTGTACGTGATCTACCTCGGCAATCGTGCCAACACGAATGAGGTTTTCGATGAGTCTTGATAGGTGAGCTAAATCCATGCGTTGAATTTAACTAAGAGTTGTATTTGCGTGTGTTTGCGCTAGTTCTAATTGGTTTTTTTAGAACATGAGAGGGCTACTAGTTTGCCAGGTGGTCGATGATTGTGTCTTTGATATGGTCTTTATCTGCATTGGTAAAGCCTAATAGCTGCCTGATTGGGTATTGGACAGTGAGTGTGCGAATACGGCTGACACGATCTCTTAAGCCGAATTGATGCACCTTAGCGATGCGCTCAGATTTGCTGTTAAATGATACTTCAGCATTGTGATCGGTTGATTTGTATTTTAGATGGCGGTTTAAGCGGATTTTGGCAAACATTGCGCGACGAATGCGGCCTTTTTTTAGCCGCATTTGTGGTTTTCTGGCTTCAAAGCTTGATCCGTCTGGGTTGCGTTGGTCTGCTATGCGCTGTGCTTGCGATGCTCTTAAGTCAACGGCTATTTTTCTGGCCAGTGATTTTCTGGCAGTGCTTGATAGGTTTTCTATTAAGCCTTGTGCAAAGGCTTCGAGTTGAGCTAAGTCTTGATCCATTTTATATGATGACGATTTCTAACGGGACTTGCAGTACTTCTTGATTGTTAGCGAACAGCTCCCAGCCAACCGGACCTGTGATATCCAATAATTTTGGCTCTTCAGCATGGCGGGCGACTAGTTTGCCTGATTCTAATGTGACAACCACGGCTTCTGTTAGATTGAGGGTGATGCTAATGTCTGTCGTTTTGTGATTGATGGCTTCAGCCTCAAAGCTCATGCCACCGTCTGCACGGCCAGTGAGCAGGTTTGGTTGATGCTCACGCACCCAAACTAGTAGCGGGATAAATACTGTATCTGAGTGGGCGCTGTAATCTGTGATCACAATATTTAAGGTGTAATGGTATTCAAAGCTGAAGTTTGGGGCTTGGGTGCTGACTATTTGCCCTTTATCAATAAATACCAGCATGCGGTCTGGGTTTTGTTTTAGTTCTGGTAGTGCGACCTCTAAAGCTGATCTAAGGCTTTGTGGTTTGTTCATGGTGCGGCAACTCTATCAGCAGTAATGATATCTTGCGCAGCAGTGAGTTGAATGGCTACTTCGTCGCATTCGCTGGCGAAATTGATAAGAAATTCAGAAGCCTCTTGAGATAGTTCGGCTCGCGTTTCACCATGACTGATGATGGTGCTGGCGCTAGTTTCGGTGGTGATATTTCCACAGGTTTGAGAGGTGGAGGCAGTGATTGGGATGCGCAACTTGAGATTGTTAGCGCGCAGATCAGAAATAATAGTATTTTTGGTACTCTTAACATTTTGTAGTTCCTTTAAAAGTTGAGCGTCTTTATCGGCCATGGCTTGGGTGTTAAGTTGCTCTTGCTTGCGGTATTTTTCCTGAAGCTCGGTTATTTTGTTGTTGGCGGCGGTTAGCTCTGTATTGGCGCGAGATAGCCATAGTGCCTTTTCAGCTTTTTCACCTAGGCTAAATTGTTTCTGTCCGTATAGATAAATCTGTGTCACAACAAGACTTATTAAAATTAAGAATATGATTACTTTGATCCAAAGTGGGATTATTAACCCTACACCATTTATAGACTTAGGTGCTTTCCAAAGAGTGCCGAGTCCACTCATGATTCAACTCCATTTTCTATATGTCGATCATATGCACGCACTAATTTGATGTCGTACATATTATTTTTATAGGCAGGGCCGTTGTATATGCGTGCGAACTCTGCCCATTTTCTAGCCTTCAAAGCTTTATGCAGGGAAGGGTCTGCTTGGATGAATTTAACAAAGGCATCAAGCTGTGCTTGCTCACTTTTTTGCATGCATGCGACAAAGTTTTGTACGCTGCTGTAGCCTAGGCTTTGCCAGTGATAGCCCATGATTTGAAATTGGCCCCAACTGCAGGACTCTAGCGCAATATCATGATCGATTGTTTGTGCTGATTTTAGCCTTGTGTATTCAGGCCAGCCACCACGATAGCCACCAGGTGCAGCGTTCACTAATTTAGGGTTTTTAGTGGCTAAAGCGTCAGCATCATAGTCTGCTGCTTTTAATCTGCGGTACATAATGTGGCGCTCAAAGAGTATTTTGGCGCGACCGTCTTCAAAGAAGCCTGAGCCTTGGCTTTCTACTTCATTTATCGCTTGCAGTGAGGCGGTGTTAACCCCTAGTTTAAGCGCGGCATTGGCAATGTCTGATTGTGTGAGTAGCTTGGGGTTCTTGTTGCGCGTTCTTAGTGTGCTTAGTGTTTTTTCACCCACCAAACCATCAACAACCAAGCCAACTTTGCTTTGAAACTCCATGACCGCTTTTTCTGTATTTTTATCAAATAGCGCGTCTTCTTTTACGTTGTAGCCTTGCTCAGCCAATAGCTTTTCAACTTCACGAACTTGATCGCCTACATCACCTAATTTAATTAACATTACAATGCTCCTATTTGTTAAATTTGTTGGTTGCCCATAGTTCCATAGCGTAGATTGCGCGGCTGCCCATGTGCCCTGATATGCCGACTAGCGCTGCAGTAATTAATGGGTTTAAATTGGCGGCTTCAGCAAACCAGAATGTGAGTAATCCGGCAAAGCCGGCGGTGACAATTTCACCGATCAATTCAATAAAATTAAAGGCACGTACGTCACCTCGTTTAACTTTGGCAAAAAATGAAACAACGCCGCCCCATACTGATAACAAAATTACCCATAAATAAGTCAGTGCCGCATAGGTGGTTGGGTCTTTTTCAGGCATTGTTTTTCGCTTTCTGTCTTTTTTCAAAATCATCACGGCAATCTGCATCGCAAAATAAAATAGGCTTTGGTAACGGTTCATCACAGTTGTAGCATTTTCCACAGGCTTCAAGCTGTGGCTTGCGATAGCGTAAGCTAACTTCTCTTTGCTTTTCTTCAAGTTGTGTTGCAATGTCGTCTGCTCTCATGTTTTTAATCCCATAACTGTATAACTTGCTTGCTGACGCTTTGCGATGGGGTATCTGGCAGTTCTATTTCATGACCTACTGGCAATATAGGGCCGAGGCCGGCAAGACCAGGGTTTGCGTTTAATACCAGTTCATTCATGCCCTTGGTTTTTCCATATATTCGCCAACAAATGGCGTCTAGGGTGTCGCCTTGGTTTGCTCTAATTTTCATATCAGCTCGATTGTTGTGCGGCCCTTGCCGAGCAAATCACTAATTGCCCAGCGATAATCGCGCCTAAAGTCGCCAGCTGTAGGCTCTAATTCATCGGCACGTTTGTTACCTTCACTGCTGCTGTCGTAATCTCGATAGCGTTCAATTAAGTTAGCTTTGGTGAGGCAAAAAACGGCACGGTTATAGCGGTGGATGTTGCGATTGATGCCGTCGATATTGCTTGCGGGGACGTCTTCAAGTGTGAGGTAGCCGGCTGCAATTTGTTGTAGCTTGTAAGTGTTGAGCTCATCGTTAACACTTGTGATCGCCTCAACTAGACCGTCACGCAGGCGTGCTGAGGTAATGGTTCCATCTAGTCGGACGAGATCTCTTGCTGTTGCAACGATGATATCTGGGAAAAATCCGTCATTGACAATATCAGCTACAACATCTGGTGTGACTGGTATGCTTGCCGTTACTTGGAAGGTCATTTTTGTTTTTGTCCTATAGTGGATGGTGGAAAGGGTGAATAAATTGTTGGAGACCAGTCCGATTTATTCACCCTTTGCCATCCAGTGCGGGGTACGCCTGGTTATGTCAATACGTTATTCCGCGTTGACTAAATTCTTGAGCTCACGCTCGGTTGCTTCTATGTCTTTTTTAACGCCTACCTTGTCATGTAATGACAAGGCGCGGGTAAAGCTTTGCAGTGCAAATTCAAGCCGCTCTTGGTGGCTTGGCACCTCTACTGGCACTAGCAATGGGTTGGTGAGGGCGTAGCCTAATACTTTGTATAACTTGGCTTTCACTTCGTCCGGCATATCTTGCTCTAGCGTGATTTCCATGGCCTGTTTGATGATGTTGATGTCAATCGGCTCTTTTGCGGCATGCGCTTTTAAGTAGCGATCTGCGATTTCTTCTGCGATGACCACTGGCGTGTTGCGTTTGTATTGGTCTGGCATTTTTAAGTTGTGTTTGATTGCGTAAGCGGCAATCGGTAAGGCATCTGCTAGCAAACCTGCGTCGATATTCCACACCATGACGGTCATCAATACGTCATCCTGCACGCCTTGGTCACCTTCAATGACGCCTGCTACCCATGCTGCGTAGTCCGGCAGTAGTTTGATTTTGAGTTCAGCACGTTTTTCCATGGATTGCGTGGCGCTCAGTGAGCGTTTGTCTCCGGCCAGTTTTGCCAGCATGAGTTCATACTGGTTGGCGTTGGCTGGTGCGCGTTCCTCGCCGCTGCCTTGCGCTACTTGCAGGGCGGCGGTGCGGTTTTCAAAGTGTTTACGTGCTGGACTGGTCATGGGTTTGCTTTCTGTGGTTTAAGCTGTGGTTTTAGTAGGTGCCTTGCCTTGTGTGATCAGCTGCTATTAAGCAGTAATCACAATGTTTTCAGCCAATGCGCCGCAGCCGTAGTCTTCAACTACGTAAGCGTCATTAGATGACTCGTAGTTTTCAACTTGATCGCGTTTTGGATTGTCGATCACAGTGCGGCGGCGTGCGCCTTCTTGGTAGTACAGGCTTAAATTGTCTAAGCGTGTCACCAGAATTTTGTTAGCCGGGAAGTAAGGCACTGAAACTGCCGGAATGCCGCCGATGCGTTTTTGGCTCTGAATCACTTGTGCTGCCAGTGTTTCTGACGGTGCTTGTGTGGCGTTAACCAGCGGGAAGTATTTATCGGCCATTAAATCGCGGCCTACAATCGCTACCAAGTCAGTATCTTCGCGGTACCATGGGTCAATTAAATTGTTGATCATGTCGAACACGAGTGCGTCTAGGTTTTTGTAGTCGCCTGCTGCGCCGATGTTGATTTCACCGGATGCGGCCACTACTTCCGCAATCACGCGGGCTGCTGCGTTTTCGCGGTATTTTTGCAGCCAGCCTTTGTTCACGTCTTGCAATAACGGGTTAGCCACTTTATCGCTTGTTAATGCACGGCTGGTACCGTTAAAGCCGATCATGATACGGTCTAGCGCCTGACGTGTCAGGATGGCATCACGGATGCGGGTTTGAAAGTCTGGAAACTTAGCCCATGCATCCAATTTTGAATACTTTAGGTGTGTGTCAAAGTTGGTTTGCGTGCAGATGTAGCCGTTTGCATCCAATTCAGATAAGTCAGTCGTCGCGCGGTCAGTCGTCGCTGTGTTGGTGGTGCCTGCTACCGGGCCGCCGATGCCTAAGCCTAGTTTTTCACCTTGCTGCTCAGTGACGCCGACTACGTTAATGCGGCCTAAGAAGTCGGTGGACTCGGCCATTTTGCTTTCCAGCGTTTGCTGGATGGTTGGGTCTACCGTGAATTTCTCGGTGGCTGAGGCTACGCCGCTGAGTAATGCTACTTGTGCCAGGTAGGCGCTGAATAAAAGGCGGGTTGAATTTTTCATTGTTTGCTCCGATGGGCTAAATTTGAAATCGTTAAAATGAGTGTGCTGGGTTGGTTAGCAGTCGGTTGCTACGGTGCCGTTGCCGCCTGTTGCGCGGTTGCGCGGTTTGCTGCCGGAAGGTTCGTTATCTAGCTGCGTTTTTAACTCGGTGAAGGCTAGTCTATCGGTTGCGGTGTCGTCACTGAGTTTTTGCACTGCGGCAATCAGGCCTTGCAGCTGCGTGGCGTGTGCCGAGAATTTATCGAGCATGGATTGCTGGCTAACGGCAATGGCTTCTACTGCCTGGCTGATGCCGCTGAAGTTTTCAGTATCTGCCGTGGCTTTTTTGCCGAGCAGGTCTTTGACTTTGTTAAACAGAATGGTGCCGAGGCTGTCTACCTGCGCTTCGGTTTCCATTTCAATGCCGGTTTCTTCAGCGACCGTAAACAGGTTGTCGGCATTTTGCTTGCGGTGTGAAAATAGCTTAATCGCTTCAGTGCCGAGTGATGCCGGGCTATCTGTAATTGCCAAACCTGCCAGATAGGCTTGCCCTGATTTTGCAAAGTTCGGTTGAACTTCCATCGAAGTGTAGATTTTTTGGCGCTGTTTGTTGAATTCGACCAACTCTTCGGTGACGTCCAGTTTTGCGAATAGCGCAAGTTTCTTTTCACCGTCGATGGTGACTTCTTCGGATTTAGTTTCTAGCACATCTCCATACGCCTTGAATTGGCTATCCGGG
>Ga0172380_10008509_pt1 | contig 11202 bp, 6 predicted proteins | sample Leawe162metaG_FD_119747 | JGI IMG/M metagenome (GOLD analysis project Ga0172380, IMG submission 119747) | Leachate microbial communities from a municipal landfill in Southern Ontario, Canada - Leachate well 162 metaG | ecosystem: Engineered > Solid waste > Landfill > Unclassified | place... | reverse complement strand
CGGCCTGGCGCTGTATGTGCTGGCCTCGGTGTTCTGCGTGTTCGCTACCCGCATCGAGTACCTCTGGCTCGGTCGTGCGCTGCAAGGGCTGTGCGCAGGCGTCGGCATCGTGGTGAGCCGCGCGATCGTGCGCGATTTGCTCGACGGACCGGCGGCGCAACGGCTGATGGCGCGCATCAGCATGATGTTCGCCCTCGGTCCGGCTGTGGCACCGGTGATCGGCGGATGGATCCATGCCTTCTTCGACTGGCACGGCATTTTCGCCTTCATGGCCTTGTTTGGCGCCGTGCTGTGGCTGGCGGTACTACGCTGGCTGCCCGAGACCCTGCCGCAGGACAAGCGCCAAAGCCTGCACCCGGTGCGGCTCTGGCATTCCTACCGCAGCGTTTTCGGCAATGTGGAATTTGTGTCGCTGTCGGCTGCGCTGAGCCTCAATTTCCTCGGCATGTTCATTTACGTGCTGTCTTCACCGGTCTTCCTCACCCAGCATCTGGGCATTTCGCCGCAGGGTTTCGCCTGGCTTTTCGTACCTTGTGTGGGCGGCCTGGTGATCGGCTCGTATATTTCGGGCCGCCTGGCCGGCCGGCTCAGTCCGCGCCGCACCATCGCCGTCGGCTACATCATCATGTGCCTGGCAGCGGCGGCCAATCTGACCATGAACCTGCTGTTCAAGGCACAGTTGCCCTGGGCGATCCTGCCCTTTCCCTTCTATACCATCGGCATGGCGATGGCGGTACCCAGCCTGCAGTTGCTGGCGCTCGACCTGTTTCCGGAAAAGCGCGGCCTGGCCTCGAGCTGCCAGGGTGTCATGCAAACCGGCAGCAGTGCCTTCGCCGCCGCAATATTGGCGCCGCTGCTCTGGGATACGCCGCTGACCTTGGCCGGCGGCATGGCGAGTTTCCTGCTGCTGGGGTTGTGCGTCTTCGCCATTGCAATCTGGCAGTACCGGGCGCCGCAGCGCACCTCACTCCTGTAAGAGGCTGTCTCATAAAATCCCGCGCGCGCGTTGCCGCCAAAATGTGATGGATGCGAGGCGGAGGGGGAAGCCAATGGTTACTCCATTGGCGAGCCCGACAACGCTGCAGACGCGCATTTTGGCGGCAACCCGGAGGGACGGGGCTTGGCGGGCGCATCGCGGCGTTGCGGCGTCTTGCAAGGCGGTGAGCATTGCTGCACCGTCGCGTCTAGCGCTGCATCCCGCCAAGACCGCGTCGCGCACGTGCGATTTTATGAGACAGCCTCTAACTGTTTGCAGTAGGTCTCGCGCATCAGGCTGATGAGGATCAGCGAGACTGCAACGAAGATGCAGATCAGGGCAAACCCGGCCTGCCAGGCATCCGCCGCATAGACGCGCACGCCGCCGTTCAACTGCCCCGCCCAGTGGCGGTCGAGCATCCAGCCGATGGCCGGTTGCAACAGCATGCCGCCCAGCAGCGGCCCCATGTTGCAGACGCCGGAAGCCGTTCCGGTCAGGCGCAGCGGGATCGATTCCTTGGCGCAGGCGAAGCCGATGGTGATGTTGCCCGAGCAAAAGCCGAGCGGCACCAGCAGCGTCACTAGCAGCCATAACGGCAAGGGCAGGAACACCACCACCAGCCAGCCGGCCAGGACCAGCGCGGTGGTCACCACATACAGCGGCTTGCGCCTGCCCAGGCGCTGCGACCAGGCACCCAGCAGCGGCCCGCCGAGTGCCCAGGCCACCAGCAAAGTGGATGTGATCAGGGCAGCCGACTTGGCATCGAGCGCATACACTTGGCGCAGGTAGGGCACACCCCACAGGCCGGCAAAAGCCAGCACCGCGCCGACGACGCCGACCGGGGTGAGGAACATGATCCAGATGTTGCGGTAGCTCAGAACTTCAACCAGGCCGCGCAGGATCGGCGTCCTGTCACCCTGACCGTGGTCGGCCTGCACGTGGCTGGCATAGCCGCGCTCGACCGGGTCGTCGCGCACCAGCAGCCAGGTGGCAATGCTCAGCAGCGCCGTCAGGCCGGCCGAGATACCCATGATCGGACGCCAGCCGAAGGCTTCCACCAGCATGCGCAGCGGCACGCCGGCCGAGACGCCGCCGATCACACCCATGAAGAGCGCCATGCCCGAGACCAGGGCATATTGGCGCTGCGGAAACCAGTGGCTGGCGAGCTTGAGCATCGAGACGAAAGCCACCGCCACCGAGGCACCGATCAGCAGCCGCCCGGCATTGGCCCACACCAGCGTCGGCGCCAGGGCGAACAGCGCACTGCCCAGCGCGGCCACCGCCGCCCCGACGGTCAGCAGCTTGCGTGGCCCCCAGCGGTCGGCAATCACTCCGGTGGGGATCTGCATGGCGACATAGGAATAGAAGTAGAACGCCGAGAGATTGCCGAGCGCCGCAGCGCCGATGGCGAACTCGCTCATCAGCTGGTCGGTGATCACCGCCGGTGCAACGCGCTGATAGAAGGCGATCAGGTAGAGCAAAGCGCCCAGTCCCCACATCAGCCACGCCAGGGCGACGGGCGGCAGATTTGGCGAGGCTTCGCTGGTACGGCTGGTCTGGTGCATGATGATGTGCTGCTGAGCAGGATGAGAAATTATCGGGATCAAACGCGCAGTGCAAACTCCTCAAAACCCACTACAGGCAACGGTCGGTTGAATAAATAGCCCTGATAGGCCAGGCAGCCCAGTCGGGCAAGAAAGTCGCACTGTTCTTCGGTCTCAACCCCTTCGGCGATCACCGACAAACCCAGGGTCTGGCTCAGGGCGATGATGGCCTGGACAATCGCCCCATCGTTGATATCCGAAAACACATCGCGCACGAAAGACTTGTCGATCTTCAACTGATCCAGCGGCAGGCGCTTGAGGTAGGACAGCGAGGAATAGCCCGTGCCGAAATCGTCCAGCGAGAATCCAACACCCTCGGCCTTCAGCACAAACATCTTCCCGATGATTTCCTCCACATTGGAGACCAGCAGGCTCTCGGTCAGTTCCAGTTTCAGTCGTCGCGGATTTGCACCCGTGTGTTCGAGTACCGCAATCACCTGGTTCACGAAGTCGGGCTGACGGAACTGATGGGCGCTGACATTTACCGCAACCGTGAGATGAGCCAATTCCGGTCGGGCAGCCCACAGGGCCAGCTGGATGCAGGCGGCTTCCAGTACCCAGTGGCCCAAGGGCAGGATCAGCCCGGTTTCTTCGGCCAGAGAAATGAACTCGGACGGCGGCAACATGCCGCGTTGCGGATGTTGCCAGCGCAGCAGGACTTCAGATCCCGACAACTTGCCATTTGCCATCTGGGCTTGATAATAGAGCAGGAACTGCCGCTCCTGAATCGCTGTGCGCAGATCCTTTTCCAGGATGGCGCGTTGCATCACTTCAAGCTCCATGTCCGGATCGAAGAAACGCAAGGCGTTGCGTCCCGCACCCTTGGCTCGGTACATGGCCAGGTCGGCCTGTTTCAGCAAATCGTCGATTTCCGTCTGATGCCCCTTGAACAAGGTGGCACCGATGCTCGGGGTATTCTGGTAGGCAACCTCCTTGAGTTGATAGGTCTGGTTGAGTACAGAGAGAATTTTTTCACCGACGCCTTCGGTCTGATTGGCGGCATGGGTTTCGTTCATGCTCAGGCTGGCCAGCATGACCACGAACTCATCGCCGCCCAATCGCGCCACGGTATCTTCGGCACGGACGCAGGTGGTCAGGCGTTGTGCCACTTGCTGCAGCAGCAGATCGCCCATGTCATGGCCGAGCGTGTCGTTGAGCGTCTTGAAATGATCCAGATCGATGAACAGCAGTGCGCCATAGCTGCCGCTGCGAAAGCTGGCGGTCATGGCCTGCTGCAGACGATCCAGCAGCAGTATCCGGTTGGGCAGGCCGGTGAGTTGGTCATAAAAGGCCAGTTCCTCGATCTTATCTTCAGCCTCCTTGCGTTCGGTAATGTCACGGAAGACCGCCAGATGCAGCGTTTCGCCATGGCGCTGCATGGGCACGGAATGAGATTCGAGCCAGCGGTGCCCGCCCTTGAGACCGAGCAGTTCGAATTGCATTTGCATCGATTCGCCGGCCAGCACCCGTTTCTGCAACTTGGCATAGGCTGCACGGTATTCGGGAACGATGAGTTCAAGCACAGGATGCCCGGCGACCTGCTCCAGCACTTCGGCCTCGAGCATCGCCAGTCCGGCCGGGTTTACCTGTATGAAGCAGCCCTGCGCATCGATCGTGATGACGGCGTCACTGATGGAATGCAGCGTGGTCTCGGCGCGTTCCTTTTCATCGAACAAGGAATCCGTCACCCGCCGCAGTGCCTTTAGCGGCAGAACGCGCATGACCAGGAACACCATGGCGCCAAGCAGGAGTCCGAGCAGCAGGGCGACTAAGCTTCTGTACACCCGGTCAAGCTGCGAAGCACTGACTTCGATGCGGCCTACAACCCGATCAGTGTCAAACAGCGGATAGCTTCTCGCCAAAACCGGAGCGGTCGGTTCTTTGCCGCTTTGCAAGATCAGCCTGCCCTGCGCATCGAAGACCTGAACCAGTTCGGTTTCGAGCGGCACCGGCTCGCGCGAAATCAACCCCTGGATACGGTTCTCGGCGAACATCCATATATCGGGCGTGCTGGCGATCAGTCCGTTCAGGGCGGAAGCCTTGACCCTGGCCTTGAATTCAAGGGACTGGCTGGCGTTTTCCAGCGCTACCATCATGTAGCCTAGCGGCAGGCTGATCGCCACAACCAGGGCAACGACGGTCGCCAGACGCGTGATGATCTGCGCTACGGGATCCTTGCGGGCAGACATGCCGGTGGCGTGGAATCAGAAAAGATTCAGGGGATCCAATGCCCCGTTTGGGTCAGGATTTCACGCCCGGCGGGAGAATTCACAAAAGCAATAAATTGCTGCACAACGGCCGAGGGGCTTGGCTGGGTGACAATAAAGAAGTTTTTGGCCAGCGGGTAGTTGCCGGAAGACCCGTTTTTCGGCGTCGGCTCGATGGCATCCAGCTTCAAGGGACGCAGCGAGCGGTTTTCCGCTTTGATCAGTGCCAGAGTGGTGACGCCAATCGCACCCGGGATGCTCTCGATCTTGTCGGCGGCTTCCTGGTCGAAGACAGCAAAAACAAGTCCAGGGCGTTGTTCGGCATCGATCAGCGCCTTTTCGATAGCCGGGGACAAGCTTTTGATCTGCTTGGTATTGTCGTCACCGGGTTGGCGCAGAACGGGACGAATCGGTATGCCATCCGGCCATTTGGCGAGCTTGCCGGAGTACAGGTCGGCGATTTGTTCACGCGTGATAGCGGTCACTTTGGATTTCGTCGAGACGGCCAGAACCGTTGGCGTACGTGCGTATTCAATCGCTACCACACCGGCAGCACGCTCTTCGGCGGAGAGCGGCCGCGAAGTCAGGCCAATATCAATGACACCCTTGGGAACGGCTTTGATCGCGCCGCTGCTGCCTATGCTGCTCAGCACGGTCACGCGCAGGTTCGGGTATTTTTTGCTGAACGCGTCACCGAGCAGGCGCATGGTGCCCAGCGCGTTGCCAGTGCCGCCGATCTTGATTTCCTCTGCCAGCAAGGGGCCGGCAAGCAGGGAGAAGAGCACCGCCAGTAGGACGGAGTCGCGACAGAGGAACAGTACGCGGGTGAGCATCACCACCACCTTTGTTGTCTGTGAGGCAAAAGGAGAATGCGCGATGATACGCGGATTTGTATTTACCCGTTGGCTGAAGCGGTGCCGGTCCGGCGCAGCGGAATCGAGTCACATCTGCCGAAACCGATGCGCAAAGGTTCGGCTCACGACGAATTTGCGCTCCAGCCCGCGCAGCTTGATTTCGAGTTGCCCGGCATCGGTGCGTACCAGGCGATCGATGGCCGCCACGCGCACGATGGTGCTGCGATGAATCTGCCAGAACTGGTCCTCGGGCAGCTCCTCGACCAGTTCGCGGATCGGCTTGCGGATCAAGGCCTCGCCGGTTGCCGTCAGGACCTCGGTATATTTGTCGTCGGCGTTGAAGCACAGCACGTCGCTGACCGGTATCAACTGGGTGGTCGCGCCGACCGAGGCGCTGATCCATTTCAGGGCGCTTGCTTGTGGAATCAATTGCCGCTTCAGTTCGGCGAGCAGTTCGAGCGCGATGCCCGCCTGCGGCGATGCCGCCGAAGCCGGCTTGGCCATGTGCGTCTTGAGCCGCGCCACAGTGTCGGCCAGGCGCCGCGTCGTGGCGGGTTTCAATACGTAATCCAGCGCATGCTGCTCGAAGGCAGTGACAGCAAATTCGCTGTAGGCGGTCACGAACACCACCTGGCTGCGATCGCGCAGGACGGTGGCGATCTCGATACCGCTCATGTCGGGCAGGTTGATATCGAGGAAAGCAATGTCAGGCATGGCTGCCTCAATCTGCCGCATGGCTGCAGCACCCGATTCCGCCTCGACAATATGGCCCACATCGGGCCACAGTTCCTGCAGCGAATCGCAAAGCTGCTTACGCAACAGCGGCTCGTCTTCGACAACCAGCACTCGATATGACTGTGCCATCGATTCAGGCATCCATGCCAGTGTCCAGGGGAATCTCCAAAGTCGCCACTGTGCCGCGCGGCTGGTTGGCTGTCAGCATCAGTTTGCCCCGTTCGCCATACATCGCGGCAAGCCTTTCCCGGATATTGCTCAGCCCGATGCCATCCTTTGAATCATTGCCCAATTGCGGCAGACCGGCACCGGTATCGGTCACGCTGAGCACCAGGACATCAGTGCGGCGACTGGCGCTGACTGTAATGGTGCCGCCTTCCGGGAGTTCGTTCAAGCCGTGCTTGATGGCATTTTCAATCAGCGTGATCAGCATCATGGGAGGAAACGGCAGCGCCAGGAGGTCCTGCGGCACGTCGAAGACGGACTGAAGCCGGTCTCCCATCCTGATCTGCAGGATGGCAACGTAGGCGCTGGCCATGACCAGTTCATTGCGCAGGGTGCTGGTTTCGCCGCGGATGCGCGGCACGGCGGCCTGCAGATAGTCGATCAGGTTCTCGAGCATGGCCAGCGCCTGCTCGGGATTGTTCTTGATCAGAAAGCTCAGGTTGGCCAGCGTGTTGAAGAGGAAGTGAGGTTCGATCTGGGCGCGGATCACTTTCAGTTCCGCTTCGGCATGCTTGCGCGCCAGGCGCTGCCGGTCGGCTTCCGATCGCATCAGTTCGGCTTCTGCCCTGGCAATCCTGGCGCGGGTTGCCAGCACCGTGACGGCAATGGAGCCGAAGATGAAACCGATGGCGGCGGTAAGCACGAACGACCACAGTTTCTCCTTGTCGCTGAACATCATGCCAATGTCGCGCCCCTTGACGAGAACCACCAGCACGGTGCCGAAGAAAGCACCGACAACCAGCGCGGAAGCGACGCTCAAAATCCGCCAGAGCCGCGACATCCGGATGCTCATCGCCGGATACAACAGGACAAGCAGGGTAAAGCCGACCACCTGCACACTGATCAACAGATCCCAGAACTTGTTGTCCAGCATGGGCACAAGAATGGCCGTCAGGGCCGTGTTGAACGCAGCGGTGATTGCTGCGACCCGAATCACGCGGATCAGTTTCGCTTTCTGCTGCGGCGCCATTCCGTTAATACTCCCTCCCGATAAACATAGACTCGCTCAGGACGCCCGGTCGGGACACGAATTCCTGACCAGCTTTTGCGGCGCACCTGTCTGCCTTGCAAGCACTGAATGCGCGCTGCTTTGGGCATTGGCCGCATAGTGCTCGGCGATACCCAGGCTGCCACCCATCATTGTGCCCGATCCGGCCAGAGCCAATGCTGCCGCAAACAGGTGGGTACCGAATTTTCTTTTGAGATAGGTCGAGGTGGTGGCTTGCATGTTCTTGTCCTTTCTTTGGGTTCAGGGAAATCCTGAATCCACTATAAAAAGGCATGTGCCCTGAGAGAACCGGCGTGCGACGAAATGCGCCCAGGAAGGCGTGAAACGAGGATTTTCAGCAAGCCGCGCCGGGATCGGGAATCGGGCAGGGTGCCAATTCGCACATGATAAAATCGCGCCCCACCTCACCCTGCCCCGCCCCGCCCATGCAAGCCGATCGCAGCCAAGAACTCCGCGCGCTTCTTAGTCGCCGCATCCTGATCCTCGATGGCGCGATGGGCACCATGATCCAGCGCGAGCAACTCGGCGAAGCCGACTACCGCGGCGAGCGCTTCGCCGCGCACGGCAAGGACCTCAAGGGCAACAACGATCTGCTGTCGCTGACCCGTCCGGGGTTGATCGGCGCCATCCACAGCGAATACCTGGCCGCCGGCGCGGACATCATCGAGACCAACACCTTCAACGCCACCGCGATTTCCCAGGCCGATTACGGGCTGGAAAGCATCGTGCATGAGTTGAACCTGGCTGGGGCGCGCATCGCCCGGGCGGCCTGCGACAAATTCACGACGCAGAACCCGGCCAAGCCGCGCTTCGTTGCCGGCGTGCTGGGGCCGACTTCGCGCACCGCCTCGCTCTCGCCCGAAGTCAATGATCCCGGTTACCGCAATGTGAATTTCGACGAACTGGTTGCGACCTACCTCGAAGCGGCACGCGGGCTGGCCGCTGGCGGCGCCGACCTGTTGTTGGTGGAAACCGTGTTCGACACGCTCAATGCCAAGGCCGCCCTGTTCGCCATCGAGCAATTGTTCGACGAACTGCAGCAGCGCCTGCCGATCATGATCTCGGGCACTATCACCGATGCTTCCGGGCGCACCCTGTCGGGGCAGACTGCCGAAGCATTCTGGAATTCCCTGCGCCATGCCCGGCCGCTCTCCTTCGGTCTGAACTGCGCGCTCGGTGCCGGCGAGTTGCGCCAGTATGTCGCCGAGCTCGCGCGTCTGTGCGACTGCTGCGTCTCAGCCCATCCCAATGCCGGTCTGCCGAATGCCATGGGTGGCTATGACGAGACGCCGCAGATGCTGGCCGAGGCGCTGCGTGAATGGGCCGCTGCGGGCATCATCAACATCGCCGGCGGCTGCTGCGGCACCACCCCGGCGCATATCCGCGCCATCGCCACGCAGCTCGAGGGCGTCAAGCCGCGCCAGCCGATCGCAACGCCCCGGGCGTTGCGCCTGGCCGGCCTGGAACCCTGCAACCTGGGCAGCGATGCCTTGTTCGCCAATGTCGGCGAGCGCACCAACGTGACCGGCTCGAAAGCCTTCGCCCGCCTGATCCTCAACAACCAGTTCGAAGAGGCCGTGGCGGTGGCACGCAACCAGGTCGAGGCCGGCGCACAGATCATCGACATCAACATGGACGAGGCCATGCTCGATGCCCGGGCGGCCATGGTCAGGTTCCTCAATCTCATTGCCAGCGAGCCCGACATCGCACGCGTGCCGGTGATGCTCGACTCCTCCAAGTGGGAGGCGCTTGAGGCGGGCCTGAAGTGCCTGCAGGGCAAGGGCATCGTCAACTCGATCTCGCTCAAGGAGGGCGAGGAAAATTTCCTGCGCCAGGCACGGCTGATCCGCCGTTACGGTGCCGCCGCCATCGTCATGGCCTTCGACGAGCAGGGCCAGGCCGACACCTACGCGCGCAAGATCGGCATCTGCCAGCGGGCCTACGCTCTGCTGCTAGACATCGACTTTCCGCCCGAGGACATCATTTTCGATCCGAACATTTTCGCCATCGCCACCGGCATCGAAGAACACAACAACTACGCCGTCGATTTCATCAACGCCACGCGCTGGATCAGGCAGAACCTGCCGCACGCCCAGGTTTCCGGCGGCGTCTCCAACGTCAGCTTCAGTTTCCGTGGCAACGATGCGGTGCGCGAGGCCATCCACACGGTCTTCCTCTATCACGCGATCAAGGCCGGCATGAGCATGGGCATTGTCAATGCGGCCCAGCTCGGCGTCTATGACGAGATCGATGCGGAATTGCGCAGCCGCGTCGAGGCGGTGGTGCTGAACCAATCCCCTGATGCCGGCGAGCGTCTGGTCGAGTTTGCCCAGACGGTGAAGGGTGCCGCCAGGGAACAGGAAGACGCCAGCCGCGCCGAATGGCGCAAGCTGCCGGTCAATGAGCGTCTGGCGCACGCGATGGTGAAAGGCATCACCGACTGGATCGTCACCGACACCGAAGAAGCGCGGCAGGCCACTCTCGCCGCCGGTCTACCGCCGCTGGCGGTAATCGAAGGTCCGCTGATGCAGGGCATGAACGTGGTCGGTGATCTGTTCGGCGCCGGCAAGATGTTCCTGCCGCAGGTGGTCAAGTCGGCCCGCGTCATGAAGCAGGCAGTGGCGCACCTGCTGCCCTATATCGAAGCCGAGAAGCTGCGCAGCGGCGCGACGGCCAAGGGACGCATCGTGATGGCCACGGTGAAGGGCGACGTCCATGACATCGGCAAGAACATCGTCGGCGTGGTGCTGGGCTGCAACGGCTACGAGGTGTTCGACCTCGGCGTGATGGTGGCGGCCGACAAGATCCTCGCCGCGGCGCGCGCCCATGACGCCGACATCATCGGACTGTCGGGGCTGATCACGCCCTCACTCGAAGAGATGAGCCAGGTCGCCGCCGAGTTGCAGCGCCAGGGCTTCACCACGCCCTTGCTGATCGGCGGCGCCACCACCAGCCGCACCCATACCGCCATCAAGATCGCACCAAACTATGCTCATCCCGTGGTGTATGTGCCGGACGCTTCGCGCGCCGTCGGCGTGGTCACCAAGCTATTGTCGGACGACCAGGCCGCCGGCTTCGCCGCGGAAGTTGCCGCCGATTACGTCAAGCTGCGCAGCCAGCATGCTGCCAAGCAGGGCGTGCCGCTGCTCTCTCTGGCAGATGCCCGCGCCAACCGCAGCCGGCTGGCGTACACCCCGGCCACACCGAAAGCACCCGGCGTGACGGTGTTGCGCGACATCGATCTGAGCCAACTGGCGAATTACATCGACTGGGGACCGTTCTTCCAGACCTGGGATCTAGCCGGCAGCTACCCGCAGATCCTCGATGATGCGGTGGTCGGCGAAGCGGCGCGCAACGTGTTCAGCGATGCCCAGGCCATGCTGAAAAATATCGTTGCTGAGAAATGGCTAACGGCCAACGCCGTGTTCGGCCTGTTCCCGGCCAATGCGGTCGGCGATGACATCGAGATTTACGCCGACGCGACCCGCGAAGCCAAATCCGCCACGCTGCATTTCCTGCGCCAGCAGCAGCAGCGCCCGTCCGGCAAGCCGAACCAGTGCCTGGCCGACTTCGTCGCCCCCGGCGACGCAGG
>Ga0172380_10008508_pt1 | contig 11203 bp, 12 predicted proteins | sample Leawe162metaG_FD_119747 | JGI IMG/M metagenome (GOLD analysis project Ga0172380, IMG submission 119747) | Leachate microbial communities from a municipal landfill in Southern Ontario, Canada - Leachate well 162 metaG | ecosystem: Engineered > Solid waste > Landfill > Unclassified | place... | reverse complement strand
TGTTGGGTCGACATCTGTTCCAGCATGTTGGATGTCGTCCTCGTCATCGGTGTTCTCATCATCGTGGGCAACATGGACGTCATCATCTTCATGCTCAGAAGATTCTGACACAGGAGACTCTTCGTGCTCTTGGTCGTCTAAATCTTCAATGTATTCTTCATCTTGGACTATTTATTACCCCTATCAGTATTCTTCAAGTCTTTGGACGTCTTCATGGAGTAGCAGCGGTGTGTCGAGTTGGAGAGCTTGTGATTCGTATTACATTGAAGAATCACACAACACTCAATACATCAGCATTTATGGACCAAATATGTCAAGGTTGGGGGAATATATAAATTTTGAAGTTACGGGGTATAACGAGGGGAGTGTTTGGTATCCTTGTTGTGGTGCTGACGAGGGAGACTATGCGTGGGCAACAAGTGGTGGCTTATCTGTTGTTCAGGTATCTGGTGAGAGTGGTAAGTTTTCAAGAACGATTGGGACAACGGTTTCGAGTGCTTCTGTTTCGGTGACTAGAGGTCAGCATCTTTTGCTTCATGAATGTTTCACAAAATTTAACGCATTGAGGTCGATGGTGATTTCGTGTGCGGCTATGTGTGCTGATAGGTCTTTTGTTTGTCAGGCAAAACAACTTCCAGCCATTCTGACTTGCGATTGTAAGGCTGAAGCTGAGGCTAAGATTGACCTATACAATACGCTAATGAATACAATCAAAAGCAATTGTCTCGCTTGAATGTCTGAGGATGAGTAATGTCCAACAATATTTTGACAGATTGTTTCGACCAAGAGGTTGTCGATTTTATAAGGATAACTTCGTGCAAATGTGGATGCGCAGATTGCGAGAATCCGACAATGATTTATTCTTTTGTGATGAAGGATGATTCTCCAGCTTTGGTTTTGAATTCTTTGTCTGGAATTACTCCATATGGTTGTTCAGATTGGGCAATTTATGAGCCAAATTATCACAATCACTTGTGGGCACAAGGAAAACTCATTGGAAGTCAATATTATGAGAATGATTGTACTACTCCTTACCCAAATTTCCATACCTCGATGAAGGGGTACACTTTTTACTTAGAGGTTTGGGTTTGGTGTGATTCTGATAATCGTTGTATATGAAGGACTTATGATAAAAGTGTATAAATCTTTTATAATACATCTTTTATTAAAAGGAGGTGTGTTATGGAAGAGGTTAGAAAAAAAACATGCAGTGTTTGTGGTGTTGATAAGGACTTGAGTGAGTTTTACGATCAAACTGGTGGTCTGTATGGAAAGAAGTCTCAATGTACGCTGTGTTATAACGAAATGAGGAAGAATCGTCCTGCCGAGTTGATAACCACTGATATGGTTCGAGTGTGCAAAGTTTGTGGAGAGACAAAACCGTTGCTTGATTTCAAGAGAGGTCCTTCTTGTAAGTACGGAAGAACGTATACATGCAAGGCTTGTGAGGCAAAGAGGGTGAAGGAGCATTATGTTGACAAGCCTGCAAAGAAAAACGAACAGAGGCGTTTGGATTATCGAAAACACAGGGAAAAACGCTTAAAGTCTGTTCGGGAATGGAATTTGAAAACAAAGTATGGATTGACAATATCAGGTTACGAGTGTCTTTGGGAGCAACAACATGGGTTGTGTGCTGTTTGTGGTTTGCCTTTGGTAGAGGGTGGTGGTGATAACAAATGGCCACCAGTTGACCATGACCACGTTACCAATAAAATCCGTGGAATTGTTCACGACCTTTGCAATCGCATGGTTGGCATAGTAGAGAAATATGTTTCTGGTGGGCATGGTGAAAATCTTGGACAGATGGTAGATCAGTATCTTAAGAACGCCAAGCCATGAAGGGGTACACTTTTTACTTAGAGGTTTGGGTTTGGTGTGATTCTGATAATCGTTGCATATGATGGGGGACGAACATGCATTCATTTTATGATTCTTTTGCTTGCACGAGCAGAACTCATTGTCGAACATGTCGTTCACTGTCTCAAATTGGCATTGTGTGGCGTGAGCGCACCTCGAAGGTTTGGGAGGTATCAGGAGGAGAAAACTTCGAGTGTCCTTTTGGTTTTGATTGGGGTTACATTCCAGAGGTCAAAGAAAGACCTCGTGAGGTTATCGTTCAACAAAAGATTGTTGTTCAAGAAATCGAGATGCCAAAACAGGAATCAAAAGAATTTATACCTCCACAACCTCCGCCATTGTCTGTTGAAGCAATCAGTACCGTTCATGAGCAGTCTGGAATGGTCAACTATCGAGGTCTTCCTTGTGAGAGTATGGGAGATTCTCTTGGAACGGAGGAAAAGAAGTGTTGTGGTGGGCGTGTACGATTGATTGAAGTTTTTCACTGTGCTGTTGGTGTTCAGGGTGGAAAAGTATCACGGGAAGTGTGCAACTCTTGTGGGTTTTATCGAGCGAAGGAGCAATGATGGATAGGCTTTTCATCATGTGGAATTGTCCAGAATGTGCAGAGATTAAGTCTCTGTTGAATCCAGATGCGATTTTCTCGGATGATTTTCGTGGACAAGATGGAAGACAACTCTTGGTATATCATACGTTCTCCAACACAGCCTGTCGGGACTTGCTGGACAAGTATGAGCTGCAGGGTCATTTTACGCCAGTATTGTTGACAGCAGAAGGGTTTATAGTTGATGCTGTCGAGCACATTTTGGCTCACCTTGGAAGGGCAGGAATGCTTAAGGTATAGTTTTTTTATGATTGAGTGTTAATAGGATATGACCACATTTTTAGGAGAATGAGAAATGAAAAACGTTTTTGCAACTCTTCGTTTTCTGATTGCAGACTATGGAGATGTTCGGCAAATGATTCGTGAGTATGATATCGAGGCGAAGAAAGCTTTTACGAAAGCGATAATGAAAAAGATAGTTATTCCACAAAGGGAAAAGGTGATTTCTCTTGGGAACACCCCTGAAGCAGATAAGTTGAGTTTGCTGGCAGATGGTATTGAGTCAAAGCTCAAGACATTTTCTTGGGTTGAGCCGATTCTTGGATATGCGAAACAATTTTCTTCTTATGACTTCGAAGAGATTCTTTCGGATTTCAATATAGCTCTTCTTGTTGGAGAGGGAAGAGGTCCTGCCGTAGAGTTGCTTCCAAACGCAGTGTTGAAGCAGAATCCAGACCTCATGATTTCGTGGATAGATATTCAGAAATATTGGTTTAATTTCTCAAGGGGTCTTGTTGTTCTTGTTATTCGTCGGGCAACTGGAAGTGGTCGAAAAAAATATAAAGATGGTATTTCCGATAACGAGTTTATTCATCAAAAAAGGAATTTCGTTAATGATGAAGAAAGCTACAGTGGTTTGCATGATAATCATCAGCCTATTGAAGAGCTTAGTTTTGAGGAAGAACTTAGTGGGCTTAAGCGTACAATTCTTCAGAAAGCAAAGAACCCTGAAGAGCGCAAGCTTTTTGGTTGGCTTCTCGAAGCCATCATCGATAATGATTATTTTTCCGCAGAAGGAAAGAAGAAATTCAATGGCATCCTGATGGATTTGCCTCGTGAAGCTCCGAATCAGGGAAATGAAGAGTTCTGGCGTGCCGTGTGGGATAAGATGCGCCCTCATGTTTGTTCGTTCTTCACAAAGTTGTTTTCCGATAACGATGTTCTGATGACGAATGACCAGAAAAAGGTTGTTTGTTCGTCAGAAGATTTCAATATGGTTGTCGAGAGAGTTGCAATGTCGACAGCAAGAAAGATTCTTGCCAGCTATGTTCTTAGTGCTGAAAGCATCAAGGATTCTATTACATCTGGTGAATATCTTCGTCCACATGCCATGGTTGAGGAGATTCGTTCAAGAAAGAATCGTCAAGCGATGATTGATCGTATTGCCATGTCAAGTCTTTGAGTTAGTTCCCCGCTGTGCGGGACAATATAAAGAGGGGTATGGAAATGCCGATGTATGAGTTTGAATGTTCAAGTTGTGGAGCAAGATTTGAGCAGCTATTGCCAGTATCCGAAGGACAAGTGATTCGTCCTTGCGAGGATTGTGGAAAGCCTGCTTCAAGGGTGATGTCTGCGTGTGCGTTTCATTTCGGAAAGACGTTGGTCCAAAATAAAAACAGTGAAAAGTCTTTAAGGCAAGGTGATTTAAAGTGTGACCTCAAAGAGAGATATGGGGTGGAAGAAGTTGCATTAATTCCAACTTCTCAGGGGCCAACAACGTTTGAGTCGGTGTATGATGATATCGTTCGTCGTGGTTCGCAAATCAAGGATGAGATGCAGGAAACGGCGGGAAAGAACGCAGAGAAGTCCAGAGCCAAACAAAAGAAATGGCTTGAGGATGCGTGGGCTCGTCGTCCGCAACGTATTGCTGAAATTAAGAAGCAGAAAGAAAAAGAGAAAGCTGAAAAGCATCAGAAAGATTCCATTTCTGTCACGTCAAAGAAGAAATGATGGCTGTTCATAAAGTTCAATCAACATGGCGAACACATATGCCGTTTCTCTTCGATTTTGGAGAGGGACTCTATTTGTTTTTCTCAAGGAAAAACATTATTGAGCCGTCTGTTTGGGAGATGGTATTTTCGCCGTTCGATTTTGAATCTGGCGTTGATGTTGATAAGGCAGAAGTTCTTCAGTTGGAGTTGCCCATCAATCACAACAAATGCAATCCATCTATATATAAACGGGAGGATGGTAATCTCGTTTTGTCGTTTGTTTCTGGGCGGGAGGAAGACAGATATCATCTTTATCAGGCGATTGGTCCTTCTGTTCGTTACTTGACGACACCTGAGAGAATCAATCCTCTTGGGTTGCGTCCTTGGACGTTTTGCGAGAATAGTTCTTATCGAGTTGTAGGTGGAACATTGGATTCGAATCTTTCGTCTTCTGGAGAGGTTCATGTCCTCGCTTTTGAAACTGGACAAGTATTTGCAATACAGAATCCTTTCGTCTGGGTCTATAGAGTTTCAACTGATCCGATGGACGATTCCAAGCTTTATATTTGCGGACAGATGTCTGATGACAAACGTGACATCATTACGATAGCATATGATCTGAAGGTTCGGAAGCTTTTGGGGGTTGTTGAGGTTGAGGGAGAGAGTGTTTATAAGCCATGTGTTTACGATAGTCGCTTGATAGCATATGCGATTCGTAATGGAAGCGATATGGATGATCGATATCTTGAATGGTCGGATGAGTTTGTGATTAACCCGATGGAAGGAACACGATCACCCATTTGTGTTGCAGATAATGGTGATAGAGTTAAGGTTGATAGTCAGACTTTTCATGAGAAGCCAGCGGGTCTTGAGCAGAGATGCCATTGGAAAATGCGGAGTCGTTGGTATTGTACAAAGCTCCAAAAAGAGATAGATGCTGCTGCATGTTTGTCGTGTAAATGGTTTGATTCTGCTGCTCCAGTGCGTGGTGATATTGATGCTGTAAATTCTGCGCATAAGATTGCAGCGGTGAAGGTCGACAATCTGGTTGGAAAGAGGTCTGTCCAAAATGTTGTTGATAGGGGAGTTACGCCACCGACAACAATTTCTTTTATAGAGAACCCATTCTTTGAGTCGGAGGTGTGCAGGTCGGGGCAATTTTGTGCTTCGTGCCGTTCGGAAGATTCTGCTGGAGTTTCATTTCGTGGACAGGTTTCTGCTCGGTGGGGACTGCAAGAAAATTTCATGTGTCCTTACGTTTTGGAGGGATGTGAATATCGAGGAAATGTGATTTCGGTTGAAGAAAAAATTTGTTGCGGTGGGAAAGTGAAGACGGTGACAACGTATGAGTGTGGTGCTGGAAAACATGGTGGGTCTGTTACGATTGATGATTGTATGATTTGCGACGTTCGGAATCTAAGGCTTAAGAATAAAAATCGGGAGGTTTTTGTTCCCAATTCGGTTTCGCCTTGGGCAGACCCTAATCGGCGATTGGCGAGATAATATAAAAACCTTATAGCTTGTGGTTTGCTGCCGCTGTGTAGCGTCGGGCTGTTTGTCGGTCAGAGAAATAGGAGATTCAAATGACAAAGGTAAAGGTGTTGAAAGAGCGTCACGATAATTCGACTGACGTTCATTTGCAGGTAAAGTCGTTGTCCAATTATGATATCCATGAGTGGGATTCCGCAAAGGTTGTTGCTGCTCTTCGTGAAGAGTGTAAGTTGACGAAGGGCGATGCTGAAAAGATTGCGAATACGGTTTACGAAGAGCTTGTTGCGATGGGAAAAACAGAAATTGACATTCAGACGCTCAAGATGATTGTCAATTACCACTTGCTGAAAAACGGATTCAATGGTGCAAAGCTGTCTGGTCAGGTTTCGGTCGGTATGTCACTGTACGACCTTGACAATCTTATTCGTGAGAAGTCCTCAGAGAACAGCAATATCTCAAGAAACAATCCAGAAGCTATTGCTCTCATTGTTGCCGAGAATACGTTTAAGAAGTACGCATTGAAGAAAGTCTTTGCTGGTGATGTTGAGCGTGCTCACCTTGAAGGTCTTATCCACCTCCATGACATGGGGTGTATCACGAAAGTTTATTGCAGTGCTCATTCTGTTCGTGCTATTGCAATGCACGGGTTGGGGCAGTTCCTGAAATTTGATGTTCGTTCTTCTCCGGCCAAACACGCTCAGGTTCTTGTCGGGCATATCAATACATTCCTTTGCAGTGCTGCGACGTATTATGCTGGTGCTCTTGGGCTTGATTTTGTGAACATCTATTTTGCTCCGTATGTCGAGAAGATGTCGGCTCAAGAGATGAAACAGGTTGCCCAGTATCTGATTTTCTCGCTCAGCCAATCTGCGTTCAGTCGTGGTGGGCAGGTTCTCTTCACGGATTTCAATGTCCACATCAGTATTCCTGATTGGCTTAAGAAGGTTCAGGCTGTTGGTCCTGGTGGGAAGATGCTGACGAAGATTGTCAAAGGCGATGTTGAGATTACCAGAGAAAACTTCAACAAGTTCTTTGACGATATGGATACGTGGGAAGATATCGAGCTTGCCGCTAAGGAAGGTCGTAATGGCTTGGTTGTTGTCAAGAAGACTTATGCTGATTATGAAGAGGTATCGAAGAAGTTCTTGAAGTCGATGATGGAGGTTTGGCGGGCTGGAGATTCGAACGGAGCTCCGTTTGCTTTTCCGAAGATGGATTTCCACCTCTCTGAGAAGGACTTTACCGAGAACAAAGACATCGTGATGCAGGCTTGCGAGATTGCTGGTGAAAATGGTTCTCCGTATTTCATTTTTGACCACGATAGTATTACCGTTGCGGCGTGTTGCAGGTTGCGCACGAAGATTGAGGACCCGAAGATTCTCGAAGAGCCAGAGCGTTTGCGTTTCTGTGGGTTCATGAACGTGACCATCAATCTGCCTCAGTGTGCCTATCGCAGCAATGGTGACTGGAAGGCGTTTGAGAAGGAAGTGATGACAGCAATGGAGCTGGCGAAGAAGGCTCATCTTCAGAAGAAGAAGTTCATCGAGTCAATCAGCCAGAATCCTGGCGACCCGATGTATGACCTCTGTGGCGCTCCATATTTCGATGGAAAGCCGTATGTTCATCTTCCGTCTTGTACCTATATCATTGGCATGATTGGGCTGAATGAAGCCTTGAAGTTCATGGTCGGTCAGGAGATGCACGATTCTGATGGTGCGTTTGAGAAGGGCAAGGATGTTGTTGCGTATATGCTTGCTGTTCTTGGTAAGTTCAAGAAGGAAACTGGGTTGAAGTTCACATTGGAAGAGAGTCCTGCTGAGAGTACGGCTCGGCGTCTCGCTCGTTGTGATGTTGGTAAATATGAGATTGCTAAGAAGTTTGTCAACGGTTCGCTTGAAGATGACAATGTCTACTATACCAATTCGATTCACTTCCGTCCAGATGCCGACATTCCTTTTGTCGAGCGTGTCTTCAAGCAGTCTGAATTCCACAACATGATTGAATCGGGGGCTATCGTTCATATGTTTTGTGGAGAGAATATGCCTGAGCCTTCATCGCTTTTCACTTTGCTTGAGAAAGTCTTTCACGAAACGAATTGCGCTCAATTGGTTGTATCTCCAGAGTTTACGGTTTGCCAAAAGTGCGGACGGTTTCCTGGGTTGAAAGAGACTTGTCCGAAGTGTGGCAACAAAGATGTTGACCGTATTACCCGTGTCGTTGGGTATTACTCGAAGGTAGACAATTGGAACGTCAGCAAGAAGCGTGAAGGTCAGGATCGTCATAGTGGACAGTATACAATTTGAGGAGGTGAGTCGTGGGTAAGGTTGCGATTATGTGGGCTGGTGATAAATGCCCGAAGTGTGAAGATGTGAAGAAGACTCTTATTTCCAATGGTTTTGAAATTGAGGAGCGTCCTGCGGCAGGATTGACAAACGGTGATGAGTTCAATCCTGCGGCTTTGAAGCATCTTGCTGCTCAGAATTACGCTACGCCGTTGGTGTTTGTTGACGGTGGACCTTTTGATGTTTCATCGCTGAAGTAAGAGGAGATGTTTTGTGTCGAAAAAAACTATTGGTGATTTGGTGTGGGAAACAAAGAAGCTGGCAGATATCACGCCAGCTTCTTATAACCCAAGGTCTATATCAAAGGAAGCCCTTGCAGGTTTGACCTCTTCGATTACGAGGTTTGGCTTAGTTGAGCCTATTGTCTGGAACAAGAGAACTGGTAATATCGTCGGTGGACATCAACGATTCAAGGTGTTGTCAGAACAAGGTATTGATGAGACAACGGTTGTCGTAATTGACATGCCTGAGAACGAAGAAATTGCCCTCAACATCACGTTAAACAATCCAGCTATTCAGGGAGATTGGACAGAAGGAACTGGTGATCTTCTAAAAATGATTAATGAGGAACTTCCAGACCTTTTCAATTCTGTAAAACTGGATGACCTTGAGAAGGCTCTTGGGCATACGAGCGCAAGAAAATCTAAGAAAAACGAGGATGACATACCTGAGCCACAAAAAGACGTGATAAGTCAGGTTGGTGAAATGTACCAATTGGGTGATCATCGTCTTTTGTGTGGTGATTGCTCAAGTCCTGAAAATATGAAGAGAGTTTTGGACGGGCAAGTTATAGGGTCAGTTGTATCAGACCCTCCTTATGGGATGGCGTTCCAGAGTGGACATCGTAAGGGAACAGCGAAACATGAAAAGATTGCAGGGGATGAAGACGCCAAGCTTTTGGTTTGGGCAACAGGATTGGAAGCTGAACATTCCAAATATCTGTGGTGTCGTTGGAATAACTTGGTAGATGTGCCAATGCCTAAAAGTCTCATTACATGGGCAAAAAATAATTGGTCTATGGGTGACTTGGAGCATGAACATGGAAGGCAGACTGAAGTATGTCTGTTCTATTTGGGTAAGAATCATTTTTGGACGGGTAAGCGTCCTTCGGACTTGGTGCTACATGATAGGAGTGGAAACAATCTCCATCCTACAGAGAAACCAGTATCGCTAATGGAAGAAGTTGTTGGCTGGACAAGTGGTTTGGTATTCGAACCATTTTGCGGTTCTGGTTCTACATTGATAGCTTGTGAAAAACTTGAAAGAAAATGTTGTGCTATAGAGCTAAATACATCCTATTGCGATGTGATTCGAAAACGTTGGGCTGAATATGTTCATGGTGAGGGGTGCGACTGGCAGCAGTTGACCCCGATTATTGGAGCAACAGAATGAAAGATATTGTATGGGAAACAAAGAAGCTGGCGGATATCACGCCAGCTTCTTATAACCCGAGGTCTATATCAAAGGAAGCTCTTGCAGGTTTGACCTCTTCGATTACGAGGTTCGGTTTAGTTGAGCCTATTGTCTGGAACAAACAGACAGGAAACATTGTTGGTGGGCATCAGAGGTTCAAGGTCTTAACAGCGCAGGGTGTCGAAGAGACAACGGTTGTTGTTGTTGACATGCCTGAGAATGAAGAGATTGCTTTGAATGTCACGTTAAACAACCCAGCTATTCAAGGAGACTGGACAGATAATATTGGCGACTTACTTGAGAGAGTAGAAGGAGAGCTTCCAGAACTTTACAAGTCGGTTATGTTGAATGATTTGGGGAAGATGTTTCCTGGTGAGGACAAGAAGGGACATACTGATCCAGACGCAATACCAGTAGTTCCAAAGACTCCAGAGAGCAAAGAGGGCGAAGTTTATCGTTTAGGGGATCACAGGTTAATGTGTGGTTCATCGACAAAGGAAGATGATGTCAAAAAGCTTATGAATGGAGAACTCGTTAGTCTTTGGTTGACCGACCCTCCGTACAATGTTGCCTATGTCGGAAAAACAAAGGATGCCCTGAAGATTGCCAATGATAAAATGAGCGATGATGATTTTTTGCAGTTCCTTACTTCGGCATATAAAGCTGCGGACAGTGTCATGAAGCCTGGTGCTGTGTATTATATTTGGTATAGTGATTCAGAGACTTTGAATTTCTTTTTAGCTATGAAGTCTTGTGGTTGGGACAACAGACAGGTATTAATTTGGAATAAAAACACTATGGTTCTGGGTTGGTCGAATTATCAACAGAAACATGAGCCTTGCTTATATGGTCATAAGCTTGGTGGAGAAGTGACATGGAACGGAGACAAGGTTGCTGATGAGTCACAAGTTCCAGAGCAAGACAAGTCGAAGAAAGGATATGAACCTGAATATGATCCTTGTCTTTATGGTTGGAAAGAAGGGGCTGCACATTGTTGGAATGGTGGACGAAAAATGACCACCGTTTTTGATTACAAAAAACCAGCAAGAAGTGCAGATCACCCTACAACAAAACCCGTAGAATTATTCACACAGCAAATGAAGAATAGTTCAAATGAGGGTGATGTTGTATTTGATAGTTTTTGTGGGTCGGGAACAACGATTATGGCCGCAGAGATTACTGGTCGACTTGGCAGAGGAATGGAGTTGAGTACGAAGTATTGTGATGTGATTCGAAAACGTTGGGCTGAGTATGTTCATGGTGAGGGGTGCGACTGGCAGCAGTTGACTCCGATTGTTGGAGCAACGGAATGAAAGATATTGTTTTGGTTAGGAAGTTTGTCAAAGACCTTTTGCCTTCCGACTATAATCCAAGAACAATCGATGCAAACTCTTTTGCAGGACTTCGTGAGTCAATTACGAAGTTCGGTTTCGTTGAGCCTATTGTATGGAATAAGAGGACTGGAAATGTTGTTGGTGGGCATCAGAGATGTAAAGTTCTTAATGAGATGGGTGTTGTTGAAACAGATGTTGTTGAGGTTGATATGGACGAGACTCATGAGATTG
>Ga0172380_10008507_pt1 | contig 11203 bp, 8 predicted proteins | sample Leawe162metaG_FD_119747 | JGI IMG/M metagenome (GOLD analysis project Ga0172380, IMG submission 119747) | Leachate microbial communities from a municipal landfill in Southern Ontario, Canada - Leachate well 162 metaG | ecosystem: Engineered > Solid waste > Landfill > Unclassified | place... | reverse complement strand
GCATCACTAGACCATCGAGGTTCTTGGATTCGGCAAATTCGCTTACCGTTCCCAGTGCCCGTGGATGTGTTGATCGCGGACCTCGCCGTCGGCATCTTCACGGTTCGGCGAGCACTAGGCAGACTCGGCTTCTTCCCGGTGATGCGCCCGGTTGGGCACGGCGGTGTTGTTTGCGCCGAGCCGTCCCAGTACGACGTCAATCCCGCGGCGCCATCCCACGTGAGTGAGAAGTGGATGTGGTCGCGATGGCAGTACGTGTCGTAGTTGGTGCCAGCTTTTGATTTTGCGAAGCAACCCTTCAGCTCACCCCAGCCGACGTTGTTGTAGCCCCGCCAGATCTGGTTGTTCCAGCCGATGTACATGATGCCCATTCGACGAGCCATCGCCGCCTTCGTGCCGTCGGGTCCCGGCGCGAGCAGCCAGTTAAGGAAAGCCTCCGCTTTTGCCTTGTCTGACGGAATCCGCCCAGTCACCATCCAGTCGAGCGCGCGTCCCTCAGTGTGCTCGGAACTCGGGTCGTCTTTGCATGCCCGCGAGGAGTACATCGCGTGCGGGCCGTACGTGGTCTTCAGGAGGTCGGCGAGCAACGTGACGCCAGGCTTGGGCGGTGGATTGCAGATGCTCTGACCTTGGTATTGCTGTTGCAGATCGATCGCGACCGGCAACAAGCGGTCGCGCGGGACCGGCGTGACACTGGCAACCGCGGGCGTCACGCTCGCACCCGGACTGACGGACACAAGCATGGGGGCAATCACTGCAGCGCACGTTGCGGCAATGGTCACGATGAGGCGACCACGTCGAGGTGTGCGCCGATTCTGGGGGGAAGGCACATCTCCACAGTGCCGGCCAGCACGGCCTAAGGCACGTTCAAAAGGTGTGGTGTTGGACAAATTTGAAGCAATTATGTGGACATAACGGATGATTGGGACACTTGGCCCGCTCGATCCGATGACACGGCTTAGGCTCTGACGGGCTGTGGATCGAACCGCGAGGAGCACAAATGATTGACGAGAGCACTATTGAGCGCGCACTAGTTGTCACCGCTCACCCCGACGATGTCGACTTTGGTGCGGGGGCAACCATGGCGGCCTGGTCGGCGGCGGGAATTGCGGTGACCTACTGCGTCATCACCGATGGTGACGCGGGTGGGTTCGATCCGACGGTGCCGAGATCACAGATCCCGGAGATCCGCCGTGGCGAGCAGATCGCTGCCGCCGCGGCATGCGGCGTGAGCGACGTGCGATTCCTCGGCTACCGGGACGGGCAGCTAACTGTCAGCCATGAACTGCGTCGGGACCTGTCACGGGTGATCCGCCAGGTGCGCCCGCAACGCGTCGTTATTCAGTCGCCGGAACGCAACTGGAATCGCATCTACTCCTCGCACCCCGATCACCTTGCTGCCGGTGAAGCAGCTATTCAGGCGGTCTACCCAGACGCTCGCAATCCCTTCGCGCATCCGACGCTGCTGCAAGACGAAGGGCTGGCGGATTGGTCAGTGCCCGAGGTCTGGGTCATGGCCGCAAAGGAGCCAAACCACTATGTGGATGTCACCGACTTCTTCGAGGCAAAGATCGCCGCGTTGCGCGCACACGAATCGCAGACCGCGCACAGACCAGACCTGGAAGACATGATCCGCGGCTGGCTCACAGGAAACGCCGAAGCGGCCGGACTTGCGCAGGGCCGCCTGGCTGAGGCATTCATGGTGGTGTCGACTGCGTAACACCGCGTAGCAGCGGCACGAACGGGCTAAACCCCACAGTGGCAAGATGGCGTCATGTCATTCGTGTTCAACATTCTTGTCGTACTGCACTTCCTCGGGCTCGCATCACTGATCGGCGGGTTCCTCGTCCAGATCAAAACCACGCCTCGGGCAATCAACAACGCGATGTTCCACGGCGCGCTCACACAACTTGTGACTGGAATCTTGCTAGTCGGCCTGTCATACCCGCTGAACAAGTCAGACCCAGCGGACTATGGCCTGCCAGACAACGCCAAGATCACGGTCAAACTTCTCGTACTGCTCGTGATCCTCGGCCTCATTGTCGCCAACCGCAAGAAGCCGTCGATCACTACCGGAATCTGGGCGGCAATTGGCGGATTGGCGATCCTGAACGTTGTCATCGCTGTCTTCTGGCACTAAGCCAGCGCGGGAGTTACTCCCACTCAATTGTGCCGGGTGGCTTGCTGGTGATGTCTAGCGTCACCCGGTTGACTTCGGGCACCTCGTTGGTGATGCGCGTCGAGATGCGCGCGAGTAACTCGTACGGCAAACGTGACCAGTCGGCTGTCATCGCGTCTTCGCTGGAAACGGGCCGCAGGACGATTGGATGGCCATAGGTTCGCCCGTCGCCTTGCACGCCGACCGAACGCACATCTGCCAGCAGGACCACTGGGAACTGCCAAACATCGCCGTCGAGGCCGGCCGCAGTGAGTTCTTCGCGTGCGATCGCGTCTGCGTTGCGCAAAATCTCGAGCCGTTCAGCGTCGATCGCGCCGACAATTCGGATCGCCAAGCCCGGGCCTGGGAATGGGTGTCGAAACACAATCTCCGGCGGCAATCCAAGTTGCAGACCGACGCTGCGGACTTCGTCCTTAAAGAGCAAACGTAGCGGCTCGACGAGCTTGAATTGCAGATCATCGGGAAGGCCACCGACGTTGTGGTGGCTCTTGATGTTCGCCGCCCCGGTACCACCGCCAGATTCAACGACGTCGGGGTACAGCGTGCCCTGCACGAGAAACTCAACCTCTTGACCGGATTCCCCAGCGTCGGCGACAACCTCACGGGCGGCCTGTTCGAAGACTCGGATGAACTCGCGCCCGATAATCTTTCGCTTCTGTTCAGGATCGCTGACACCAGCTAGCGCTGTCAGGAAGCGCTCCTGCGCATTGACAACTTTGAGATCAACGCCGGTGGCGGCAACGAAGTCCTGCTCGACCTGTTCGGCTTCGCCCTTGCGAAGCAGCCCGTGGTCCACGAACACACAGGTCAATTGATCGCCGACTGCCCGCTGCACCAAGGCGGCAGCAACGGCAGAATCCACTCCCCCAGACAGTCCACACACCACCTTGCCTGAACCAACCTGGGCACGAATCGCCGCGACCTGCTCGGCGATCACGTTGTCCGTCGTCCACTCACCTTCAATCCCGGCGATGCCATGCAGGAACTGCCGCAGCAACTTCTGTCCACCTTCGGTGTGAATGACCTCCGGGTGAAATTGCACGCCAGCGAAGCGACGGCTGACATCTTCAAACGATGCAACTGGCGCGCCCGGCGTAGATGAGGTGACGGTGAATCCTGCAGGTGCGGCAGTGACAGCGTCGCCGTGTGACATCCACACGTTCGACTCCGGCGGCTGGTGCTCGAGGAGACGCGACTCGGTTCGCAGCACCTCCAACGGGGTGCGTCCGTATTCACTGCCACCGGTGTGAGCTACTTCGCCACCGAGTGCTGCCGCCATCGCCTGGAAGCCGTAGCAAATTCCGAAAACGGGGACCCCTTGTTCAAACAGAGCGGGATCTACTTGCGGTGCGTTCTCGGCATACACGCTCGCGGGTCCACCCGAGAGGATGATCGCCGACGGTTGATGCGCCATCAACTCTTCGACGGAAGCCGTGTGCGGCACCACCTCGGAGAACACCTGGGCCTCGCGCACCCGTCGCGCAATCAGTTGCGCGTACTGAGCACCGAAGTCAATGACGAGTACTTTCTGATCCTCTGACACGAGCCAACCCTAAAGGTTCACCTCGCGCTAGCGGATGCCGACAGCCGTCAACGAGTTGAAGGGCCGACAGATTCACGTGTCGGCCCTTCAACTCGTTGACTAAGAACTACGTGCCGTAATAGAAGCTGCCATTGCCGGTGAACGCGAAGATGAGCCAGAAGACTGCCCAGACCACGCCAATAGCGCCGAGGATGATTCCCGCTAGAGCCATCCCATCTCCACGCTGACCGGTCGTCTTGATCTGACCACGAGCAATGACGCCCAGGACGATTGCGATGACCCCGGGAATGAACCCAAAACTGCAGCACAGGAAGCTGACGAGACCAACCACTAGCGACGCGATCGCCAGTCCGTTGTTGGCCTGTTGCCCACCAGCAGGAACACCACCGATTGGCGGTGGTGGCGGTGGTGCGGGAATGCCGCCACCTGGCGGCGGCGGGGGCGGAGGCACGGGTGGTTGGCCGTTGCCGCCGGGCGGGGGCGGAGGTAGTGGTGTCGACATTGTGGTGCCTCTCGTCGTTGGGGCTTCGCGGTGCGACGCTAGCGCACTCCTGACCCGTCAGGCACGCTCTGGCGCACCTCAATAATCGGCAATCGCAATGCTCCGGGCGCCGCCGTTGGTACAACTGGGTGGTACGGCGCGACCGGGATGACTCGTTGATATTGCTGACCCATGGGCGGACGTGGGTCGACCTCACCCTTGTTCGGCCACATGGCCATTGCCCGCTCGGCCTGGGCAGTGATCGTCAACGACGGATTAACCCCAAGGTTTGCAGTGATTGCCGAGCCGTCGACGATATGCAGCCCGTTGTATCCGTACGCACGGTGGTACGGATCGACAACTCCGGCTTCGGGGTTGTCACCGATCGCGCAGCCACCGACGAAGTGTGCGGTCATCGACGCGTTTGCGACGTCACCCATATTGCCCATCGGGGTGCCGTTGATTTTGTTCGCAAGCAGGCGTACTGCCTTGTTGGCCGACGGAATCCAGGTAGGCACCGGTTCGCCACCGCTCGCGCGACTCGTGAGCTTCCAGCGCCCCAGTAGACCCTTACCACCGCTGACCGTCACCGAGTTGTCGAGTGTTTGCATGACGAGCGCGATAACAGCCCGTTGCGACCAGCCGTGCACGTTCATCGACTTCGCCGCTGCGATCGGATCTGCCGCAAGTTCACGTGCCCACGTCTTCCAACGCGGAACACCTGGCTCTTCGTCGGTCAGAATCGTGCCGAGCAGCCCCATCGAGTTTGAACCCTTGCCGTAGCGAACCGGTTCAATGTGGGTGTGGGGTTCAGGGAAGAAACTTGAAGTAATCGCGACACCCTTGGTGAAGTCTTCGCCACCCTTCGACGGTGGCACCTTTGCTACTGCACCGATCAACGATTCGGAGTTCGTGCGGGACAGGTAGCCCAACGATGGCGCAAGTTTGGGCAAGTGACCGGTGTCCTTCATCCGGTGCAATATCTTCTGGGTATTGAACGTGCCCGCTGCCATGATGACGTGGTCGGCAGTGATAGTCCGGCGACCCTTGCCCAGCCAGTTGCCGCTGCGTTCAACGTCTACCTGCCACTGCTTTCCTTGCTTGCGAATTCCGCGAACCGTCGTCAACGGCATCACCTCGGCCCCGGCCTTCTCGGCTAGACCCAAGTAGTTCTTGACGAGCGTGTTCTTCGCATTGTGGCGGCAGCCGGTCATGCACTCGCCGCACTCGATACAGCCCGTGCGATCCGGGCCAACTCCTCCGAAGAACGGGTCAGGAACCGTCTCGCCAGCGGGAGCACCGAAGAACACTCCCACCGGGGTGAGCGTAAACGTCTCGCCGACGCCCATCTCTTCAGCCACGGCCTTCATCGCTTCATCCGCAGGAGTCATTGTGGGGTTCTTGGTGACGCCCAACATGCGCGTTGCCTGCTCGTAGTACGGCGCGAGTTCTGCCTTCCAGTCAGTGATGTGTGCCCACTGCTTGTCGTTGAAGAACTCATCCGGCGGCACGTAGAGCGTGTTCGCGTAGACGAGGGAACCGCCGCCAACTCCGGCACCGGCCAGCACGATGACGTCGCGAAGGAAGTGGATCCGCTGAATGCCTTGGAGCCCAAGTTTCGGCGCGAATAGGAACTCCCGCAACCGCCACGAGGTCTTCGCGAAGTCCTTGTCTTCGAACCGGCGCCCAGCCTCAACGACGCCGACCTTGTACCCCTTTTCAGTTAGGCGCAGCGCTGAAACGGAGCCACCGAATCCGGAACCAACTACTAATACGTCGTAATCACTCATGGGCGGTTCAACTTCTTCATTAGTTTGACGGCTGCGACGAGGGTCTCGCCCCACTGTTTGTGTGTCATGAAGGCTGGCGTTCCCCAGCCTGCAAATCGTTGGATACCCAGGGTCTGCGTTTCGGTGTACTTCATCAGGCCATCTCGACCGTGACGACGACCAAGGCCGGAGTCACCGAACCCACCCATCGGCGAACCTGTTGCGGACCAGGCAGTTGCGTAACCTTCGTTCACGTTCACTGTGCCAGCGTGCATCCGGGCGGCGATCTGTTTGCCGCGGCGAACGTCGCGAGTAAGCACCGAACCGTTGAGACCATACGCAGTGTCGTTCGCCAGCGCGATTGCCTCTTCCTCGGTATCGAAGACATAAATGCTGACAACCGGGCCAAACGTCTCATTGCCAAAGCAGACCATGTCGTCAGTGACGTCTGTCATGACAGTGGGTTCAAAGAAGAACGGACCGACGTCGGGCCGAGGGCGCCCGCCGACGAGCACAGTCGCGCCTTTTGCTTTGGCATCGTCAACGTGACTTTGGACCGTGTCGAGCTGTTTGCGGCCGATCATCGAACCCACGTCCGCATCCCAGCCGACCTCTGCATTCAGACGCATCTTCTTCACTCGTTCGACGAGTAGCGTCGTGAACTCTTCTGCCACGCTTCGGTGGACGTAGATGCGCTCCATCGAGATACACAGCTGACCGGCATTTGCGAAGCTTGAGCGTTGGGCGATCTCTGCCGCCTTGCGTATGTTCGCGTCGTCGCAAATGATCATCGCGTTCTTGCCACCCAGCTCCATCGAACAACCGACGAGGCGTTCGCCACAACGAGCGGCGACTTGTCGACCGACCGCGGTAGACCCGGTGAACATGATGAAGTCGCCACGTTCGGTAATCATCGGACCGACAACGCCACCCTCGCCGGCAACAACGCCAAAAAGCCCCTCGGGTAGCCCGGCCTCGTACAGCAGGTCAACAAGCCACAGTGCCGACAAAGTCGTTTGGAGGTCGGGCTTGAGTACAACGCCGTTCCCCGCGAGCAGCGCTGGGATCGCATCTCCCACCGCCAAGGTCAGCGGGTAGTTCCAGGGCGAGATCACTCCAATGACGCCCTTGGGATGGTGCAGTTCGAGAGCAGTCGAGGCGATCGGAACACCGCCTGCATGCTTGACCGGCTTCAGCAGAGCGGGCGCAACCACCGAGTAGTGGCGGGCCTGGATCGCAACATCGAGGAGTTCTTCAACCGCATGAATTCGGGCCTTGCCCGACTCAAGCTGGGCGATGTCGAGACCTTCGTCTCGGCGTGCCAAAACGAGGTCATGGAAGCGTCGCAACACCTGGCAGCGGTACTTCACCGGCGCAGCAGCCCACGCCTTCTGCGCTTCGCGCGCGATCGCAAATGCCGTATCAACGGCGTCCTCGTTCGAATGCGGTATTTGGGTGATCGGGCGGCCGGTAAACGGCGCGATTGCTGGGGTCGTGTGAGGCTGCGGACCAACGCACAAGTGTCGAACCAGCGCATCAATTCGCGCCGCGGACACCGCAGTGTGCGGGTCGCTCGTTGCTGGGGTCGAGGGAAGCTGACCAACGAGAGCTGTCATAACAACAGCCTACGCAGTAGGAACGTCCCCCGGCAGGCCAGTAGCAAATTCGACTTCCTGTAAGAGCGCTTCCTCAACACTGTCGGCTGCTACCGCGGTGTCAGCGACGACCACCTTCTGCTGGTCGAGCTGGCCGCCGGGAACGGGTTGCAAGGCATCGCGCCGTTCAGCAACTACAGCGACTTGGGCGGCAATTTCGGCTTCGGTCCAATTCGCGTACGGCGCGAGGACCTCGGCTATTGATTGCGCGACGTCTACCCCGCCACCACGCGTTTCCAACGCCAGTCGCGTCCGGCGAACGAGCACGTCGTCGAGCCCGACAGCTCCTTCTCGAGTGATCGCGATGACTGCCTCCGCGAGCAGGTAGGGCGCTTCTGGGTGCATTGGCTCCGCCAGGTGCGGATCAACGGCAATCAGGTCCAGCACGGTCCTGGTGCGGTCTCCGTGACGGCGCAGGAGATGTTCGACCTGGGCCAGCGTTAGGCCGGCCTCGCGAGCAGTTCGCTCGCGAGCCGCCCAGGCCGCGGCGTACCCGGCCGCCCCGACCAGTGGTAGTTCGTCGGTCTCGCAGCTAGGCACGCTGTCAGTGATGACCTCGGCGCGCGACGCAACAGCGGCATCGACGGCGTCTGCGGCCATGACCCGGTAGGTCGTGTACTTGCCACCGGCGATGAGAACCAGCCCGGGAGCGGGACGAAGGACCGCATGCTCGCGAGACAACGTCGCAGTCCCGTCTTCACCCGTGCCGGCACTCAAGAGCGGGCGCAAGCCTGAGTAGATCCCAACGACGTCATCCCTGGTCAGTGGTCGAGCAAGCCACTTGTTTGCCTCGGCAAGGAGGTAGTCCACGTCGGCCTCGTCGACCTGGGGTTCTGAACGCGAGCCGGTGTAGTCAGTGTCAGTCGTGCCGATCAGCCAATGGCGTCCCCACGGCAGCAGGAACAGCACACTTGTGGGTGTCCGGGCGATCAGCGCACTCGTCGATGGGAAGGCCTCCCGTGGAACAACGAGGTGAATTCCTTTACTTTGCCGGACCGCATGTTGCGAGGAGCTTCCCGACATCTCGAGAAGGTCGTCGGTCCACACGCCGGCAGCGCCGAGGACGACGCGCGCACGGGTCTCGAACTCGCGACCAGTGAGTTCGTCACGGACAACAGCACCAACGACGCGTCCGTCTTCACGGATGAGGCTCACGACTGCTGTACGTGTGGCGATGGCGGCACCATGGGCCGCTGCGGTGCGGGCAACTGCAACGGTGTGGCGCGCGTCGTCGATCTGCGCGTCGTGGAATCGAACAGCCCCGACGAGCGCATCGTCTTTGATGCCGGGTGCAATCCCGCGAACAACCTTTGCCGACAGCGTCTTCGGCCGCGGCATTGCGCCGCCGTAAGCGCCGAGACGGCTCAACATGTCGTAGACGGTGATGCCGAACCCCACGTACGGACGTTCCCAACCACGTCGAGTCACCGGGTACAGGAATGGGACGGGACGCACGAGGTGAGGCGCGAGTCGATCGAGGAGGAGTCCGCGTTCGGTGAGGGCTTCGTGGACGAGGGAGAACTCGCGCTGCTCTAGATAGCGCAGGCCGCCGTGAGCCAGTCGACTTGAGCGACTTGACGTACCGCTTGCGAGGTCATGGCGTTCGACCAGCGCGACTGACAGCCCGCGCTGTGCGGCGTCAAGAGCGCTACCGCATCCAACAACTCCCCCGCCGATCACAAGCACATCAAGGGGCGACGTGGAGTCTGCCGCTGCTATCCGGGCCAATGCCCCCGCACGCGAGGCGCGATCGAGTACGTCAGAACCAGGCGAGACCATGCCCTAAGCCTACGTTGGCAAGTTCGAGGTCCCGCGGAGGTGGCCGCCGAGACGTTTATGGCGGCGGCCGGAACTGCGGCTAGGCGTCCAGCACAACTTCCACCCGCTGGAACTCCTTGACGTCTGAGTACCCGCAGATGGCCATCGCTCGGCGAAGCGCGCCGACGAGGTTCATGGTGCCGTCGCTGACGCGCGACGGACCAAGCAGAACCTCGTTCAGCGTGCCAACGGCTCCAAGTTCGACAACCTCACCGCGGGGCAGTTCTGGATGCGCTGCTTCCATCCCCCAGTGCCGACCTGCGCCGGGAGCATCAACTGCGCGGGCAAGCGGTGAACCGACCATGACAGCGTCTGCGCCGCACGCGATTGCCTTCACGATTGCCCCGCTTGACCCCATCGCACCATCGGCGATCACGTGGACGTAACGGCCGCCTGATTCGTCAAGGTAGTCGCGCCGCGCCGCTGCAACATCTGCGACCGCTGATGCCATCGGGACTCGAATACCGAGGACATCGTGGGTCGTGTGGGCTGCGCCACCGCCGAAGCCGACGAGGACTCCGGCCGCACCAGAACGCATAAGGTGCAATGCGGCCCGGTACGTCGCACAGCCGCCGACAATCACCGGCACATCAAGCTCGAGGATGAACTCCTTGAGGTTCAGGGGCTCACCCTGGGTCGACACGTGTTCGGCACTCACGGTTGTCCCGCGGATGACAAAGATGTCCACGCCCGCGTTCACCACGACTTGGTGCAGTGCTTGCGTGTTCTGCGGCGATAGCGCGCCGGCAACCGTCGCGCCGGTGGCACGCATTTCTTTAACCCTTTGCTGAACCAGGTCAGGGTCAATCGGTGATGCGTAGATCTCTTGCAAGCGCGCGTTCGCGCTCGCACCTTCGAGTGTTGCGATCTCGTCGTAGAGGGCCGCCGGGTCCGCGTGGCGCGTCCACAGGCCTTCAAGATTGAGGACCGCGAGGCCGCCCGCCTCGGAGTACTGCTTGGCAGTTTGGGGTGACACCACTGAATCCATCGGCGCTGCCACAATGGGGTGCTCGAACGGGTATGCGTCGATCTGCCAGGCCACCGAGACATCGCGCGGGTCACGAGTACGACGCGACGGCGCGATCGCTACTTCGTCAAATGAGTAGCCGCGACGGCCACGTTTACCTTCACCGATTTCGATCATGCTCATATGGTGACACTTACCGCCCGTGATAGTTGGGTGCTTCGACAGTCATTTGAATGTCGTGGGGATGGCTTTCCTTAAGTCCCGCAGCGGTGATGCGCACGAAGCGGCCGTTGCGCTGCAACTCGTCGATCGATTCCGCACCCGCGTAACCCATGGCGGCGCGCAGCCCACCGATCAACTGATGCGCGACGACTGCCAGGCGACCGCGGTACGGCACCTGCCCCTCGATGCCTTCTGGCACAAGTTTGTCGTCGCTCAAGACATCGTCTTGGAAGTAGCGGTCCTTCGAGTACGAGCGGGCGTCACCACGTGATTGCATCGCCGCGAGTGAACCCATGCCGCGGTACTGCTTGAACTGCTTGCCGTTGACGAACACGACGTCACCGGGTGCTTCTTCACAACCGGCGAGCAGCGAGCCCAGCATCACGGTGTCTGCCCCGGCGACGATCGCCTTCGCAATATCGCCCGAGTACTGCAATCCGCCGTCGCCGATTACCGGGACGCCGGCAGCACGAGCGGCCATGGATGCTTCGTGGATTGCGCTGACCTGCGGAACGCCGACCCCCGCCACCACGCGCGTCGTGCAGATAGAGCCCGGACCGACGCCGACT
>Ga0172380_10008506_pt1 | contig 11203 bp, 9 predicted proteins | sample Leawe162metaG_FD_119747 | JGI IMG/M metagenome (GOLD analysis project Ga0172380, IMG submission 119747) | Leachate microbial communities from a municipal landfill in Southern Ontario, Canada - Leachate well 162 metaG | ecosystem: Engineered > Solid waste > Landfill > Unclassified | place... | reverse complement strand
GTACGTAGCTGCACAATACCTGGCATATCTGGAAAATGACCTGTGGCTTGAAAATGCTCGTTATGCCAATGCCATGGCACAGTACCTGGCCGTTGAAGCAAGAGATATACCCGGAGTGACCATTACTCAAAAAGTGGAGAGCAACGCCGTCTTTGCCATAGTACCTGAAAAAGCCCGTGAGAAACTGGCAGAAAAACATTTTTTTTACACCTGGGACCAGGCAACCGGAGAAGTTCGCTGGATGTGTTCATTCAACACCCGAAAGTCTCACATAGATTCTTTTATTAACGATTTAAAAAACACGTTATTATGAACGAAGAAGTAAAAATCACCCGGCTGTTCGACTTGTTGGAGCGCCTGCAAAAAACTTACCCCAAAGAAGACATTCTGGCCGGAAAAGTGGATGGTTTATGGAGAAAATACAGTTCAAAGGAATATTCGGAAATATCTCACCTTTATGCGTATGGGTTTTTAGAGTTGGGTCTGAAGCCGGGAGATAAGGTCATAACGGTCATGAACAACCGTCCCGAATGGAATTTTACGGACATGGGGACCGCACTTTCCGGTCTGGTACATGTTCCGGTATATAGTACTTTGAGTGAAGACGATTTCCTGTATATCATCCCCCATTCCGACGCAAAAGTTATGATCATAGGTTCAGCCGCATTGTATAAGCATCTGGCACCGGTCATTTCTAAATTGGAGAACCCTCCCCTTATTTTTACCATAGATGAAGTGGAAAACGTCCGGAACCTGGACGAGATCCTTCAATCGGGCGAAGAAAACAAGGCAAAATGGGAACCTGTAATTGAAGAAAACAAAAAGACCATTACCCCCGACACCTTGCTCACCATCATTTATACTTCCGGAACCACCGGGACTCCCAAGGGAGTAATGCATGCACACAGCAGTATTGTTTTTAATTTCCTGGGACATGCCGCACAACAGGTAATGAACGCTTCACACCGTTACCTTAGTTTTCTGCCGTTATGCCACATATACGAAAGAACAATGAACTATGAGTTCCAGTCTTTGGGGATCAGCATTTATTATGCGGAAAATATGGGAACCATTGCCCGTGATCTGAAAGATATTCAGGCGGACGGGTTCTGCGCGGTCCCCCGTGTCATAGAGATGATGTACAAGAAACTGGAAGACGCTGGAAAAAGCCTTTCGGGTATAAAACGAATTATCTACAGATGGGCCTGGAATTTCGGAAATACTTTCGACTACGAAAACCTTACTTTTTGGCGTGTCACCTTAAACAAATTGTTTGACAAACTGGTATATAGCAAATGGAGGGCCAATCTGGGAGGCCACGAAATGTTGATAGTGACCGGCGGATCTTCCATAAGGGCATGTATAATACGTCTTTTCTCTGCCGCAAAAATGTACATTTACGAAGGGTACGGTCTGACAGAAACCGCTCCGGTAATTGCCGTGAATAATCCTAAAGACAGGATCCGGAAAATCGGAACGGTCGGAAAGATCATGGATGGGACCGAGGTGAAATTTGCACCAGACGGTGAGATCTTAACCCGTGGACCTCATTTGATGATGGGCTATTATAAAGACCCTCAGGCCACAAAAGAGGCCATAGACACTGAAGGCTGGTTTCACACCGGCGATGTAGGAGAAATGGTTAACGGCATTTTCCTCCGGATCACAGACCGTAAAAAAGAAATCTTCAAACTTTCCAACGGGAAATATGTGGCTCCACAACTTGTGGAAAACAAACTTAATGAATCTCCTTACATTGAAAGCTCCCTGGTCATTGGCAGCAATCAAAAGGTAGCTTCTGCTATCATCATACCAAACAGTGTACTTCTACAAGACTGGGCTGCACACCATAAAATGGTATTTCAGGATCTGGACAATCTATACAGGACTAAAGAGGTAAATGACCTGATACACAAAGAGATCGAGCGTATTAACAAATCCCTTGCCCCTCACGAACAAATCAAGTTTTTCCGCCTTGTAGATGATGAATGGAGTACAGCCAATGGCCTGCTTTCACAAACCCTCAAATTACGCAGGGTGCAATTGAACAAACACTACGAAAAAATCATAGCCGACATATACAGTGATACGAAAGGCAAATGAACAGGACAAGCCGGCACTCCGGGAAATCTGGAGTGCCGCTTTTAACGATCCGCTTTCCTATGCGGATTTTGTTCTGGACCACTGCCTGAAACTGGGAACGGTCCTCTATGACGACCCGGGCAGATCGTTTGTTACCCTCTTCCCTCTAACCCTTCAACAAAAAGGAATGACCCTGTTGCAGGGTTTTTATATTTACGGATTGGCAACCCATCCCGCGCAACAGGGAAAAGGGCACGGCTCCCGATTGCTGACCAGGGCTGTTGAGAACACACCTTTCTGCCTTCTTTATCCCGCAACTTCTGAATTACAGCGCTTTTATAGTAAAAGAGGATTTACAACCCCTGTCCGTATACCGGGTGCCGTATCCACACAAATATCCTTACCGGATGTTCAGGATACCCGGCCGGAACGTTTTTACAGGAAATACCTGAAAGATGCCGGTGATCAGGATTTTGTATTTCTCTGGTCAGCCTCGATGTTTGCATTTGCATTGGGGGAGTGTTTTTTCAGAAAGGGGTTCGTCAGTCCTCCCTGGTTTTGTTACCCGGAAAATGGGCAGATGCTATGTAAACCTTTTTTAAGTCCAAAAGGATCAGAAAAGAGGTCCTATACACACGGATGGGGAATGTTTCAGGTCAACGTTCCCGAATTTGATCCGGGAAAAAGCATCTTATATCTCCCTTTAGATTGATTCTCAGAAAGTTATTCTATAATAGCCCAGTGGCAGCAAACCCGTTTGATATGTAGTTTTCATACCTTCCAACTTGACATCATATTCGTAAGAATATATGTTTTTCATATTGGTGAAATTACGGATCTCCACGCCTACCTCATGCGTAATACTTCTTTGTTGTATTTTTGCCCATGCCTTAAGATCTCCACGCATATAAAAAGGGTGCTGAGGAACATAGGCTTCCTCAAAAATATAAACCGTTGCCCCACTCGATCTGGAAGCTTCCAGGTCAACGGGGATATAACGTTGTCCTCCCGCCAGGGCAAATTTAATATCGCCTCCGAAAGACCAGATGTTTTTTGCCGAGGGATTTTTTGTTACCTCAAATTCCTTGCCTATCAGTAAATTAGAAACAAAATTTCCGTTATACCGGGTGTTTCTCAAAATGTTGTCAATACTTCTGAATTTACTTTCAAAAACAGATGCAGTAACCATGTAATACCAACCTTGTGAGAGAAAACGTTCCAGGGTAAGTTCCAGGCCGTAATTATATCCGGTCCCGTCACTTACATAAACCCGTCCGTATTTGTCAAATTGCATACCTCCTAAGTTGATCACGGCATAATACGGTTCGTAAAGATCAACCGGTATGTTATACAGGTATTGATAATAGACTTCTGTTTTCAAACGTGTTGCGGGTGCAAGGCGCCACTGGTAGCCTAAAACCAGGTGATGCGCCCGGGTCATATCCAGGTATTTGTTGGGATATATTTTGCTGTCAACGGCCTGTGAAAATAATTTTGTCATATAAATCTCCAGGCCCTGGTACTGACTGTGCAATCCATACCCAAAGGTCAGTTCGTGTTTGTCTTTAAATTTCCAGGAAACACCTACCCGCGGATCAATGTTCCAGGTTTGATTAAGTATCAGGAATTGAGCATTTACCCCGGCATCAAGGGTTACTTTTGAGGTAGCTCTGTAAGATATTTCAGAAAATCCCTGAAGTTGAAATGTAGATCCAATTTCGTTAACATCTTTGGGGTAAGTTGTCTTTGAATAATCGTTGGATATGAATTTATAGGCCAGACGTTTCCCGGTTATGCCCGATCTCAGGGAGAGGCGGCTTCCCAGTTTTGCGTTGTGAACCGCCTGTATACTTTGAAATTCCCTCATCAGTAAGGCATCCTGGCTCCGCTCTTTCTGAAGGGATTCGGGGTTCAGTGAATCAATCTGTGCCGAGAAAGAAGAAAGGGAACTGGACAGCGATATTTTCAAGGACTGGTTGTGCCCCAGCGTTTTCTGGTACTGAAGTCCTACAACGCCCATTCCGGATTGTGTCGCAATATCATCTGCATAATTGTAAAAATCAGATTCCCCGTTCACAATGCTTACATTGCCCAGACCTCCTATAGCAAAAAGAGAAAAAGTGCCACTTTTTGCCGTAGGAATATTTACTTTTGCAGTGAAATCCTGGTATCTGGGAACCGCTGAACCTGTACCGAATTCAAATCCCAGGTAAGCCAGGGCATCCAGGAAAGAATACCGGTATGAAGCCAGGTATGAAGCTTTGAGCTTTTTTGAAATGGGTCCTTCTACTCCAAACTCAAGGCCATTGAGCCCCAGTTGTCCGGTAAACTCATGCACGTCGTAATTTCCCTCGCGTAAATGAATGTCAAAAACACCCGAATAAGCATTTGTATATTCAGCAGGAAAAGCACTCGTATAAAAATCAGAATTAGATAACGTATTGACATTCAGCATGCTTATTGCTCCTCCGGTGGCACCCCCATCGGCAAAGTGGTTTGGGTTGTATATGTCCACCCCTTCCATGCGCCACAACAAACCAAAGGGAGAATTACCCCTTACCACTATATCGTTACTTGAATCATCAGGTGTACCTACTCCGGCAAAATTCTGTGCCATTCTGGAAATATCGCTCATAGCCCCTGCATACCTTTCTGCATCGGCAACAGAAAAAGTTCTTCCCGTTACCGAAGCCATTTCATTTACAGGACGGAGTTTGTCCCTCTCAGCAGTGATCACCAATTCCTCCACAGTCAGCACGTCCTCTCTCATTTTAACATTCAGGACCAATTCTTTACCTGAATTGAGGGCGATATTCTCCATATATATGGTTTCCAGACCAATGCTGGAAAAAAGAACAGTGATTCTTCCAACCGGGACGTTCGGAACATTGTAATAGCCGTCTATATCACTGTACGTGGTAAGGTAACCGCTGTTGTTTACAACTATAGCCACTCCAACCAAAGGTTGACCGGACACCTCATCTACGATACGCCCTTTCACAGTCTGCACCAACGGCTGTTGAGCAGAAGCCTGTACAAACATCAAACATAGTGTCAGCCACAATAGGAATCGTTTCACTATAAAAAGAAAATATTAAGTATACAAATTGACAAAAGTAGTACTTTTTTTTGGTCGTTCGTTAACGATTTAAATAAGAATTATGTATTTTTTATTCAAATAAAATGCTTTTTTGAATTCATTAACAATAAGTTGTGTCTTATTAGCGGCCCAGATACAGCAGTAATACTGAAATATCAGCCGGCGATACCCCGGGAATCCTTGAAGCCTGCCCAATTGTCTTTGGTTTTATTCTCTGCAACTTCTGCCTTGACTCCATAGAGAGCGAGTTCATGGCTGTGTAATCAAATATGTCCGGAATAGAAACTGCATCCAGGCGAAGAATTTTTTGTGCAAATGCGCTTTCTCTCTCTATGTAACCTTTATATTTAATGGCGATTTCAACAGACTCATAAACCTCTTCTGAAGAAGAGTCCGTACCACAAAGTGTTCCACGTGGAACAAACCCCACAATCTTATCCCATGTTACCTGGGGCCTGCTTAGTAATTCTGAAAATTTTTTCTTTGTCAAAACAGGTGCCGACTTTGCGTTTTCCAACATTTCATTTGCCATATCAGGACTCAGGGAATTCTCCTCCAGCCAGGTTAACAAGGCGTCTCGCTTTTCTGTTTTCTTTTTATAATGATCATATCTTGATGTATCTGCCAAACCCAGCTCGTAACCCAGCGGAGTTAATCTTTCGTCTGCATTGTCTTGTCTTAATAATATCCGGTATTCTGCTCTTGAAGTAAACATCCTGTATGGTTCGTCCACTCCTTTTGTTATAAGATCATCAATCAGAACCCCTATATAGGCTTGGTCACGCTTAAGAATAACCGGATCCATTCCGTTGAGCTTCCGGTGTGCATTTATGCCAGCCATGACTCCCTGTGCGGCGGCTTCTTCATAACCCGTTGTCCCGTTTATCTGTCCGGCAAAATACAAATAGGGTATATGTTTTACTTCCAGCGAATGCAATAATTGCGTTGGGGGAAAGTAATCGTACTCTATTGCGTATGCAGGGCGGTAAAACACCGCGTTTTCGAAACCCTTAATTCTTCTAAACGCCTGATATTGAATATCTATGGGTAGCGAAGAAGAAAACCCTTGTAAATAGTATTCGTGTGTATTCCATCCTTCCGGTTCCAGAAACAATGGATGTTGCTCTTTGTCTGCAAACGTTCTTAGCTTGTCTTCTATACTCGGGCAATAACGGGGCCCTTTCCCTCCTATTCTTCCCGCAAAGAGAGGTGAATCGTTGAACCCTTCTTTCAATTTTTCATGAACAGCCGAATTGGTATATATTATGTAACAATTCTTTTGTGTCCCTGATCTTTGTATTGCAGAAGGTTCTTCCAGGAATGTAAATTTTTTGGGTTCCGGATCTCCCGGTTGTAAATCTAGTTTTGAAAAATCAACCGTCCTGCCGTCAATTCTGGGAGGTGTCCCCGTTTTCATACGTTCAACAGCAATGCCCTTATCCTTCAACTGTTTACTAAGACCGATTGCAGGTGGTTCTCCCATACGTCCTGCCGGGGAGGATTCCATCCAATAAAAATTTCACCGTTCAAAAAAGTTCCGTTTGTCAGAATAACCGCTCCCGCGTAAAACTCCTGTCCGAATTCTGTCTTGATGCCCTTGACCCTTTCTCCTTCAAAAAGCAATTCAACTACCTGATCCTGCCATATGTACAATCCTGCCGTATTCTCCAGAACATTTCTCCATTCGGCCGAAAACAGCATTCTGTCACATTGTGCCCTTGGACTCCACATAGCCGGTCCTTTTGAGCGGTTCAGCATTCTAAATTGTATGGTGCTTCTGTCAGTAACCAATCCTATAGCACCACCAAGCGCATCTATCTCTCTGATTATCTGACCTTTTGCTATTCCGCCCATTGCGGGGTTGCAGGACATGTGGGCCATTTTTGTCATATCCATAGTAACGAGCAGTGTTTTTGACCCAAGTTTAGCCGCCGCGTACGCCGCTTCACAACCAGCATGACCGGCTCCTACCACTATTATGTCGTAATGAAAAGTCATTCTTTTGGGCTTTTACCAAATACTTGCAATGCCCTGTTTTCTGCTTGTCGTATTTTATCCCGTTGATCTTTTGTTGTATCGTCTTCCCCTGCCAGATGTAAGATTCCATGAATGATCACTCGCATTATTTCGTCATGAAATGTCTCTTTGTAAATAATCGCGTTTTGTTTTACCGTTTCTACATCAACAAATATATCCCCCTGTATCTTCTTTTCGTCCGGATCCGAATATGGGAATGTTATCACGTCAGTATAATAATCATGGTTCAGAAACTGTGTGTTGATCTTAAGCAAAAATTCATGATCACAGAATATTATATTAATGTCTCCCGGAATTTTGCCGTAATCGTTCAATACGGTTGTGATCCAACTTTTTATGGCACGTCTGTTGCTTATCTTATAACATGTATTGTGAATGTGAAAAAGTATCATAATTTTGTATACTACAGCGGCAAAAGTACGAAATTGTTTTTTAAAATATTTTGTTTACATTTGCAAGCCTTGACGGGCCATTAGCTCAGTTGGCTAGAGCGCTTGCATGGCATGCACGAGGTCGTCGGTTCGATTCCGACATGGTCCACAAAATTAACGTTTTATTGCAATGGAAACTAAGAAAAGTTCAAAGGCAAATCTTGAAAACAAGAGAGTTCTTTTTATTGAAGTCGGATTGATTTTTGCACTTCTTGTAGTCCTGGCTGCTTTCGAGTACAGAACTTACGACAAAGACGTAAGTATGCTTACTGCCGATATTCAGCAGATCATTGAAGAAGAACAGATCCCTATCACCATGGAGACGCCTCCCCCGCCCCCCGAAATGCCCAAAGCCCCTGTGCTTTCAGATGCCATTGAGATCGTTGACGATGACATCACCATTGAAGAGGATATTTTTATTGAAACGGAAGACGATTCCAATTTCGCGGTAGAAATACGTGATTACATTCAGTACTCAGCGGAAGAGGATGTTGAAGAGGAAGAAATTCCCCTGGCCATTGTAGAAGAAAAGCCCTCTTTTATGGGCGGTGACGAAAACACATTCACAAAATGGGTTTTTGATCGCATCGTATATCCTGAAGTAGCTAAAGAAAACGGCGTCCAGGGTCGTGTTGTACTGAGCTTTATTGTAGACGCCGACGGTTACGTCAAAAACGTTACTGTATTGCGCGGTGTTGACCCCTCCATTGACAAAGAAGCCGTTCGTGTTGTTTCTTCTTCTCCCAGGTGGAAACCGGGAAGACAGCGTGATAAAGCCGTAAGGGTACGTTACAACTTCCCCCTGAACTTCCAGCTCAGGTAAACGCAGATCATTTACGTTGAAAGATAAAGCGCTCTTTATATACGGGCGCTTTTTTTACACTATTTTACTTTGAATACAAACAGAGATAAAGCCGTTTTCGTGGGTGTACAGACACCGGGCACAGATTCTTCAGTCTTTAACGAATACCTGGATGAACTGGAATTTCTTGCAGACACTGCAGGTGTTGATGCCGGGGGCCGTTTCATACAACGTTTGGATAAACCCCTTACCAACACATACCTGGGAAGCGGAAAGCTGGAAGAATTGGCGGTTTATATAAAAGCAGAAGAAATTTCCGTTGCCATATTTGACGATGAGCTCTCCCCGTCACAGCTTCGCAATCTTGAGAGGACCCTTTCCTGCAAGATCCTGGACAGAACCAACCTGATCCTGGATATTTTTGCCCAGCGAGCTAAAACTGCCTATGCAAAAACGCAGGTAGAACTGGCTCAATACCAATATCTTTTGCCCCGTCTTACACGTATGTGGACACACCTTGAGCGCCAGCGGGGCGGTATAGGTATGCGAGGTCCCGGCGAATCCCAGCTTGAAACCGACCGTCGGATCATACTGGACAAGATCTCCGCTCTCAAAGAAAAACTCAAAAAAATCGACCGTCAGATGATCTCTCAGCGGGGAAACCGCGGATCCCTGGTACGTATGGCTTTGGTCGGTTATACAAATGTGGGAAAAAGCACCCTCCTAAACCTTTTGGCTAAAACCGAAGTATTTGCCGAGAACAAACTTTTTGCCACTTTAGATACGACCGTCAGAAAAGTAGTTGTAGACAACATTCCATTCCTTCTTAGTGATACCGTGGGTTTTATCCGAAAACTTCCCACCCAGTTGGTCGAGTCTTTTAAAAGCACCCTGGATGAAGTGCGTGAAAGCGATGTGCTGATCCATGTTGTTGACGTTTCTCACCCCAATTTTGAAGAAATGATTCACGTAGTCAACCAGACATTGCAGGATATCGGGTGTGCCAACAAGTCTGTATACCTTGTTTTCAATAAAATTGACGCCTACCGTGAAAAGGAAACAGAAGAGGGACCTGTGGGGCTGGACGACTTAAAAAACACATGGATATCAAAGATACACATCCCGTGTATTTTTATTTCTGCCAAAGAAAAGATCAATATAGATAAACTTCGCAAAGATCTTTACGGGATGGCTGCCGAAGTCCAGTCGGGACGTTATCCGTTCGGTACATTCCTTTGGTAAAAACCCCTTTCATTATACCGTTGACAGTGAGCTTATTAAGGATTATCTTGGCATATTTTTTGCTGGCTTTTGATTAGAGACAATATTGTCCCTATCAAAGCACAAAAGCCATGAAAACAAAGAAAAGCCCTAAAGCAGATCTTGAGAACAAAAGAATTCTCTTTGTTGAGATCGGTTTGATTGTTGCTCTCGCTGTTGTTCTTGGTGCCTTTGAATACAAGACATACGAGAAGAATGTTAGCATGATTACGGCCGATATTCAGCAAATCATTGAAGAAGAACAGATCCCTGTCACCATGGAGACGCCTCCCCCGCCTCCGGAAATGCCCAAAGCCCCCGTGCTTTCAGATGCCATCGAGATCGTGGATGACGACATCGTCATTGAAGAAGACCTTTTCATTGAAACAGAAGACGATGCTTCGTTTGCCGTAGAGATCCGTGACTACATTGACTATCAGGAGGAAGAAGCGGTTGAAGAAGAGGAGATTCCCCTGGCTATCGTAGAAGAAAAACCCTCCTTCATGGGTGGTGATGAAAACACGTTTACCAAATGGGTACATGAAAGGATCATCTATCCGGAAATAGCCAAGGAAAACGGCGTTCAGGGACGGGTTGTTCTAAGTTTCATTGTAGATGCGGACGGGTATGTCAAAAACGTCACCGTACTGCGCGGTGTTGACCCCTCCATAGACAAAGAAGCCGTTCGCGTTGCTTCTTCCTCTCCCAGGTGGAAACCGGGAAGACAACGTGACCGTAATGTAAGGGTCCGTTATCATTTTCCCTTAAATTTCCAGCTTAGATAACAGAAAGCACCCGGGAAGGTTCTTCCACAAATCCGTTATGACCGGAAAAAGGGAGGAATGTTACTTCTGCATTGCTAAGGATTGCGGCCGTTTCCCGTGCTTTTTCCGGCGGTATGTAGTGGTCCTGTAAACCAAAAATACAAAATAGGGGAATTGTTGTAGTTTGTAAAAAATCAACGTAAGGTGGTCTGTTTTTCATCCCTTTCAAACTGGCTTCTATGCCTGTCGGATCGTGTATCTGAGCAGTAACAATGGTATTTTCTATAACGGACGCCATTTTTATCCTGTTTTCGGGAGCATACATCAGGGGAATATCCCTTTCCGCCACTTCATTCAGTTTGCCTTTCTTTATTAATGCTATGTCTCTGTCCCGTGCCGCTTTCTTTTCTTCACTATCCGGGTAGGGTAAAGAATGCATTAGAATCAATTTCTTTACCATTCCGGAGTATTTCATGCTAAAAGCCTGGGCAACGTATCCTCCCATGGAATGACCGGCCATAATCACATGGCTGATCTTTTCTTTTTTCAGGTAGCTGTAAATAACATCTGCCTGTTTTTCCATATCATTAACCATAAAAGTACCGCTCATCCCGTGTCCCGGAAGGTCCGGTACGATGGTCCTGTAGTCTGTATCCAGCAAATCTCTGAATGAATCCCATATTTCATGTGTTTCCAAATAACCGTGAAGCAGCACCATGGGCATTTT
>Ga0172380_10008505_pt1 | contig 11207 bp, 18 predicted proteins | sample Leawe162metaG_FD_119747 | JGI IMG/M metagenome (GOLD analysis project Ga0172380, IMG submission 119747) | Leachate microbial communities from a municipal landfill in Southern Ontario, Canada - Leachate well 162 metaG | ecosystem: Engineered > Solid waste > Landfill > Unclassified | place... | reverse complement strand
TCTATTGGAAGCGTCCCAGTGCAATATCAAACATCGCCCATAAATAACAGATGGGATATTGAACACATCAGGACTGTTTGTTCTAACGGAATGCTGACAATTACAATACCTGCTATTAGTTATGTAAACCCACGAAATTATGTGAGCCCAAATTGATACTAGATATTATCGATGACATCGTGTTAGATAAGTCAACAATAACGGCGTTATTGCCATACGTTCCACAACTACAAAAAAGCATGTATGTTCGGCAAAGAACTGGTACGGTTTTTCAGCACACGAAAAGAGTGGTAGATCTTCTACAAGTTCGTAATGTAATTACGGTATGCTGTGCTGTATTTCATGACCTCGGCAAATGCCGTAGCTTTAAGTCTCATCAGCTTATTTCGTCTGATATAGCCCGAACATTCTTCACACAGAATTGGTTTGATTACCAAATGGTTTCTTCGATTGACAGAATAATCAGATCGCACATGTACGATCTATGGCCAGTAGCGCTTTCTCCGGATAAGATGACTGACAAACTGATCGCTAGCGTCGGGTTATCCAATATAACCAATTGGTTTGCCCTAAGACGCGCTGATATTGCATCATACGGGAATCCGGCATCAATAAAACTTGTTGATGATGTACAACAACTAATAAAAAATAAACTCGAACAACAGGGTAGTGATTTGAAATTATTGTCGCCACATAATATCGCAATGTCTGGTAAAGACGAATTATGGAATAGTGTCAAATGCTGGATATAAAAAGACCATCTTACGACGAATGGTATCTATTCATGGCATTTTGGATTTCTCGTCGAAGTCCAGATCCAAGCACCAAACACGGGTGTATATTTGTAGACAAACATAATAGGCCAATATCATTTGGGTATAATGGATGCCCACCCAACACTAAGGACGATAAGGGTATTCTAAGCAACAGGCCACTAAAGTATTATATAGTGATACATTCAGAAGAAAATGCCATAATAAATACGCCAAGATCAATTAGGGGATCAACGGCATATATCACTGGAGAACCATGTTCTAGATGCTTGTCAAAACTAATATCGGCTGGTGTATCGAGAATAGTGTTCGGCGCAACAAGGTCCAAGTGCATTTATGAGGATGCGCACGACAAAGAAGCCAAAAATATACTACTAAGAAGTCATGACATTAAAATCGAGATGTTGCAAATGGATGTGAATACAATACGTGCAAATATCGATGCGATCTTCGGTATCGTAGAGGGTGACCAAAATGCAGCTATCGAAGTATGAACCAACAGGTTTCGCTCTAACAATATTCAAAGATCGTTATGCGATACATGACAACGAAACATTTGATCAGGCGTGTCTGCGGGTAGCAGAATGCGTAGCCGCAGTTGAATGCGGAACCAAAAGAGACGAATTCAAAAGTAGATTCTATGATATAATGAGTACGAACAGATTTTCTCCAGGTGGTCGCATATGGTCTGGTGCTGGACGAGCACACGGCCATCTGTTAAACTGTTTTGTGCTAGATATTGAAGATTCTAGAGAGGGATGGGGGGAAGCGCTGCGTAGCGTAACCATCATTTCTGGAACTGGTGGTGGGGTTGGGTTATCTTTCGCTAAAATCAGGCCACGAGGAGCAAAGATCAAAAGCACTAATGGACGATCAACGGGATCTGTTAGTCTCATGCGATGTATTAATGCTGTTTGCAATGAATTGCGAAGCGGGGGCAATAGGCGAAGCGCTCTGTTGTTTGCTTTGCCGTATTGGCATCCAGATATACCAGAATTCTTGAAGGCAAAGCTAGACGAGAACGAACTTACTAATGCCAACATATCTGTAACAATCGACGATGAGTTTCTAAAGCTGGTCAAGAACAATAGGGATGTTGTATTCGCCTGGGATGGAATACAATATGGAACAATGCCAGCAAAAAAGCTATGGGACAAAATAGTTCATAATGCATGGAATTGTGGAGATCCTGGAATAATCAATCTTGGATTAGCAAACGAGATGTCTAATATAGCCTATGACACTAAGTTAATAGCAACAAATCCATGTGGCGAAATAGTTATGAACCATGGTGGGTCGTGCGATCTTGGGGCAATAGTATTACCAACACATGTTATTAATGGCAGGGTTAACTGGAAAATGCTTGCAGATACAGTAATGGTTAGTGTTAGATTTCTTGATAATGTAATAGATCGTAGCGACTATCCGCTATCTTTCATGAAGGAAGTCGCACAACAATATAGGAGAATCGGCCTTGGGGTTATGGGACTACACGATTTTATGTTGAAACTTGGAGTAAAGTATAGTAGCTCAGAGGCTCTTAGGTTGGTCGATAAGGTAATGGATTTCATTAAGAAAAAGGCTTATGAAACCAGTACATTTTTGGCTGTTGAAAAGGGATCTTTTCCAAAGCTAGATCGACGGCAATTCGTTGGTTCGCGATTTATCAAAAACCTGACTATCGGTATGAGAAATAAAATTCTTGAATACGGTATACGCAATTGTGCGATATTAACAATAGCTCCAACAGGAACGATTAGTATTGTTGCTGGTGTCTCTTCTGGAATAGAACCAATATTTTCTCCCGTCTACAAGATCAAATTCAATAAACACGAATCAGTAAATGGAAATGAAGTAGAGACCATCGTCCATCCATTGCTACAAGAATTTCTTATGGCTGGCAAATCCATAGAGGTGTTTGAGGGCGCACACGACATATCTCCAGAACAGCATTGTCTAATCCAGGCGATGTGTCAGAAACATGTTTGCAATTCAATAAGCAAAACGATAAACCTGCCGAAAGATTATCCGATTCAGGAACTTAGTTCGATTGTTATGCGAAATGTTAGACATCTCAAGGGTATTACTATATACAGGGATGGAAGCAGGGGAGAAAGCCCGCTCACGCCAGTTCCAATTTGTTATGTCAAGGATCATATTAACGATTTTATAGCTGGTGCGTCAAATAACGACTGTCCTAGTGGCCAATGTAGTTTGTAAGAGGTGTTCTGTGGAAAAGCTAGAACAAGTGATCAAGATGGTGCAAGACGGTAAAAGCAGAGAGCAGATCCAGGATGCAACTGGTTTATCTATGTGGAAAACCAGACAACTTATTACACAAGCCCGCACAATCATATCGTCTGGCGCAAACACAAAAGATGTTTCTGTGGACGCGTTAGATCAGATCAAGGTGGACCAACAACTTGCCAAACTAAGATCTGCAAAGACGAAAACAGAGTCTAAGTACGCTAGGTTGGTCGAAGAGTTGAACAAAAAAGAGGAGTCCATAACAGAGATAATTGAGTTATCAAAAAACGTACACGACACAAAACCGATAAGGATCAAGGTTGATCGCGGAGATACGGACTCTCATTCAACCGCCTTTATTGTGGCGTCTGATTGGCACCTTGAGGAGGTAGTTAATCCCAAAACAGTCGAGGGTGTCAATGACTTCAATCTAGCTATTGCAATTGATCGTGTTAATAGGATGTGGAGAAATGGTCTCAAATTGATAGAAATGACAAGATCAAAGTCTAGAATAGACACACTTGTTGTACCATTGCTTGGAGACCTAATGGCCGGATACATCCACGAAGAGTTGCTGGAAAGCAATTCGTTGTCTCCGATACAGTCCGCGCTCAAGATCTTTGAGCTAGTATCTAGTGGCATTGATTTTCTACTGGAAAACGGTGGGTTCTCTAGGATTGTGGTACCGTGCTGCATAGGTAACCACGGCAGAACAACACAGAAACCCAAGGTGTCAACGGCAAACATCAATAGCTATGAATGGCTGATATACAACTTCCTTGCGTCCAGATACATGAACAATCCTAAGGTTATTTTCAGGGTTGCAGACGGGTATTTCAGCTATCTCGAAGTGTACAACATGACAATCCGATTTCATCACGGCGATGGCATTCGATACAATGGCGGCGTTGGCGGAGTACATATTCCACTGAACAAGGCTATTGCGCAATGGAACAAATTCAACCACGCAGACCTAGATGTGCTAGGACACTGGCATTGTCGTATGTCTGGTAGCGACTACGTTGTGAATGGTTCTGTCGTCGGGTACAATGCGTACTCAATCAGAATCAAGGCTGACTTCCAGCCACCGTGCCAATCGTTCTTTTTGATTCACCCGAATAAGGGGAAGACGGTAGAAGCGCCAATTTATGTAACGTGATTTCTCTATATATGAAATACCACATAGTAACATATTGTTCGTCCGGCTATGCTGATTGTCTCAGATCTACTATCAGTAGCTGGTTAGATAATGGAGAGATGGAACAGATATTGGTTTACTCAGATTCGGCAATAGACATTGGTATCAAAGACACAAGGGTGCTTATTAACAATATATTTGTACGGCCAAAAATTGCCAGCACACATTACACAAATAAGGCAGTGGCAGTTTTGGATGCCATGCAGCGTATCGACAATATCTTAATGCTTGATACAGATTGTCTGATAGTCAGTACGCCAAAACAGTTTTTCAGTAGAAGCTTTGATGTCGCCCCGACGTTGTGGGGCATAGATACAAATCACATAGTAACTAAAGACAGTTTTTGTGGCAAGCGCAATAAGATGTGGAATGATGTAAGTGCCGGCGCATTGTTTGTTCACAACACACCTAGCGCAAGAGTATTTATAGAAGAATGGGTGCGTGTTCAGAATGGATTAATCAAAGAGAAGATGTTCCGAGGGTATATTTCTAATAACGTGGATCAAAAGGCGTTAACACAAATTTGTCGTCATGCGATAGATACTGGTGATATCAACATTGTAGCTGCGAATGCAAGGATCTTTAACAATTATCCTGGAACACGATATCCAAGAGATATGCTGAAGTGGATCAACGGGGTGTGTACTGATACCAAGATATTACATTTGGCTCATGGGATCTGGGATAGGAAAGAAGTTGTCGATAGTGTTGCGAGGATGATTTATGGCAAATAAAGTTGCATGGTCTGAAAGTCGTATCAAAAAATTTAGAGAATGTCCGCGAGCATATTGGTTTTCGTATTACCTATCGAACAATGGATGGAGACCGGACGCCTCTGAACGAAGCAAATTGGCGTACAGATTAAAAAAGATCACTAATCTTGCTATGTGGTGCGGAAGTGTTGTTCATAACGTAATAGAATTTGCTATTAAGTCAAAATTATCGACTGGAATACTAACTTCACCAAGCGATATGAAGTCAAAAGCGATTAAGATGTTTAGAGATGGTTGGAAAGAATCTATCACAAAGGAATGGATGAATAGACCAAGTAAGGCGGTTAATCTAGCAGAACATTATTTCAAAACTGGTGCGAGTAACGACCAAGCAAAAACTATAAAAGACAAGGCCATGAAATGTATTGACAACCTACACCTTACTGCTCATTGGGATAACTTGATGTCTCTACAAAGGGATGACATATTTCCAGTTGAGCAGTTTGCTACATTTAATCTTACTGGCGGCGAGCCGGTTATGGTTAAATTAGACGCAGCATATAAATATCATGATAGTGTAGTCCTTGTAGACTGGAAAACCGGCAAACCGAACGATTTTATTTCTGAGCAAATGATGACATACGCAATGTTCGCCCTCAAGTCCGGATGGACCAAACGAGTTGGCAATATCCTCTTATCACCAGTTTTTCTTGGTTCAGAAAAACAATGGGATGTTGAGACAACGATAAAAGTAGATATGGATCGACTTAAGGCACAAGCAGATGTCATCAAACGAGAACAGCATATTCTTGATGAGATAGATTCATATAGCGACGATGAGTCACGATTCGCCGCTACAGGCAACACATACACATGTACTAGTTGTAATTTTAGAACAATATGTCCAAGACAAGGGAATTACACCTGTGTCGAAACACCATTTGACTAAAATAGACATCGCCCGTAAGCCAATAACATTTACTCGTTGCGACGAAAGACGTGAAGTGTTCGCACCATCTTGGGATTTGCTTAATAGCTACAAGGGCAACTTCATATCGTGGGAAGAATATATTGTCAGGTATACCGAAGAGATGAGGAGTGCTTACAGAAACAACAAACAGGCGTTTGTAGACATGGCAAAACGCCTAGACCGAGTTGAGTTTGTGTGTTGGTGTAGTAAGACACCAACTAAACAGTGTCATCGTTTTCTCTTGTGTAGTTTTCTGGAGAAAGTTAGGTTATGTCTAAAACGGCAGTAATGTATTTTGACGGTGGTGTGCGGGACGACAAAATAGCCATGGGGTTTGTTGTATATCATGTCGATGACAGATCAATGGTCTGGTTTGAGGATTATGGAAAGTGTGGAACTGGAACCAGCAATGTAGCGGAATACAGGGGGTTGCTTTCTGGCTTAGCGGCTTGTATAAAAAACCGCATTGATGTTGTATATATTTTCAGCGACAGCCAACTGGTTACCAATCAGGTTAATCAGGTATGGAAAGTCAGAAATGACACATTGCGAAAACACAGAAATAAGGCACTAGAATTATTGTCGCATTTCAAGGAGTGGAATATATCGTGGGTTCCTAGAGAGAAAAACGTGTATGCTGATAGGCTTGTAAAGCTAGCATTTGGAGGATAGAGCATGTTTAAGATAGTGTTAACAACAATTGTTTTTATGACCTTGGTCTGTACGAATTTTTCTTGTGTGGATGCCGATGCGAAAGTTGGTGTTGTTGGCGAACAACTAACAAGAATTGTCGACCAAAACGCGTCGATTAGTAACAAGTTAAATGACATTGACGAATTAACACAATCTTTCAAACAACAACTTGTTGATAAAATGGACGTTATGCATAAGGAAATAAGTGCTGAAACCATCAATTATGGAGGCGCTGGCTGGGTTGTATTGGGAGCCACCGCTGTTGTTATCGTTTTTTTGCTAGCTGGAATTGGTATTGTACTCATCTTTGTTCGCAACTCGTTTAAGCTAAAGGGATTATTGACCCTAGTGACCTCTGCTATACAAAATAGTCCAAGCTATGCTTGCAACAAAGTAAAGGCAGAAATCGAAAAACAAACCGAAAACGGTGGTCCATTTGGATTAAAGCACAAGAAAATGTTGCGCGAGTTCACTGAAAAGGTAGGAACCTTTGCTGTCAAGACAAAAATTGAGTAGTCAGGCAGTATACTGTAGAGGGGCATAATGCCAACATACCAATACGTTTGCGATAACTGCGGTTATGAAGCAGAGATACGACAAAGCATAAAAGACGACGCTATCACGCGTTGCGATAAATGCAAGACAGAAAATCTCAGGAGGATTATTAGCGGTGGCGTTATTGCGATAGTTAAGAGCACGGGCAACCCAGTGATGTTAAACCAAAATGATGGTGTCGCTAATAAGCGAAGCAAGAAACGAAAGAAACTCGCTAGGCCATGGTGGCGCAATAGCGATAAGATTAATACGAAGATACTGCAAAATCCAAGGCGATACATCGAAACCGGAGAGGCGTGATGCGGATTAATATGAGCAATGGTGTTTTGGGAAATCAAGTCAACAAAGTTGCAAAAGTAGTTGTCAAGTGTCTTAGTTGTAATAGGCCGTTATTTGATATAATCGTAACGAATGAAGATTCTTCGTCGTGCAAAATTGTCGGCAAATGCGGGTTTTGTGGTGGATCGTCTATCAAGCACGTTGTTAACGGTAGATTTTATGTTGGGTCTTGTGATAGCAATATTGATTTAGATGTACTAGACGAGTTAGACAACGACACGCAAGTAGTTCTGGCCAAAAGGAGCGCGCAATGATTTTCGTTACGCAAGATGGTGTGCCTCGCAGATCTCCACCAAAATCGGAAACCATATTCGCAAAAGCCGGAACAGACGGAGTGTGTTATGTGTTATGCTCCGTTGATGGGCGACTTTTCAATCCGTTTACAATGAACAATGTTAATAAGCAGGATAAAGAACGAGGAGAACCTGTATTTAAGCTTAGAAAGTGTAGCCAAAAATGCTACCAATATTATGTGACATTCCTAAGAACAAAAAATCATACACATTTCGTAATAGCAGAAAGAGAGGCAGTTAATGGATAGTTCAAAAGATGTCGTCGCTCAGTTACGCAAGTTTCTTGAAGATTCTACGGTTAACCTGTCTAGGAAAACCTCTAAAAACAGGGCCGAATTTATCAATACCGTTATTGGGTATGTCAATAGGTTAGCACCAAACTCCAGCACGGATTCTAAGACAGACGACAAGATTGTTCGTTTTGTTGGCAAGGTGCCATCGGCTGCGACTGCGGTTAAGGGCGTAGTTGTTATGACAAGACAGATGTCTCAACACGGAGAATGATCAATGGTCGCGTTTGAGGTAAATGAGCACACTCCTAGACTAAGGTTTTTGGCATCATTATCTGACGGTCGTACAGTTATTCAGGATGATCTATCTGGACAACCACATGCATGGCATAGACTTGGACAGTTTCTTAAAGATAATCCCGGCGTTAAAATAACAATGTTGCGGCTACAGCTTGTTGAAGGTGGTGGAGTAAGGGAATGGAGTACGCCGCCGCAGCAACCAGGATACATATATGGCTTCAAAGGGCAGGCCATTTTTGGAGCAGCACAATCCCATGCGGTTGGCATAGGATACTACGATGGTGTAACATGTCTCATTAACTGGATTAAACTACCAGATATGCGAGAAAGTTACTACGAAGAACAGACTAGGGAAAAGTGTGGATTTAAGCTGATCTCCAATGAATAAACCGTTCACTTCACCAACTACCCCCGGACTCTCCGTTTCATTCGCAGACTACGTTGTAGAATTAGTATGTCTGAATATGGAAAAAAATCTACCACAAAGATTTTGGAGAGATAATAAATACTGGGGTAAGAAATACGGCAGGGAGAGAATGGGGTTTAGCAAGTTCGCTAAGCTATACGATAACCTGGACGACCCAACTATGCAAAGAGCTATTATTAATGCGGTTAAAATACTTGGCAACAAATCGTTACTGGTAGAAAAAACACTACAGGCACTTGACAGAATTGCAAGAAAACAATACGATAAGCTGATAGCAGAAAAGACATCTTTGGCGATGTGTTGTACAGAAACTAAGTGCGATACTGATTACATGCAAGCAAATATAGCCATTACGAACATAGATACAAATCACCGAAGCAGGCTAAATAGAATATTGGAGATCGAACAAAGTGGCCAAAAAGAAAATCGACCAGACAACCAACAAGACATTTGATTCTATTATCGACGATATGTTCGGCAAGGGACTTGTTATCCAAGCCGATGTTCTTGTTGATCGACCGCGAAAAATATTGTCCACGGCATTGTCGCTGGATATCGCACTGAGCGGAGGTATCCCAGAAGGCAAGGTTGTTTTTCTGTCTGGCAAACCAAAGGCTGGAAAGACAACACTATGTCTACATATATTGTCGAACGCAATTAAAGCCAACAGAAGGGCCATTTATTTTGACATAGAAAGACGGTGTGATCCAGCCCTTATTAGAACAATACGCGACTTGGATGCGTCACGACTAACTATCGTGCGGTCAAATATGGAAAAGGTATTGAGTGCAGAGGAATGGTTGCAGTCTATCGAGCGTGCGATCAAAGACGAACCCGGTTCTGTGATAGTAATAGATAGTCTAGCTATGCTATCGACACTATCTGAACAATCGGAATTGACTGGCGAAAACCACGATATGGCTGGTGTTCCAAAGTTACTAGCGTCATTTTTTAGAAAGGTGAAGGATTATGTAGATATTAACAATAATATCGTTATCTTCTTGTCTCAGTACCAAACCAACAGGGATCGTGGAAGTCAAAAGAAATTTAACGAAAAGGGTGGAATGGGCATCCAGTACGCATGTTCTGTTTGGATAAATGTAGACTGGTTTAAGTTGTGGGATAGAGATAGCAGCGGCTCTGTGCATGGCCAGGATATATGTTGCACCATTAGGGCATCGGCCCTTGGTAGACCATTTATTCCATGTAGTATACCGTTACGATTTGGATTCGGCATTGATACGGAAATGGATACGATAACACACGCAGAAAATCTTGGCATAATAGAAAAGTCTGGATCTTGGTATACGATTCCGTCGTTGACAGAGGATAAGTTTCAGGGACTAGAAAACCTTAGAAACTTCCTTATCTCCAATCGTGATATAGCCTACAAACTAGAGCAAAATATTCGTTCAACGGTTTTATGCGATGCAAGTTAAATTACTAGATGGAACTACCCAGAAAATCGATCTGAAAAAATACCTAATGAAAGATACATCCAGATCAAATTTTCAATTAGGTGTCGGGAACATACTAAAAAGTCATTATCCAATGGACGTTATTTTGGAAGAGGTTTATATTCGTGGCGAGAAACTTGTTTTGGATTTTTTTATCCCATCAAGGAGGTTGGCTGTTGAGTGTAATGGCATTCAACATTCCAAATTTGTAAAGTTTTTTCACGGAACAATTAAAGGGTTCCATAACCAACAGGATAGAGATGTGCGTAAAAGAGAATGGTGTCGATTGAATAATATAAGGCTCATCGAAGTAAGCGCAACAATGTCGTTAAGCGAAATAGTTTGTTTGTTGGGAAGTTAATATGCTAAAAGAAAACGCAGCGTCGTTAGAAACTGTGTTGTCTACGTGGGAAAAAAACATTGGTCTTCCAACCGCAGAACCGAATTTAGATGCGGTTAACGACGTAATCAATATTAGCCGCGATAAATTAGCCGAGATGACCGGACGAGAAGCGGCAGAATCTGCATTTATAGTTTCCGTATTGGCAATGAGTATTCAATACAAGTATAATCAATGCAAAACACTAAGTAGGTGGTGTGACGCTAATAGGAACGGTTTTTTTGGAGACGATAAGTCAAGGCTATATAACATGAAGCAGAATGTTGAATTGAAAATGTCTCGTATAGAATTCATGGCAAAGAGGCTAGAGTTCATATCACAATGCCTAATGTCAGTTCAAAGAAGTAGGTTTGGGGAGAGTGCGAAATGACACCAATCGAAACAATTAGGGTCGGCATAGTTGATGGCAATTGGCAACGCGTTTGTGACGGATTCAGAATGTTAACAGGAGAGGATTTGAAACCATCCAATACCAGTAACGACAGAAATTTACTATTACAACTTAAACGCCAAATTGATGACATGTTAGGCTTCCAGGTTAACCATGGCCAACAACATACAAACCATAATGATGTTGATATCGACGACATAGCACCTGTGTCTATACCCTGT
>Ga0172380_10008504_pt1 | contig 11208 bp, 6 predicted proteins | sample Leawe162metaG_FD_119747 | JGI IMG/M metagenome (GOLD analysis project Ga0172380, IMG submission 119747) | Leachate microbial communities from a municipal landfill in Southern Ontario, Canada - Leachate well 162 metaG | ecosystem: Engineered > Solid waste > Landfill > Unclassified | place... | reverse complement strand
AGCTATAATTGTAAAAATTACGAATAAATTCTTTTTCACTGGAACTCCTCATTTTGGATAACATTAAAAATAAGAAAAAATTTCAATTATTATTAATAATCATAGTGTAAGGTTTTATTTACAATAGTTTCTTTAGAATACTCAGTTGTTTTGGAATAAATTCATCTAACAATTCGAAGGATTTATGATTTACTTGTGAAGTTCTGAGTGAAGTTCAAAGCTAAGTAGTGAGCCGGTGTTTGAAGGAGGGGTAATCGGCGGGAAGGGAGATCATCTGTTTCTCTTTTGATAAACATTCCGCTAATCGTTCAGGGATCACAATCTCTATTTTAATTTCTTCTTCATCTGACTTATTAGCAAGTAGAGGTCGTGAGTTTCCATCCTGATCTTTATGATTTACGGAGTGTGAATGAACTTTAGTGGCTAATGCGTTTTCTACTGTCTCTATGAATTTTGCAGGGTGTGCTGTTTCTAATATTATTCCGGTGTAATTATTATTCAAATCCTTTTCGAATTCTCTTTCCGACACTTTCTTCGAATCTATATCCTGAATTTTTTGCACATAACTCTTCAGTCCGAGATATCCAACAGCACCATGTGGATCAATTATATAATTATACTTCCTATATATTTCCGAAATTGCTTCATTCGTTTTTTCATCACAAAACGATTCCGAATATATATCCTTTCGTATTGCATCCATATTATTATATAGCTCAGCTATCCGCACCAAGTTACTCGGATTACCAACATCCATAGCATTGGAAATAGTTTGAACTGAACTTCTCGGAATAAATTCACCACTTGAAATATATTCGGCGAAAACTGAATTGCTATTAAGCGAGGAGATAAATTTTGTTATCGGAAGACCCATCTTCTTTGCGATCAGTCCCGCTGTAAGATTTCCGAGATTACCGGATGGAACAGAAACAAAAATATTTTTCTTTTTATTCTTTATCTGTTTATACATTTCAAAGTAGTAAAATATCTGTGGGATTAATCGTGCGATATTTATTGAATTAGCAGAGGAAAGATTTTTACCTTTTAGATCGATATCGGTCATAGCCGCTTTTACTAAACGCTGGCAATCATCAAACGTTCCATCAATTTCTATTGCTGTAATATTTTTATCTAAAGTGGTTAATTGTTTTTCCTGAATTTCACTTACTTTCCCTTTTGGATAAAGGATATAGACATTAATTCCGGGAGTACCGTAAAATCCATAAGCGACCGCACTGCCAGTATCGCCCGATGTAGCAACAAGTATATTTAATTCCTTTTCACTGCCTGCAATAAAATGCCCCATAACACGAGCCATAAAGCGCGCACCGAAATCTTTGAATGCTAAAGTCGGACCGTGGAATAACTCCAATACCGATAAATCAGTAGGAAACGAGGAAAAAGTTGCTGCTTTCTGCGAAGATATATTAGAATTTGAAAGTTCTTTATCCGGTGAAGTAGATTTCGCGGTTGGAATAGGTTCGGGCGTGAAGGCTTTACTTTGAGAATTAATCGATTTTCGTGAAGAAACATGATTCGCAAAAGATACCGGAATTTGAAACGAAGCAGCAGCCTGTGTATTTAAGTTTTTCATTTTTAAAACTGACTTTGGTAAAACATCGGAAATTGCATCAGAGATACCGGAGTCAGTAAGGGCAACCAAAGGAGCCGGGAAATTAATTGCATCTTCAATAATATCACGTAATTTTTTTGGTTCTATATCATTACCGATAAATTTCTCTGCAATATGAAATGCAATCTCTTGGAAAGAATATTTTTCTATATTCTTAATAAAAGTTTTTTCGAGAGTTGGTATTTCAGTCGGCATATATAGTCCGCCATCATCAGCAATGCCATTGATTAAGGCAGTTTCAAATGATACTACTTTTTTATGATTATTTGTTGAGTAATACTTCATCGGTGGTTCCTTTAATACAGTGTTGAGCGATTACAATATTTATAAAAACATTCCATTTTTTCCAATCAAAAGAGATACATAATCGAACAAATAAGATGTTGAATAATTATTAATTTATTCATAATTGTTCTTTGTATTAATACCGAAGATTATTTCGTCTATATCCTGCGATTTTGCTTTTTTAGTTATTGAAGAGACAAAATGGTTCTTTTCATTTTCATTAGACTTCCCCTCAATTATTTCTACAGGTCCATTTTGATTAATCTTGGAAGTATAGCTTTTATACTTAATTCGAAATGACTTAACAGCCAATTCCATTTTTTTAGTAATTAATTCTGCCCTCATTAGTGAATCTGAAAATGCGAACATTGTAGGACCTGAGCCGGAGATATTACAATTAAACGCACCATTTAAAAGTGCCGCCTCACGTACTGAATCATAGCAAGGAATAAGTTTAGCACGCTTTGGCTCCGCAAATACATCCTTTATCGAACTAGAAATAATTTTATAATTTTTTGTAATCAGTCCTGCAATTAAAAATGAAGCATTCGCCGCCTGTTCCACACCGAGTCCGAGCGGAATTTTTTTAGGAAGAATTTTACGAGCTTCGCTTGTTTTTATTTCAATAGCAGGATAGACCAATGAACAATAAAGTTTTTTGGGATATTCGATTTGGAGTGTTTCAATAGGCGAACTACCTCGAGCGATTACAAATCCACCATATAAACAGGGAGCAACATTATCGGCATGAAAACTTCCACTTGATAAAATCTCACCTGTAAGTGCATGTACCAATAATTCTTTTTTAGAAAGGGATAAATCAAGAAGTTTATTAAGAGCGAAAACTGCCGCGACTGCGCTAGCTCCACTCGATCCTAATCCGCTCCCGATTCCGATTTTTTTATGAATCTTTAATTCTAATCCGGTTTTGATTTTATATTTATTTAATATTGATTGAATGGCAACAGACGCAATATTAAGCTTGGGATCATAAGGGAGCTTTCCACCATCGCCGGTAATTTTTTTTATTATAATACCGCGAGTTTTGGAAATCGAAAGCTCGATTACATCGCTTACAACATCGAGCGCAAAACCCATAATATCGAAACCCGGACCGACATTCGATACGGTCGCCGGAGCGCAAACTATTATTTTTTTCTTTTCTATTTTCTTATCTATCAAAATATCCTTTTGCCTGCATTAGCTCGGCGATTAATATTGTGCCGCCTGCTGCGCCACGAATTGTATTATGCGAAAGTATAGTAAATTTATAATCGAATAGAGAACATTCACGCAATCGACCAATTGCCACACCCATACCATTTTCCAAATTACGATGAATTTTTGCCTGTGGATATTTATCCTCTTCAAAATAATGAATTGGATTAATGGGTGCAGAAGGAAGTTTTAGTTCCTGTGGTTCAGACTTAAATTCTCGCCATACTTTTTTTATCTCTTCCATAGTAGGTTTCGATTTGAGCTTCACTTGAATGCATTCTGTATGACCATCAATAACTGGTACACGATTACATTGCGCCGAGATTTTGAAATTAGCTAATTCGATTTTCGCTGAACTTATTCTTCCCAATATTTTAGCAGGTTCTGTTTCTAATTTTTCTTCTTCGCCACCGATAAATGGAACGACATTATCAAGTATATCTAATGATGCAATGCCTGGATAGCCCGCACCAGAAATTGCCTGCATTGTAACAACATTCACAGCTTCCAAACCGAAATTATCATGCAAGGGCTTTAGTGCCATTGCCAATCCGATTGTTGAACAATTTGGATTTGTTACAATTCCCCCTTTATAATTTTGCACTCGAAGCAATTCAAGATGCTCAAAATTTATTTCAGGAATAAGCAAAGGGACATCTGCATCAAATCGATGATTACGAGCGTTTGAAATAACAAAATAGCCCGCTTCGGCGAACTGTGTTTCAATCTCACCTGCTACCGATGAATCCAAACCGGAAAAAACAATTTTTGATTCAAAATTAGGAATGCACTCTTTCACTACTAAATCTCCAAATTCTGGAGACAAAGGTGTTTGCATAATCCAGTTCACGGCATCCGAATATTTTTTGCCGGCAGATCGTCCCGAAGCACCTAATTCAGTCAATTCAAAATAAGGATGCTTCAATAATAATTCTATAAAACGCTGTCCTACGCTGCCGGTAGCACCAAGTATTGCCACTGATATTTTTTTCACACTCTCCTCATTATATCTGCCACTATTTTTCCCAATATATTTCTTTTATTCTATTTAATCACAATAATGTATTAACTATAAACCGACAAATTATCGGAGTGGTAACATTTTTATTCCCTTCTCATAATTATATCTGAATGTATTGCATTGAGTGCTTTGCCTAAATCTTTCTTACTGATGACGAGAGAGATATTAAGTTCGGATGACCCTTGAGCGATAGCATTAATATTGATTGAATTATCACCGAGTGCCATAAATATTTTTCCAGCAATTCCGGGCGAATGTCTCATCTTCTCCCCTACCACAGCAATGATTGAAAGATTATCCTCAACTGTAATCTCTCCGATTATTTTATCTAAAAGTTCTAATCGAAATTCTTTTTTAAGTATAGTTTTACCTTTTTCACCATGCTCGGGCAGAACTGCGAGACAGATACTATGCTCTGATGAAGCCTGCGTAATCAGAATGATATTAATTTTATGCAATGCCAATGCAGTGAATAAACGCGAAGCTATACCTGAAACTCCAATCATACCGCTACCTTGAACGCGGATAAGAGAAACATTATCGATAGAAGAGATTCCTTTAACTAGAAACCCATCTGATTTTCTTCTCGCTCCATCTTCTTCTTTGCTTTTTTCAACTATCATCGTCCCTGCGCATTCGGGATTAAATGTATTCTTAATGATAATTTTTATTTTCTTTTCAAGAGCGGGAAGCATTGTAGGCGGATAGATTACCTTTGCACCAAAGTGTGATAATTCCATTGCCTCTTCATAAGTAACAGATTTAAGAGAGAACGCATCGGTTACTTTTCTAGGGTCTGCAGTTAAAATTCCATCTACATCTGTCCAGATTTCAATGGCATCTGCATCGATTGCCGCACCAATGATTGCCGCCGTATAATCAGAGCCGCCTCTTCCGAGAGTTGTAATTTCATTTTCTTCAGTTGATGAAATAAATCCCGTTACAATCTGAATCATTTTATGCTTCTTAAAATATTTACTTATGTTTTTATTTGTCAGCTTAAAATTAACTCGCGCCTTTCCAAAATCATTATCGGTCTTTATTATTTTCGAAGCATTAAGATTTTCGCATTCGATACCACGATTGATCATAGATTCGCTAATAATAGTGCAGGAAAGTTGTTCGCCGAAGCTAACAATATAGTCGAGTGATTTTGGAGTAAGTTCTTTAACGAGATAAACTCCATGAAGGATTTCTGAAAGCTCCTCGAATAGGGATGCTACTTTCTTTTGCAATACTTTAATATCTAATCCAAGATTCAGTTCATCAATTATTTGGTAATGAAGTTTTTCTAATGATTCAAATTTTATTTTATAATTCAGGTCTCGTTTAAGAGCAATGTTCCCGATTTCGATTAAGCTATCTGTAACGGTTTGGAATGCAGAGAATACGACAGTAATATTTTCTTTATTCGTAATTCGTGTTTGAAGTATAGAGATAACGGAATTTATCCTGCTAGAATTACCCACGCTTGATCCGCCGAATTTCATAACAATCATAAAGAGACCTTATAACTTAGAATTGAAAAACCAATATGAAATAAAAAACAGAAATAGGCAAGAAAGTGCAGGTGGGTGCGAGAAAATGCAAGTGAAGATAGTCTAGTGCCAATGGAAGTAGCTGAGTGCAGACTGAGGAAGTCGGGTGCGAGTTGATGCAGTCAAGTGCGAACGTAAATGACTGAGTGCAAGCGGGTGCAGGTGGGTGCGAGAAAATGCAAGTGAAGATTGTCTAGTGCCAATGGAAGTAGCTGAGTGCAGACTGGGGAAGTCGGGCGCGAGTTGATGCAGTCAAGTGCGAACGGGAATGACTGAGTGCAAGCGGGTGCAGGTGGGTGAACAAAAAAAAAGCCCTGCTTGAGCAGGGCTTTTTCATATAGTGGAGAGGCACCACCACTACACAAAGTGAATCATTAAATACAACTACTTACGGAGCGACATTAGTCACTATTTTATCAGCATCATTTTTTTAATACTTGAAAAATTTCCGCTTTCTAATTTATAGAAATATACACCGGTTGACAAATTAGAACCATTAAAACTAACAGTATAATTGCCTTTATCCTGCTGTCTATTAACTAAGTCCATTACCTGTCTGCCTAGAACATCATATACTTTAAGAGTAACAAATCCTGCAGCAGCTACTGAATATTTAATAGTAGTTGTTGGATTGAATGGATTAGGATAGTTCTGCAATAGAGAATATGCTTCAGGTATTGTTTCTTCTTCAACGCCTGTACCAGGATTCCATTTATCACCAATCCAAGTATAATACCAGCGGCTTACATCCTGATATGAAAAATCTTGGTTGTTTGGTGAGTAACATAAGATCCCTTCTCTTTCGCCTGTATCATTATCATTGACAGAGAAATCGATTGGAACTCTCATACCTTCCCTAATCATAATTTGATCTTTTAGAGCATCAGGACTATTACGTTTGTTCATTAGATCATTTAATGAGATCTTTGCCTCAATTACATAACCTGACGGGAATCTTTCTTCCCAATAGTAATTAGCACCCGGAGTTAATAATGAATCGATTTCTCCGCCGCCACCTTCATTTAGTAATCTCGTTTTACAGAATCTTAAATGATAATCAGGTTCAGCACCACGCATTAAACCAACATGCGAAGGACCATGCCAATCATATAAACCAATAAATAGATCAACTGCATCATTCAAATATGATTCTGCTTTAGTACTAGGTACAACAGCATCATCAGTAACATCGAATGCTACATAAAGATAATTAGCATCAATAGCTACATAAGCTTTAGCAGAAAGATCAGCATCCCCATCACCCTTTGTATTAGGAGCTAAGAAAGCTGTTCCTTTATCTATACTTAGTTCGATAGGAATAATTGCATTCCATTCATCAAGACTTCCATCAGCAGCAAAACTAGTTGGAACAGTTAATGAAACTACCGGAACACCTTTTGCTAAGTTTGTGGTTGAAGAGCTGCTCGAAGCGATCTCAGATTTATTTCCTGCTTTATCAATACAAACAATTGCATAATAATAAGTTACATTTTGATCTGTAGCAGGAGCTCTAAGAAGATGATTTACTAATCCTGTACCCTCTTCGATTTTTAGTTTTACAACTTCTACACCATCAGCTTCTACATCTGTAATTGGATTTGTTGAATAGTAAACACTATATTTTTCACCTGCTTCACCAGTTACATCGTTCCAAGTAACAAGATTTACGAAGTTACTTGCAATTGCTGTGATTCCTTCAACTTTTGCAGGAGGTGTAACGTCTGTTTCTCTATAACCTGCAGGAATAATAAAATCAACTAATACAGAACCTTGTGAATAAACATCAGCACCAACAGGTCCCTCTGCATCTACTGAAAACTCAATTTTATATCCAGCGATAGAAGCTAAATCCATCTTTGTATCAGGATTGCCTTGATCCGGTGGATTGATGAATTCTGTTTTTACTAAATCCCATGAAGATACTTCATTAAATTCTAATGGAATTTTAACCATTGTCCAGTCAGAAACAGAATCGATATTTACATTGAATAACTGCATCCAGCTTTGTCTAACTGAGCTTGCATCATCATAAAGAACAAAACGGAATTGTAATCTGCCTTTAAGTTCATTAGGGATGAGGTTTTTTACAGCACAATATAGATTAGTATTGCCATCTAATTTAATTGGTTCAGGGAAAATGTGTTCCATATTGACATAACCACCCCAAGATTGATTAGCATTTACTTTATAATCAATTTTAAGAGAAGATTCGCCTTCGAATACGTCAGTTTTTTCATCTGTAACAGTCAAGCTAGCATTAGGAGTTCCCCAGCTCATATTATCAACTTTATAATAATCTGCAATTGCGGCAACATTATCAAAAGTTTCGATTGGAGGATATTGAGAACCTTGGAGTGTTAGATCATCCCAATATATTGTACCGTAAGCTTCGTTACCGGTAACTACCGGAGCAGTACATTCGATTGAATAACCAACGATTTTATCTAAATCCATTTCACCGTTATTACGTGTTCCGCTCCATCCGGGAAGAGAAAAACCTTCTGCATTTGGACCGGCACCATCAAAACCATCAATCATTTTTAATGGAATTTTTAATTCTTTCCAGCCCGGAGTTTCGTCATAAGGTACTGCCGTTTCAAAATACCAATCTTCATGATCAGCAGCAGAGCCTGAATAATATGTAGCTTCGCCACCAGCTTCATGTAATTTAAATCTCATATGTACAGAACCGTTTTGTGTTGAAGCAACGGTATTATTGTACCAAATACTTAAATGGTCTGCCATACTAAAATCGTAGTATTCACCATTTTGTGTATCGACTGAAAATAGATGCATCATCTGAGCGAATCCGCCATAAGATTCGGTAGTATTAACGAACCACTCCACTTTAAGTGAAGCGTTACCGCCATGTTTTACGTCTGTTGCATCAGTTAAAGTCATAGTGCTTCCGCCTGTGCCTAATCCATTTAAGTTACCCGGCACCGGGTGATTGAACATTGCCGATGCTGTTGCATCTTCAAAGCCATTAACTCTAAATTGACCATATGCAATTGTACTAATGAAGAATAAAAATAGTAAAACTGATTTTTTCATCTGATTCTCCTCTTTTTTGGAAAATATATTTAAGTAAGCCCTTAGCTTTATATATCAAATAAGATACCAAAGTGGCTGTTTGTTTTTGACCTAAAAACCGACTATTTTTCTCAGTCACTTTTATTAGTTATTAAATTAATAACAGAACCATTATTAAATTAATAACTAGAAGAAGAATTTAAATAGTGAATTAGCTATTCCTGCTTTAATTACGGAAGGCTGTTTATAGAGCGAAATCCTGAATCTTGTATAAGTGTAAATTAATTATTAGATTCGTGTATCTTAAACATTCCAAACTACTTGCAGCCCGGCACTAGAGCCGGGTTTTTTATGTGCATTAAATATTTTATAGCATTAATTATTTTTTTTAATTAATTTAAAATATCGTATTAGTGTAGGAGTATTATGGATTTCTTAGATGTAATTATATTATTAGTAATCGCAGCCATTGCAGGTGGAATAGGACAAGGTTTATCAGGCTATTCATGGGGTGGATGTTTTGTTTCTATTGTTCTCGGTTTTATAGGTGCGTGGCTTGGACCAATTATCGCCCATAAATTAGATTTGCCAATGTTGTGGGTAATCCAAATCGGGGATAAAGCATTTCCTATTGTTTGGTCTATTATTGGTGCCGCACTAATTTCTTTTGTAGTAGGACTGCTTTTTAGAGGTAGAAGAGACTAATAATTACATTTACGTAATAGCATAGTTAGTCTTTCCTTAATTTAATGTTCTGTTTATCGCAAAATTAATTATTCTATTTGTTCAGATGTTTTCATTTCTTTATAAGAGGATTTAATGTCCATCAACAATAATAAACCGAATCGTCTCTCAAAAGAAAAAAGCCCCTACTTACTCCAACATGCGAATAATCCTGTTGACTGGTATCCATGGGGTGAGGAAGCATTTAATAAAGCCAGCGAAGAAGATAAACCAATATTTCTTTCTATCGGTTATTCCACCTGCCATTGGTGTCATGTAATGGAGCGCGAATCCTTTGAAGATGAAGAAGTTGCTACGCTTATTAATTCCATTTTTATACCAATTAAAGTCGATCGCGAAGAGCGACCCGATATCGATAATATCTATATGTCGATCTGCCAAGCCATGACGGGCGGAGGCGGTTGGCCACTTACGATCTTATTAACTCCCGATAAAAAACCATTCTTTACAGGCACTTATTTTTCCAAGCATTCAAAACATGGACGAATCGGTATAATTGATCTTATTAATAATGTTCAATCAGCATGGAAAACTAAACGAAATGAAATAGATAAAAGTGCCGATGAAATAACTAAATATTTAGATAAATCGGATGATATCGATCAGAAAGTTATTCTTGATAAAGAGATTTTAACAAAAGCATACGAATTTTTTGAAGAACGATTTGATAAAGTAAATGGAGGATTTGGTTCTCATCCCAAATTCCCTTCTCCGCATAATTTGGTTTTCTTGCTTCGGTATCATCATCTTACAGGCAATAAAAATGCCCTTTATATAGTCGAAAAAACTTTATCGGAAATGAGGAAGGGGGGAATTTATGATCAAATTGGATTTGGGTTTCATCGTTATTCCACCGATAGCAAATGGCTGCTCCCCCATTTCGAGAAGATGCTTTATGATCAAGCTCTTTTATTAAATGTATATACCGAACTTTATCAAATTACGAAGAATGATTTTTATAAATCGACTGCCAAAGAGATCGTAAAATATATAAGCCGAGATATGACCTCCCCCGATGGTGGATTCTATTCAGCCGAAGATGCAGATAGCGAAGGTATCGAAGGTAAGTTTTATGTATGGTCTGAAAATGAACTAAATTCTTTATTGACAGATGCGCAGTTTGATTTCGTTAAAGAACATTTTAATACTTCCCCCGAAGGGAATTTCCATGATGAATCTTCTCATCAGAATACTGGTGAAAATATTTTATTTTTAAAAAATGAATTTTCTCCCGCAGAAGAATTAGTATTTGAGCCAATCAGAAAAATTTTATTTGCTCACCGCGATAAAAGAATACATCCATTCAAAGATGATAAAATCCTTACTGATTGGAATGGATTAATGATAACGGCACTTGCAATTGCAGGCAGGGTGTTTCATAATCAGTTTTTTATTTCTCTAGCTGAGCGAGCTGCTAAATTTGTTTTCGATAATTTATTAAATTCGGATGGTAAACTTCTTCACCGATATCGCGATGGTGAATCTTCTTTAGATGCTAATATCGATGATTATTCTTTTTTTGTATCGGGACTAGTTGAGCTTTATCAAACCACTTTTAAGCCCGCTTATCTTGAGCATGCAATTAAATTAACCAATCATGCGATAGATGAATTTTGGGATTCCGATTTAGGTGGTTTCTTCTTTACCGGCATTAATTCCGAAACTATTCTTACACGCACAAAAGAATATTATGATGGTGCTATCCCTTCGGGTAATTCCGTTTTTATTACTAATTT
>Ga0172380_10008503_pt1 | contig 11208 bp, 19 predicted proteins | sample Leawe162metaG_FD_119747 | JGI IMG/M metagenome (GOLD analysis project Ga0172380, IMG submission 119747) | Leachate microbial communities from a municipal landfill in Southern Ontario, Canada - Leachate well 162 metaG | ecosystem: Engineered > Solid waste > Landfill > Unclassified | place... | reverse complement strand
CTATTTTATGGACTTCCAAAGCATTTTTTAAAATAATAAAAATCCCTTACTTACCCCGAACTACTTATAAATAGACATACTTCTATCAAAATCTTTATAGTTTGATTCTAAATAACTTACATATACATCATAAACCATTTGTGTATTAGCATGTCCTAAAAGTTGTGCAAGCTGCACTGGAGAAACGAGCTCTTTATAGAGCATATTTGTAGCGTATGTATGACGTGTATTATATGGTCGTCTATACTCTATTTTTAATTTTTCTAATGATGGAATCCAGTGTTTATTTGTAAAAACATTAGTATCCATATAAGGCTTTTTATATTGAGTTATAAAGAGATATTCGTTATCGTGAAGATTATAAAGCTCTTGGATAAAAGGCTCTAAAAGTTGTATGATTGGAATCTCTCTTATACTGCCTTTAGTTTTTGGTGTACTCTCTCCGAATCTGCTACGACTTCTTTTAACTTTTATAGTTTTATTTTGAAAATCAATATCTTCTTTTTTAAGTCCAATTATTTCGCCTGAACGCATACCAGTATAAAAAGCAATAGCAAGATAATATTTATAGTTATTATCTACTGTATTATCCATGATAAGCTTTACTTCGTCAGAGTTGAAAGGCTTAATTATAGGTTTGTCATATTTAGGAAGCCTAACAAGCCTTACTGGATTTTTTTCTATAACTTCATCATAGAGAGCTTCTTGAAATATACCACTAAGAACACCGAGATAATGTCTTTTACTCTTTGAGCCTACATCATCAATACCATAGAGCCACTTTTTAACGTCAGATGGTTTAATAGTCTTTATATCTATATTTTTAAAAATAGGGTCTATTCTGTTTTTAACTATATTTGTATATTTATCAAAAGTAGAGTTTTTTAACTCATGCTTTTTGAAATCAAGATATAAAGATGAATAATGATTAAATTTAGTCATTTTCTTTTCGCTCTCTCAATTCTTTTGCGACAAGTAGCATTAAAATATTTTTTTCTACCAAATAAAGAATTACCACAACCGCAAGGACATAAAATTTCAAATGTCACACTTTGAGATGTCACACTTTCGTTTTGAGATGTCACACTTTGAAATGTCACACTTTGAGATGTCACACTTTCGTTTTGAGATGTCACACTTTGAGATGTCACACTTTCGTTTTGAGATGTCACACTTTCGTTTTGAGATGTCACACTTTCAAAATCTAATTTGACACATTTATAGGAATATGAAACGGGAAAATGATGTTTTACAGTTTTTCTTAAGTCAATAAAAGCTTCTAATTCTGAATAATCAAAAGGATAAGCACCATTAGCACGCAATTTAGCTTCATCGCCATAGGTACGAGGAAATCTACTATCAAATAACTCTATGACTTGACCGTCTGCATCAAGAAAAAAAGAAAGTGCAGTTTCTAACTGCGCAACATCATCAACCAAAACTGATTGAGCACCTACAAGAAAACTGTTTGAAATAGCAACATAACCAAAATGATACTCTCTAATAGAAAATCTAATATCGTTAGTAGAACGAGGATAAAAAAAATCATATGAAGCAGAAAATAAAGAAGACATTAAAAAACCTCACTTTCAAATTTAAAAAAATCATCTTGATATGCAGATAGATTAATTTTTGGACCATCTAATAAACCTCTATCTATCAAGAGATTTTTAGTTACACCGTAATGTTTTAAATCTACTGTTTCAATATCTAGAGAGTTGAAATAATCCCAAAGTTGCAAACTATTCATTTGGTAAGGTTGTAGTGTAGGTTTTATGAGAAGAGAAGAAAACGGAACAGTAGGCAGACCAGCTACACGAAGTTTTTTATTATCTCTGATTAGTTGTTTTTCCTGATGATGATATACTATAAATTGCTCGCCATTGATACTAATATCAATTGGTTTTTGGATTTTTTCTTTAAATAACGGCTCGAATTCTGCTTCAAGATATGTATAATCAGCCATTTTATCAGCCCAATTAACAGGTTTGTGATTGTAAATAGTGCCATGTTCATTATCAATTCTGCGAACTTGTTTAGATTCCGAATCAATGTAAACGTTTACATCTTCGCTATTGTATGCAGCAGTTAAGTCCAAGAGCGTATACATGCCATTTAATTTACGATAGACTTCAAGAGATACAAAAGTGCGTGAAGTATAAAATCTGCAAATGCCGTGATATAAATACCAAAGTGTAAGATTTGTTATTTTGTCGCTATCTTCTCTTAAATCATCAAGAGTTTTTAGGATGTATTTCATCAAGTAAGAGATAGGAGATTGTACGTTTGTTTCTACTTTTGAGAGCGGAGCAGGAAAGAGACGATTACAAGCTTTGACAATTGATTCTACTTTATCAGCAGGAACAAATAAAGAGATATGCAAGTGTGGAGTGCCGTCTTTGTGAGGTTCTGTAACTCTTAGATATACTCTGTCTTCTTTTTCGATGCTTTTATAGCTTCTATCGTCACGGAGTTTTTTAAACATTTCAGAAAGCTCAGCAGATGCGTTATGTGGAGTATAAAAATCCACTGTTTGCGAGAAATCAAGAACAGGCTCAAAAGTTAGACCGTTAAACTTTTGCTTTACATGACAATTTAAGATTTTATAGCCTTTGATTGTAGTGATATATTTACGACCAGCAAATTGTCTATTTGTTATCAAGCGACCTTTATACATCTTTTTCGGATGCCAATGAGAGGGAAGCGTCAAAGACATAAAAATGTTTGAAAGCTTTTTTTCTTTTGAATAATCGTAAACGCTCCATGCTCTATGTTGAAGTTCAGCTATGTATCTATCTGCATTCATGTAGCTATTTGCAACAAAGTCAGCAAAGGGGATGATTTTATCATCAAGATGGATACCGTTTTGATGCATAAACTCTTTATTTTTTACGAGTTTTTCTTTGGATTTTTGTATTTGGTACTTTGTTAAACCGTAGTTTGTCATTTTGTCACTTCCTATTTGAATTTATTTAAGCGTGTCCGCTAACTTTTTATAGATAGCCAAGAGGGAGGCTAACGCCTCCTTATTTCCCCGCTGGAGCGGGTCCCCTTTTCGGAGGTGTTAACCTCTTGTGAACCCTCTACAATATCTTCAATATATATTGCGAAAGTCTCATTGTTTTTGGAGTTATATTCATATTTAAAAATTTCGCCTAAATAAGGAATATTTGCCAAAAAAGGCACTTCTAGATTATTAGTCATAATTTCGGAGGAAGTAAGACCAGAAAGCAGCATAGACTCATTTTTTTTAAGCTTAATATAGTTTGAAATTTTTCTTTTTGAAGTTGAGGGAGTATCGGAGGCATCTGTCAACACTTCATATATTAAATCTAATTGAAAAAATATATCATCATCTACAATAGAAACATTTGTTATATTAATTTGAGTTCCGACATCCTTATAATTATAAGAATTATTTACAGAATCAATCGAGGAACTTGTTTGCGTCGTTTGTGCTAGATATGGAACATTTTTTACAATATCAAAATTTGTGTCTTTTCCATCACTTAAAGTTACGACAGGCGAGAATTTGAAATCTACCAAACCTTTTTTTTGCAAATCTGAAAAGAAAAGATTTATAATAGAATTATTAGTAATAGCGGAAAATGATTGACTTGAAACCAAATTATTAATAAAACTCTTAAACTCTAATGTATTATTGCTGGATGATGTTTTACTAGCCTCAAAATTGACTCCAAACTCTCTTAAATCATCATTATTAAAATAAATAAGATTGATTTTTAACTTTTTTTGCGGCACTGGAACATCAATCAAATTTATAAAATAGCTAATCTTCATGCTTGTTTTTTTTGTAGTTTCATAAATAATTCTTTTATTAACATTCATGAATTTAATATCAGGAAAATTTTTATAGAGCAGTTTTATAATTTGAGACGGTTCCAAAAATTTAGAATCATAAAAAAATAAAGCATCTTTATTCTCGATGGTTATATAATTTATAGAACCTACTTTTTGCAAAACAAGACTATTATTACTCAAAAAATCATTTAAAATCTTTTGCGTATCGGCACTTTGATAATCAGCTGGAAGAAACACACTGATTTTTTTATTAACTGATTCATCAATAATATAATTTTCGTTTGTTTCAGATGATACAAACCTTATAAAATCGCTTAATGAAAGCTCTAGGAAATCGCCGCTATTTGCTAGTGAAAGCATTAGTATTAATGCCGTTATTACTCTTTTGATTGTTCTCATATGATGTCACTCCATAATTAGATTTAAAAGTTTTGGTTTCGCTTTTATATTTTTCGCCGCCAAAATCTTTTTTAGAAGATTGAATCTCAAACTTTGCTAAATCTTCATAACGATTTTGTGGAATAGAAATAAAAACAGTTTGAATAGTTTTACTTGAAACATTTTTATATAAAATTTCGCCATCATAACCAGCAACAAAAGCATTAATACCAGATGTAGGAATATTGAAGCGACTATTAAAAATAAAACAATAATTATTATTACAAGAAAGTTCTATCAAAACATTATCTTCTTTAAATTTTTCAGGTTCAATTTCTACAGCATCATCAAGATTGGAATTTTCTAACATGTGTCGCATACCGACATTTGCATTTTGATTAGCAGTAGAATTATTTTCAGATATTTTTTCAGTTTGTGGAGAAGTTAAAAATTTAGAGATACCAAAATAAAGAGCAATAATTACAATTACAGGAATAAACATAAATTTTTTAAACTGTGATTTGCCAACCTCATATGAGCCAGAATCATAAAAATCAAATATTTCTTTATTCATTTTTAAAGAGATAGTTTCAATATAAAATTTCTTAAATTCTTTGGAATCGCAATAAACTTTATAACGTAGAGTTTTTGAAAAAAAACGCTTTGAGGCATTTTGACCAAAATAAAATTTATCCATAAACGATTTATATTTTCTATGAATAAGCCCGAAATCTTGAGTAATCAAAATCATATCAATATTAAAATGCCTATGATAAGAGAAAAAACGTATCCAAACAGCGTCATTCTCTTCTAAATCGTTTTGGCACTCATCCCATACAATAAGAGAACCGCCTAGCTCATCAAGAAGACAAGAAGCTTTTAAATAGTTGTCATAATTGCCAATATTTTCTATAAAGTTTTTTCTGTGTTTATGAGATTCCAATTTAGAAATAAAATAATCTATCTCTTTATCAATATGAACTTTTACATCATCACTCATGCTATACTCTAAAGATTCTCGTTTATCAATAATCTTTTTATATTCAGCAGATACAACGGTAAAATCTTTAAATAAATCTAACTCATGAGAGGCAAAATCATAGAGTTTTTTGACATCTAAAGAATGAAGATAGTCATCATATTTTACTTTTAAATTGATATTAGTGTAGATTGGACGTTCTTTTTTATCATAAATAGCTTTTAATTTTGTAACAGCAAAATAAGTTTTACCTGAACCCGGAACTCCCGTAATTGCTTCGATGCTCATAAAATACCAGCTTTAATAAGTTTTGCAATTTCATTTGAGACTAAATCCAAAACACCCAAAGCAGTTCTATATAAAATATGCGAAAACATAAATAATAAAATCATAATAGTAAAAGAAAAAGCAGAACTAATGCCATTAGACATACCAGAAGAATCCATCAAAAGCATAAAACAAGCTAAATAATCTTGACCTTGACCAGTAGCAGCAGAAGAAGTTGCAGGATTAACAATCAAATCTAAAAAAGCTTTAAATTGCGAATATGTTTCAGTTACAAAAACAACGAAACCACCCCAAAAAGCAAAAGTAACAATAAATATTAAAGAACTGACAGAAAATTGAATTCCATAAATAACAGAAGCTAAACCAAATTTTTTTATAAGAGCAGGAAAAAACTTTTTAACAACCCAATATATACCAGTTCCCAAAGAAGTTAAAAGATTAATTATAAAAGGCATTTTATTTAGCTCCTAATGCGAAATATTTAAATAAAAATTTAAAATTACCAATCATCATGGAAACATAAACAAACAACGAAAAAACAGCAGAATAATTACTTAAAATTGCAGGTAACTTTTCAAGGGGACGAACATAAGAACCCATAAAATTGAAACTTATATCGCAAGCATTAGACGAAGAAACAACGCTATAAGTTGAAGGCAAATCCGCACCACTAACCAAAGATAAAACGTTGTCAAAATCTGATTTAACAGTAGTAGCGTCATCAAGAATAGTTGTAAACTTTTCGCCAAAACTATCATAAAATGAATCTGTAGCATCTAAAATTGCATCAGAATCAGCATTAACACCGCTAGTATCAAATCCTGTAAACTCTCCGCCTTGATTTAAAGTATCATTTATTGCTTTTAATTCTGCAATAGTATCAGCCCCGGAATCTCCCTCGCTACCATCATCTTTTGTATATTTAGTTGTAAAAGAACGATTTGTCGGGTCTGAAATAGTAGAAGAAACACCATCTAAAAGAGTTTGAATACCACTTAGAGAAGTATTAACGGCAGCAAGATTAGCAGCAGTGTTAGCAGAAGAATTAATAGTTGCAGCATTTAAAGAATTTATAGCAGATACAATCTGAGTAGTAGAAGTATTAACAGTTCCAATATCGACTGCATCTGTCTGAACAGCAGCTGTTGTAGAAATGATACCAGTGTTAGGGTCTAAAGGGGTACATGTATAACTATTTCGTCCAGTATTTTCATCACAAACAAATAATTCCAAATATAAACCTTGATTAAAACAAATGTTAGAATATTCAACTTGAATATTTGAACAAAAATCATCTAGAAAAGAATCTCCATTAACAGCACCAGTACTAAAACCGTCAGAATATGATAAAGAACCGCTTGTATCTATAGTAGTTGTTGTATCAGTTGTGGTATCAGTTGTGGTATCAGTTGTGGTATCAATTCCTAACGCTGCATTATATTCAGCTTCATAATCAAGAGAACATCTATCAGGATAAAGAACACAATCTTCAGAATCATCAGGAACAATCGATATAGTTCCGTAATACACATCTGCATTATAAGAAGTATATGTATATGAAACTAATTCCGGATTATCAGGATAACATGAACCATCAGTAACCTGGGGATAAGGAGAGGTATCTTCGGAATAATCAACAACAGCAACAGGAGACAAGTCAGGAATAGAAGCCATACACTCATTATAAGAAGCAACAGAAATAGCAATTAATTCTTCATCAGTAGAACAATCAGTGCTACATTGTTTAGTAGAACGAAGCTCAGCAGGTTCTTTATAATAAGTATCTGCATTTAAAAAAGAAACAAAATAAATAAATAAAATAATTTTACGCATCTTGCATATTCCAAAGAGATTTTAAAAGTTTATAAATAACAACAAAAAAAAGAGCAAGAAATGAAACATAAGCAATAATAAAAAGAAAATATTGATATTGACAGCTCATCTATCACCTCTTAAAAGAACTCCAGCACCAAAAAGAACACCAAAAGCAATTGCAAAATATACAAAGATTGAAGCAAAACAATCAAAAGAAGCAATATTCAAAATAGGCAAACATTCCATTTTTAAACCTTTTAAAAAATAATCATAAAAACAAAAGAAAGAAGAAACACAAAACCAACCAAAACACCAGTAAGAGCATAAATAAAGTTTGTTTGATGAAGTGTCATTCCAAAATCATCAGTAAAAATATTCCAATCAATTAAATGACTTTGCTGCCTGATATTAGCCATAACATAAAAATTAACACCATCAATATCTGCAACCTGTTGAAGAGAGGTAAAAGGAGTACTAATGCGAGTAAAGGTTATATTATCTACAATTGAAGCTGGAACGCCAAGATTAAGAAAATCGTTATAATTATAATAATTACAAAAATATAAAGATGAATTTTCCTCGTAATCAGTGAAATATACATCAGCATAAGTACCATCAGCATTGAGAGATTTAAAAACTAAAAAAAGAAAGAAGATAATTTTTTTCATTTTATAAACCTCTATTTTTTAAACAACAAGTTCAAAAAGAACCGTCATAATCTTCAAAATCAGCTTTTAAAGAATCTCTCTCTTCTTTTAAATCTTCTATTTCAGATTTAATTTCAGAAATACGAGCTTTTAAATCATTTTTTTCATAAACACCATCAAAATCATGCTCGGAAATTCGAGAACGCAAATCCTGCATCTCATCCCAAAGAACATTAATTTTTCTATTCATTTCAAAATAATTTTCCATTTTAAACACCTTTTTTTCATACCAAAAAGAGACGTTAATCATCTCTCTTTGATATATTTTTGAATTGATTAAGCGAAAAATCTTTTTGCTTTCATCAATAGACCAACAGTTATGGCAATACCAAAACCGATAACCGCAGCAGCTTCAATATCTGTATAATCAGCAGTTGGCATAACTACAGCAGCTTGAGCCTGAACACCGATAACAGCAGCAGAAACACCAGCTACAACTTTGTTATTTGACAATTTATCAGTAACTTTTTTACTGATTTTTTGAAATCTTTGCATAATAGCACTCCGAAAATAAGCTAGTATTAAACCTCGTGATAGATTAATACCGCAGTAAGAAAATCACGCTTCTCAATGCGATATTAAACTTTTTTGACATTTATTAACTCGGTCTAATCCCTAACGCCTTTCAGTTGTTGCCCCTATTTTTTTTAAAAATAGTGGTTAAAGTGTTGACATTTAGCTATTTTGCTACCGTTTTTGCTTTTCTCTCATACTTTGAGTAATCAAGAGGATTTTTTTCTAGAGTAAGAACAGGCATAGAGCGGTCAGGATATGCTTTTACACCGTATTGGTCAATTTTTATCAGATATGGAAGAGCTACAATAGAGCCGATTTTATCTTTTAGCATGTCGTAATACTCTTCGTCAGTTCCAACAGTTTCAACAGAGATTTTTTTATATCCCTCTTCATCTACACCGTTAAACATCACTGTAAGCTCTGTTCCGTAAATCGTTTTATCAGTCTTTTTGTCCGTGTATTCAGTCGGTTTGACTTCCATTAAAGTACCTATCATATGTGTTGTAGCCATTTGTCACTCCTCAGTGAAAGATTTTTTGACTTAACCACTGTCGCAATTAAGTTTATGAAACATAAATGTTTATGCTCTGTAAACCTAATTTGTCACTTTGTTTTTAACCCCCGAGAAGTGACTGACGGGGAGAGGTTAGCTTTTTTTAAGGGATATCTCATAGCCCGAGAACGTCTTATATCTGTATCGGTTTGTAGTCCAGTGCTGCATAACTATTTTTTAACGACTTATTAGACATCCGAGAGAAAGCGTTTAAGATAAAATTTATTATATTGTTATGGTTTATGGTAAGATTATGAGTTGAAGAAGTGACAACGCCACCATTATTAATATTTACAGCAGATGAGCTAAAACGTAAAAGAGTTTTGAGTTTTGTTGTAATTGTCTGCATAGTCACTTCCTTTAAATCTTAATATTTAAGATTAATAATCTAAATTATTTAGATATAAGTAACTTTATCAAAAGAATTATTAAGCAACGCTTAAAAAGGCACAATTATTATGACAAAAAAAGAAATATCTGAAATATTGGGAATAGACCAGAACACAATTAAAAATTGGGAAAGAAATAGACCAGAATTACATAAAATAGTAATGGAACATTTTCAAGAAAATAGAACATATCCTGATATAAATAATCCTGAATACCTAAAAAAAGAAATGATAAAAGCAATAGATACATTGCCACACACAAAAGTAAAGAAGTTTTATCATCTAATGATGGCAGAACTAGCAGAGATGGGACATTAAAAAAATTCAAAATAAGAAATAACAAATGAAATATATAATATTCATGATATTAATTATGAACATACTACAAGCAGAGAAAATAATAACAGTTGCAATACCAGATTTTAATTGCAGAATAGATTACAAAAAAATAGACCCAACACACACATATATAATACTGAAAACCAAAGAAAAAACATTTTTTCTAAAAGAACATCCAAGAGGTATAGAAGGAAAAAGCAGTAGAACATATATAAACAAAAACGGAAAAAAAATAAGCAAAGAAAGTACATTTTTAACATATAAACTTAAATGCCTAAAAGAAGAAAATGTATATTTCAACTGCATAGAATACTGATAGTAAAGAAAAAAGGAAGTGACATGAAATATTTAATAAGTTTGATTATAGCTATAACAATACAAGCAGATACAATAGATGTGAAAGAAAGCAATGGAGTATATACGACAAATAAAATGACTATATATAATTTATATGCAAAAAATGACGGTTATGCTCAAATAGATAAAACACCTCATGCATGTGGAACAGTTCATCTACTAGATTCAAAAGGAAAAAATATAGGAAGCTTAATCAAAGGATATGAAACTATGAACAAAAAAGTAGAACAGGGAAAATTAAAACTGATGGTAACACCAGACGAGCAATGTAAAATAAGTTTTTCTATACCTGATTAATAGAGGCATAGCAGCCAGAGGAGTGATTAAGTCCTCTGTTTGGATTAATCTAAATTTTTATAAGCACTCTCACGAGTAGTTACATGTAAAACTAAAATCACAAGTTTATTTTCGTATTTTTTATATATCACTCTATACATACGAAGTTTTAAGCGGTAGATAATCTCTTTTTGACCTTTGAGCTTTTTTATCTTGCCAGATTGCATAAGAGATTTTTCATATTCTGCATTAAAATTTTGAGCAAAATCATATAAAGAATCACGAATAAAAGTTATATCAGCTTTATCAATAACTTTAAAATCTTTCTTTGCAGTAGTAGCAAAATCAATTTCGTACATCTAAACCCAATTCTTTAAAAAATTCATCCATAGGAACAGTTTTAAAATTAGGGTCGTTAAGCCTTTTTTCTGCTACTCTTATATCAAGATAATCAAAGTACATCTCGAGAGCAGAAGCGATAATATGACTTTTTTTCTCATTCAACTCTTCAGCATAGCGAGTTATATCATTGTTTAAAGAAGTAGGTAGTGTGATGTTTAATCTAGTAGTATTCATAGTTTTGTCACTCCTTTTTATGTGTATAATTATACACTATTTTTAAATAATAAAGGGTACGACTTTTTCGAATCCCTCACTGTCCACCACAAAGCCCTATTTTATGGACTTCCAAAGCATTTTTTAAAATAATAAAAATCCCTTACTTACCCCGAACTACTTATAAATAGACATACTTCTATCAAAATCTTTATAGTTTGATTCTAAATAACT
>Ga0172380_10008502_pt1 | contig 11209 bp, 10 predicted proteins | sample Leawe162metaG_FD_119747 | JGI IMG/M metagenome (GOLD analysis project Ga0172380, IMG submission 119747) | Leachate microbial communities from a municipal landfill in Southern Ontario, Canada - Leachate well 162 metaG | ecosystem: Engineered > Solid waste > Landfill > Unclassified | place... | reverse complement strand
TGGTGCTTATTCGGCTATCGGTAACTATACCTACGGTTACAATGGTATGGAGAAGGACGATGAGTTGAAGGGAAGTGGGAAGCTATACTCTACACTATTCCGTGAAGGTGACACCGAAAATGGACGGTGGTGGAGTAGGGATCCGAAGGAGACTAATTTTGTAAGTGATTCGCCTTATATAATGGTTGGCAGCAACCCAATAAGTTATATTGACCCTGATGGACTAGAGAAAGTAGGAGTTGTAGGAGGCCCAGATGATGTCAATGCTAATGAGAATAATTTTTACGATACAGGACTACTTCAATTTGATAATTACTTAGATGATACAGAAGAGACTGGTGAAAAAGTCACCATGATTTTTTTTAACAGCTCGGATAATAAAAAGGAAATTAGTCAGGCATTTAGTAATGTAGCTGGTGATAGAAAAAATTATGATTTAATTTTTGTAAATACTGCTCAAGAATTAACTACTTATTTAAATCATGGAACTGTAGCACCTTTGAAAGATAACCCTAGACTAAAGGACCCAATAACCAGCTTATCTTTCTTTGGCCATGGAAGAAACTCAACTTTTGAACCAGGCTACTCAAATCCATTTTCTAGCACCACATCTCAAATATGGGGAATTAACGAAGCTGGAAAATTAAAATCGAGTGCATTTGATAAGAATGCTTGTGTTTATCTATTTTCTTGTAGAGCCGCTGAGAATGGTGATGGATTGAGTATTAATTTAGCCCAAAAAATATTCAATGTTACAAATGCTGAAGTAATAGCCTGGAAGTCTAAAACGAGTTATTATGATATTTATAAATTAAAACCAGAATCTACAACTGAGTGGCTAGAAGGTGTTGTAAAAAATGCAATAGGGGTATCAAGAGAAATCAGAAAAGCTGATTTTCTTCCAAAAGGACTAGATGGAGCCAAGCCATTAATATTTAAAAATGATGAAGAATAAGAAATTAAATAGTTTACTTAATAATATAACATTAGCAATCCTTTTAATTGGATTATATTTGTTGTATTATAGTTTCGAAAGTGATATATTTTTATATCACGACTATAGAGATATTTTTATTACTGATTATAAAAAACTTTTGGATATTAGTTATTTAAAAAATCTATTTTCCTATTTACTAAGAGTATTCTTCAAAACTTACTGGGTATTCTTATTGTTTTTTCTATTCTTATTAAAGCCATGGAATAAAATAAAGCATAAGTTACTAGTATTGATGCTTATTTTCATAATAACTAGTTTAATAACATTTAAACTAATAAAAATAGGTTACAATTTTGAAAACAATACTTCCATTTTAATTCTTATAATCTATTCATTTATTAAGTATGTTTTATTAAAAAAATATGAATTTCCTCTAAAGACAAAGTACATAATCTTAATAATCATTTTAATTACATTTGGAGCTTTAATAAAGTTAACAGCATTTATTTATATTGTGAATTTTATCTTTATTATTCTTACAACAATTTTAGGATATTTAGCAAGTAAACTATCAGTTAGGTTACTAAAGTGAAGTCATCAGCGACGTGAAGAACCCACATAATCTAGCTTCTTCTGTAAGTAGTTGGACTTTTACAGCAGAAATTCGTAATTTGAACAACTACTATCCGTATGGGATGGAATTACCAGGTGGGGCTTATGCGTCTATCGGTAACTATGGCTACGGTTACAATGGTATGGAGAAGGACGATGAGCTGAAGGGGAGTGGGAAGCTATATTCTACTTTATTCCGTGAGGGTGACACAGAGAATGGTAGATGGTGGAGTAGGGATCCGAAGGAGATGAGTATGCCCTATCAGTCTCCTTATGTTTTGATGGATGCAAATCCAATAAGATATACTGACCCCAATGGAGATACGGTTTTATCTGTTTTCAATAGATCGAAGAAAACTTTAAGAATTATAGATATGGATCATTATGAAAAAGGGTTACCTTATAAAGTAGTAAATGCAGATGAATACAAATTTGGTGGAATTAGAGATGAAGATGGAAATTTAACTCATAATCAAGTCCTATTAGTCAAAAATGTTTTTACTGGTGGTAGATCAGACAATGGTGTTGTTACTAGGGACCCTGATAGTCGTATGCAAAGAGCAATACCTAAAGGGAAATATTCTATTTTAGATAATAATGCAGATACTAGACATACAGGCTGGTTTAGACTTGATACTCAAGATGAATCTCCGTACAATGATAAACATGATGCAACTGGTAGAGATGGCTTCCGTTTTCATCTAGGAGGATTAAGTTTTGGCTGCGTTACATGTGATGCTACAATTAAGGATCGGTCGAAAGAATGGACTATCATAACTAAAATAATGGAGAATACAAGCACTACAAATGTTCCTGAAAAAAGGGGTTATCAGTGGCTGAACCCATTTAGTACATTAATAAATTTTGGAACTATGAAAGTAATAGGAGAAGATAAAATACCAACAAAACCAAAAGAGCCATAGATGAAATATTTTATAATTATCATTTTACTATTTACTCTTCAATCTTGTAGGTCTGATAAGTGTAACTCAGTTAACGAAATTAATGTTGGAGAATTGTTACTTATAACTTCCAATGAGAAATCTTATAATTATTGTGAACTATTAGAAAATGCTTTAGAAAAAGATCAGAAAGCAATCTTAAACTTATCATTACTTGAATTTAATGGTTCTGTAAGCTACGATCATGGTTATGTACTAATCATGTTAATTGATAGAATTGGAGAAGTCGAATATTTAAAAGCAATTAAATATATTTCTAACAATGACAGAAGCTTCATAGAGGAGTATTTAGATGCAGGTTTTGAATATGGAGATATTAGTAAGTATCAAGGACAGTCACTTAAAAAAGTCTTTCCAGAAATCTATCGTTTCTTAAATCAGTTTTAATCATTTAATTATCTTACTTTGTTTTTTTACTCTTTGAAGTCTAATACTTTAGAGGATACTACTACGCACGTGAGGCAGGTGGTAAAGTGCTAGCGACTTATGAAACTAGTCCAGAGGGAGTAGTAGGTCAGGGCTCTAGTTGCTATGCAGCATACTATTATTTAGACTTGAAGGAATGGTACATATATGGCTCGGAGTCTGATGGACGGATTTCAGTTCTGAAGCCATACACAAACGAATTTAATAATATTCACTTGGTTGCAAATCATATACCACAACAAGCATTAGCTGAACCACTTGCAATGAAAGACACCATTATCTACTATGGCTTTGATAATATTGGTACATACCAGACAAATGCACGCTACACGGGACACAAAGAATACGAAATAAAAGACCACTTGGGCAACGTACGAGCAGTAATCAGCGATGTGAAGAATCCAGAAAGTATGGTTTCTTCAATAAGTAGTTGGACATTTACCGCAGAAATTCGTAATTTGAACAACTACTATCCGTATGGAATGGAATTACCAGGTGGGGCTTATGCGTCTATCGGTAACTACGGCTACGGTTACAACGGTATGGAGAAAGACGATGAGCTGAAGGGGAGTGGGAAGTTATACTCTACTTTATTCCGTGAGGGTGACACAGAAAATGGTAGATGGTGGTCACGGGATCCGATGGAAATGAGTATGCCTTATCAGTCACCGTATATTCTTATGGATGCAAATCCGATTAAGTTAACTGATAAACTTGGTAATTCGACAAAAATAAAGAAGGAAGAAACGGAAGATAAAGATGGAAATAAAATAGAGAAATATTCATTTAAGTTTAAAGCGGCGATACTAAATTCGTCAGATGTGCCGATTGATATGAATAAGTTTTCAAGTGCTTTAATGACACAGCTATTAGAAGCTTTTAATGGTAGCGAAATAGTATATAATCGCAAAACAAATAGATATGAGACAGTTATATGGGAAGCAACAAGTATCGATATTACAATTATTGATGATAAGAATGAGCTAAAATCTGATGAGCATTTAATAGAAATATCTCATGATTTTACAGAAAATGTTAGGGGAATGGCTTGGGGAACAGGGTTACAAATTTATATAAACCCAGGATCAGCAATCGAACAAATATCTGGTGAAAACATTAGGACAATGGCTCATGAATGGGGACATACTCTTAATATGTATCATCCAGAAGAATATACCATTTGGGGTGACGTACCTCCAAATCAAAATATTCCGAATAAAAATGTTTATCCTGATAATTTGATGAGGATGACGGAGAGTTGGTTAACGATACAAGAAGAGCAAGGAATCAAAGGGAATGGAAATGCCTTGAATGCGAATCAAATTAGAATTATGTATAAATCATACAAAGAAGGGATTTTAAATAAGGATGATAGAAATAGACCTTGGTATGAAGATGCTTTATGGAAGTTAAAAAAATGGATAAATCTAAGAGATTGAGATACTAAAAAATGAAATTATTGAAAAAAAAATCGTTAACTATGTTAACACTAATAATTACTGGACTTTTATTTTTATGGTTAAGTCCTTTAAAGATTGTAAATGTTATTCATGGCACTTTTTTTTATGAAGATTATTATTATTATATGATCAATATTTATGAAGAGAGTGAGTTATATTTTCAAAATGTAAATAAAAATGAAATGTCTTTCAAAAAAATTACTCCGCCAAGTGTAGCTAATGAATCTGAATGGTTTTTAACGTTTCAGGATTCGATTAAAATTTTTATTACTACTGAAAATTCAGACACTAATAAAACCATTCCTTTAGACAAATATACTGTCGTTAAAATAAGTCCTACACTCTCACATTCTATTATAGAATCTTCATCAGATGGATATATTGGGACAGACTAAAATAGACTAAATGCATAAGTTATACCAATACTAATTTCTTACAATTGACACCTAGGTAACGTACGAGTAGTTATCAGCGATGTGAAGAACCCACATAATCTATCTTCTTCAATAAGTAGTTGGACATTTACAGCAGAAATTCGTAATTTGAATAATCGCTTCAACTTCGCTCAGCACAAGTACTATCTATAAGGAATGTCGGAACATATTGTATATGACGCCTTAGCGTTAGAATTACCAGGTGGGGGTATTAATTCGCCAGTTACTTTCTTCTATGATTTAGTTCATGTTGTACACCAACAAACTTATACTTTCCTATTTCTGAAATTTTAATTTTTCAATTCTTCTAATGGACAATTTATAGTGATTTCGTTTGCGTCATCTGTTAATTATTTTTTAATTAAATTCCCAGTCAATTTATTAGCTTTCTCTTCATATTTTAATACAAATTTTACTGTTTTGACTGCATTTTAGAATTTAACGCATAAGCGCACCTTAACGACGTTTGATATTTCAAAGAAAGTATTTCTATTGATTCTGGCATGAAATCAAGCTGGGCGGTATTTATGGATGAAATACAAATGGTTGCTGTGCGAATGAGGAAGTGAAATTCGTTAGTCTAATACGTATTTAAAGAGAAATTGACCTATTTTATATATAAATCTGACCTAATTGTCACCAAATTATTTATAGGCCAATTTTAAACCTACACCTTATATATTTATACAGACTTTGTAATCAAATTAGTTACATTTAATAATAATGATAATCTTAACAGCATAATAATAATATAGTTAGTTTTACGCTTTTGATGAATTTTATAGAAAATAATCACGAATTTATAGATAAAATAAGCAACTAAACAATCATAGAAATAATCCATCTATATGTAATGATTTATAGTAACCTAAATAATTGAGTTTTCTATTTTCACAGATAGCAATTTCATACTCAATTTCACATGGTGTTTTAGAGAACTTACGTTTAATTAATTGAAAGAATGTTTCAGTAGCATCTATACCATAATATTTAGCAGAATCATAAATACCAGTTTTATAATCATAAGTATTTTTTAGTATCTTTTGAACTCTTATGTTTTGAATAAGTTTATACGGAGTAGTATTAAAATCAGACTTTACACATTTCCAAAGTGTAGGAGCACTACATTCCAATGAATAACATATGAAATCAACATTGAGCCTTGGATTACAAATCTCATCTCTTATTACTTCTATTACTCTTTGTGATGTTACTGGTATCATAATAATTTGTTAGAATGATATTATTTATGATTTATTTGTTTTAGTTATTTTTGCTTTGATATAGAATACTTTAAATACTTAAATGATAAATATAAAACAGAGGTGGATTGCTCCACCCCTCCCTACGTAGTCCTAATTTTGATTGTTGATCACAGAGCAACTTTCATCGCCCCATTCTCCGCCACCTTGACCTTGTGTCTTAGTCATTCCGCAAACAGTTCCACTTGGCCCCATAGAAGAATCTAGTGGACAATTTGTGACTGCATTGTTTGGACTGTCTAGGATGACAATCCAATTTGCATCACCAGTTTTTTGGTATTTTAATTTAACACCAGTAGCATCGCTAGGTAAATCAAACGTTAATGTATCACCTGTCCAATTATAATTGGATGGTGGAAGTGGTTTAGACATTATAACTCCTTGTTAGTTATTAGTAAATCGGAATCTATATTCCGCCTTTTATCATTAAGTCTTTCTATAGTTTCATCTATCGTATCAAATATTTTACTGTTTTCTTCATAGTTAAGTCTCATATCAATCATATACATTAGTTTCCCTAAGTTATTGATTGCATAATTCTCTGATTTATCTCTTTCATTGTTTATATCATTTAATAATATCTTCATATTCTTTAATAGTCTATTCTTCTTTATCCATTTATATCCAAAGTTAGCAGAGAGTAAAATTAAAAGTAGAATTGATGCTAAAATGTAACTATTAATTTTAGCGAACTTTAACTCTGACGATAGATTATCAACGTATCTTTCATTTTTAGATGCTATTTCTATATCCTTAGAGTATTCATTATTTAATTGAATAAGGTTTGATTTATATAGTTCAATCCGTTTTAATTTAAACTTATTTGAAATAATGGGAACTAAGTTATAGGTATTTTCTAGAGCTATAAATTCATCGATATGATCTATTGATTCTTTATACAAACCTTCATTTAATAGACTAATAATAGATTGGCTAAGTAGTTCCTCTGCCTTTATATAATCATTCTCTATAGCAAGGACTATCGACATACAATAGTAAGAGTAAGATCTATAATCTACATTTGAAGATCCTTTATACTTAAAGTAGAATTGATGAATAATATTCTTATCATAACCTTTTCCAAATTTTATATTCAGAATCTGTATATTGAGTAAAAACATCGAATGTAAGTCTGGATTATAGTCTTTTATCCCAAGGGACTTATTAAACATTCTTTTAGCATCGTTATAATTACCTTGTCTTTCATATAAGAAAGCAACATTATTATAAACCTTGTATTTAAACTCGTTCTGTTCTTCATCAATAATAGACAAAGCTATATTGTAATAATGTTCTGCTGAATCCAGAAAGTCTAATTTCTCATATGATATAGCAATATTATTATAATTATAACTTAATTGTTTTAGATTCTTGCCGATATTTAGCCTTATTGCTTTATTATAGTAATATATAGATTTCTGATATAATCCCATATATTGATATACAAGCCCTAGGTCGTTATAGCTTTGATTTAATCTTTCTTCAATATCAAATTTTTCTTTAACATCAAGTGAACGTAGGTGGTATTTCAATGCATTCTCTAGGTCGCCTAACCTAAAATAGCACATACCTAATCCATAATATAATTTAGATATGCTTAGTGGATCTTTATCATCTATTATAGATGGTGTACACTCATTAAGGATGTTTATAGCCTCTTTATACTTACCTTGTTTAAATTTAGACTGTGCTTTGTCAATACATTCATCTGAACCATATAGCACTGTTGCAGTGAGTATTAATAGTAATATTGTAATAATCAGTTTCATAATTCTTTGGTTCTCAATGTATAATTGTTTCTCAATTTATTACCAGCCTTCGTAGTAGAAAACATAGGTCCTGTAGCTGTGAAAGTCCATTTCATGTTGCATCCCAATCTTTTTAATTCAGAATACTGTTTATAGTTCATGGGTAACCCTTTATCAAATCGTTTGATAAAGTCATTGTATTCTATTTTAGACTTTTTGTTAAAGTTCTCAGGTCTTTTAAATACTTTATCTATCCATTCCAAAACATTCTGATTCTGTAATTTATAGTTGTATTCATTAATAATCTCAAAATCAATTTCAGATGCTTTTTCTAAATGCATTTCTCCGATTTCACCATAAAGCCAGTTTATACTAAAACCTAATTCAAAAAGCTTACGTGTGATCTTTTGAATATCGTGATTTCCATCTGCATATTGTTCAAAACGTTGCCTACTAAAACCAATCAAATCAGCGAACTCAGATTTTTTCAAAGTTGTTGATACAATAATCTGATTTAGTCTTTCTATTTCTTCTTTGCTTTGTGTGTCCATCTTCTATACAAACCTATGTGTTTTTAAATTCCAAGTGTAAACGTAACATTTACAAAAATCCAATAATTGTTAACTTTAGTTAATTAAGCGAAAAATATTTTGCGTTTCTGTTAAATTTATGGAAAATCGTAAACAAAACATTTACACTATAAAAAATTAAAGTAATACATTTGAGAAATGGTAGATGAAGAATTATGAATTAAACTCTTAAACTAATTTATAATCCTTCGTTTAAGAGATCTGTCATTTAATAAGATATTTTTAAATTTTATGGAGTGATTATGAAGAAGTTGTATTTATTATTAGGGATAATGCTATGTGTTATTTCTAATTATCAGATTACCCAAGCCTTACCGTGCTGCTCTTACATAACGGTGGTCCCACAAATTACAGACGATTGTTGTATAGAGATTCATGTAAACAACCCATATTGTAGTGGTGCTGTTGTAACACTTGAAATAAACAATGGAGGGAGTTGGAGTGAGGTTTATAAGGATTCAATAACTCAGAATCCAGTTATCAAATACTGTCCACCAGGTGGAAGTGGTTTAGTTGAATATAGAGTAAAGTTTACTGAACCATTTAAACCAGGTGAACCATATTGTGGAGGAGCAGGCCCATATATAGAAGGATTTACTATGTATTCTGGTTCTGTTTATCTTGAATGTTGTGAAGATTGTCCTGAAGGGTATGAAAGTTGGTTTAATTTGGAATCAAAGAAAAGTAATAATTGTCCAGATAATGGATGCGAGATTACACATAGCCTAAATATCCCAGATTCAATAGACTGCTATACAAACTATAGAGTCGAGACTGATTCGAGTTTCACACCAATTCTTCCATTAGTAAGTGATTCGTTATTTAATATCAATGGTTGTATTGCTGCTGGTACTACTTTTAATGCTAAGGTAATACTATTTACAGCAAACGGTGATTCTTGTATTATAGAAGACAGTGTTTTCTGTGACGAGCCTAGAGATAGTACTGATTTACAAGAACCTTGTGTACCTGATTGTTTTGGGACTCCTTTTGGTGCCCCACTCACAGATAATTTCATGATTGCTGGTTGCTCAGGATTATGTTTAGTTAAAGTTACTTATGTATCAAGAAAAGCTTGTGGTATATGGCAAGATTTACAAATACTTAAAATGGAATTGAGCCAAGGATGTGTTGGATGTTCAGATTCATATATCTATCAACAAGCACTATTAGGTATAATTGATTTAAACAGAATGGGTTTTACACCTACTGATTCTGGGTGTGCTTCAACTTGGAGAGTAACACAAGGTGGATGTTGGTCAGATTGGTATTATTATGTAGTAAATCCAACTATGGGAGTAATTGATACTGTTAGAGTTCTTGAACCTTGTACTTTAACAGAATGTTGTTTACAATCAATGACTGTTTGTAAAGACCCTGGCCCTCCAAAAACAATTACTATTACTTACGATTCAACTTATATACCACCTAGTATAGATTGTGAAGATACTTGGCTTGAAGATCCATTAACTGGATGGATTACTCAATGCTATCCTAAATGTGATTGGTTAACAGATTTGGAAGGTACTGATATGCAACCGCCGCCGCCACCATTATTAGGTAAAAAGGCTCTGGAAGGAGAGGGTGAGTCTAGCAGTAGAATTGGAATTCAGATGTTCCAAGTAAATGATCATATGCAAATCCAGATTAATAATGAAGGGATGAGTTCTGTAATATTAAAAGTTATGGATATCTTAGGCAAAGAGATGATCACAGTAAATCAAGACATTAATAATGGTGAGAATATAATCAGAATTCCAATTAACGGATTCACAAGTGGAGCATATATTCTAACTGTTATTGCAGATGATTATTTAATTAAAACTGAAAAGTTTATTATTAAATAGTATTTTAAATTTAAAAATACACCTTGGATTAGTTCAGGGTGTATTTTCTTTTTGTAACTAATAAGACAATAAATGTGTCTTTATAGAATCAACAAATGATTAAGGAGTAAATAAAATGAAATATCTACTACTACTACTTATTGCTATACCAACAATTTTATTATCTCAGAAGTGGGATAATAGAAAATGGAAAACTCTTGAACTTTATTCAAAAACTGAAAAGTTAGTAATGCGCGACAGAGTGATATTAGATATAAAATGTTATGAAGATGGAGATTGTTACGCTGTAGGTACCTACCAAGCACTATACCTAGAAGTTTTTAAATATGATTATTCAAATAATATATGGCAACTCATATATGATGGTAACTGGGACGCATTTAACACACCAGAAGAAGAATGGCCTGATATTATTGATCAACCTATGAGTGCTAATATATTAAGTGATACAACCATATTCATCTATTATTATAAAACTGCAATGATTAATATATTCAATTTTATTACAGAAGAATATGACACTACTCATTATGAGCCTGCTTATCCATTTGGCGATGCAATATTAGAAGAGAATGGTTATGGTATGGCTTCAGTGGGTAACTTTGTATATACAACAACAAATAATTGGGTAGATTACAAATATAAAGATATAGAATTCCCATCTTCGGCTTATAATGTTCCTATTAAAATATTAGAAGACAACAGATTTACAATAGCAGATTTTGACCATGGGAAATGTTATTTTACTGTTTCATCAGATGGTCTTGAGTGGGAAAGATTCCTTGTCGGAGAGTTTTATCCTAATAGTATTTATTTTATAGATAATAATATTGGGTTTATAACTGGCGGGATTATCAATGCGGGTGACTCTAAAGATGATGCAATCTATAAAACAACTGACGGAGGTAATAGTTGGTATGAAGTATTAAAT
>Ga0172380_10008501_pt1 | contig 11212 bp, 11 predicted proteins | sample Leawe162metaG_FD_119747 | JGI IMG/M metagenome (GOLD analysis project Ga0172380, IMG submission 119747) | Leachate microbial communities from a municipal landfill in Southern Ontario, Canada - Leachate well 162 metaG | ecosystem: Engineered > Solid waste > Landfill > Unclassified | place... | reverse complement strand
TTGGTATGGGCTGTTCTACGGCATGACCGAGGGGGTGGAAAAAGCCTACATGAGTGATCTGGCGGACCCGGCTGAAAGAGGCCGCGCCTTTGGTTGGTACAATTTCGCAGTTGGCATCGGCTCACTTCCTGCCAGCATCAGTTTTGGGCTCATCTGGCAAAAAATATCTCCGCAAATGGCATTCGACTTCGGGGCCTGCCTGGCTTGTTTGGCGGCGGTCCTGCTATTGGTTCTTCGCCCACAGACATTCCGGCAGACAACCTGATATTTCAAAAATAGCCGGGGCACAACGCAATAGGCCGCAATCACGCTTTTTCACGAGTACCCAAGAATCCCGTCATTTCCTGACATCAATCCCGTAACTCTTGATCTTTCGATGAAGGTTGCTGCGTTCCAGTTCAATCACCTCTGCTGTCCTTGAGATATTCCAGTCATTCTCTTCAAGTTTCTGAAGGATGAATTCACGCTCGAATTCTTCGCGAGCTTCGCGCAAAGTCCCTAACCCCATGGAACCGATCACCTTGTTATACGGGAAGACCGCCGTTGCCTGGCTGTCTTTCAACTCCGGAATATCGGACGGATTGATCATACCGCCTGGCGTCATGATCAGGATACGTTCGACAATATTCTTCAGCTCCCGGACGTTCCCTGGCCAATCATACCTGTTCAGGATCTCCAGGGCCTCCGGAAGAAAGACCTTGGATTCGCGGCCTTCACGATGAAAGAACTGAGTAACAAAATGGGCAACCAGCAGCGGGATGTCGTCGCCACGCTCCCGTAAAGCGGGGACCTTGAATGGTACTACGTTAAGCCGGTAAAAGAGGTCCTCCCTGAATCTGCCTTGCCGGATTTCTTCGTCCAGTTCCTTGTTCGTGGCAGCAATAATCCGTACGTCCACTGTCACCACGCGGGTACCCCCAACCCGCTCGAAACAACGCTCCTGAAGAATTCGCAGTATCTTGGCCTGAGTCTTTAAAGACATGTCACCGATCTCATCAAGGAACAAGGTGCCCCCATCCGCCAGATCGAATTTCCCCTTTTTCTGGGCCAGCGCTCCAGTGAAAGCCCCTTTTTCGTGGCCAAATAGCTCGCTTTCAATCAACTCCTCAGGAATAGCCGCGCAGTTAATGGCCACAAAAGGCTTGTCACGTCGTTGGCTGTAATAATGTATTGACCTGGCAACCAGTTCCTTGCCGGTCCCGTTCTCCCCAGTGACTAAAACTGATGCTCTTGTCGGCGCAACGCGCATGATCTGTTCGCGGAGTGTCGCTATCGATGGCGAGCAGCCGATCAATTCATACTCATTGCCCACTACCCGCTTCAGTTCTTCATTTTCGACTCGCAACTCACCCATCCGCAAGGCGTTAATCACAGAGATCAGCACTTTATCCAAAGAAAGCGGCTTCTCGATAAAATCATAAGCGCCTAGTTTAGTAGTACGCACCGCCGTCTCTATGGTGCCATGACCTGAAATCATGATCACCGTCAGCTGGGGGAAAAGCGTCTTCAGCTTCTCAAGCACCTCTAGGCCGTCCATTTCCGGCATCCATATATCCAGCAGTACCAAGTCGGGCAGCTCCTGACGGGCGCATTCCAGTGCTTCGCTACCACTGGCCGCGGTCACTACCTGGTAGCCTTCGTCCTCCAGGATACCGGCGAGCGAAATCCTGATATCCTTTTCATCATCAACCACAAGGATTGTCTTTGACATTCATTACTCCTTGAAATTCGAATACAAGTAAAATTTCTACCTACTACCACCCTACCTGATGAACAGGATAAGTGCGTTGACGAAGTTGCCTACCCGGCCGGAAGTTCTACTATAAAACTGGCCCCCCTTGGCTCGTTGTCCCTTACCCGCACAAAACCGTTGTGGTCAGAAATTATACTGCTGACAATCGCCAACCCCAGGCCGGTGCCAGACTTTTTGGTGGAAAAATACGGCTCGAACAATCGTTGTTTGTCCTCATTCGGTATGCCCGGTCCATCGTCGGAAATAGTAAACGACGCCATCTTCAGTTCAGGATCAAAACAACTGCTGATGTCTATGGTCCCCTGTTCCTCCATGGCAGCGACCGCATTTTCCAGCATATTGATCACGACCCTCTTGATTTGAACCCGATCGATCTTGAGTTGAGGAAGCCTTTCGTCAGGGGTAAAGATAAACTGCACTCCTCTATGCGCCTCTTGGTATAGGGTCAAAGTCTCCCTGATCACATCATTCAGATCATTGAAATCCGGCTGGATTGCAGGCATGCGGGCAAAATTCGAAAATTCGTTGACAAGATTTTTTAGCTCATCCACAGACTTGATAATCATTTCAGTACATTCGTCAAACACCTTTTCATCATCGGTGAATCTGGAGAGATAACGCTTGCGCAGACGTTGGGCCGACAACTGTATCGGGGTAAGCGGGTTTTTGATCTCATGGGCAATGCGCCGTGCAACCTCACGCCACGCGGCCATGCGCTGGGCCTTCATCACCTGAGTCAGGTCATCCAGAACCAATACGGTTCCCAGGAAATCTCCGGTTTCGTCCTTCAGCATGGTCAGATGCAGGTGCAGGACCAGACGAACACCACGCACATCGAGAAATATCTGGCGGTTGATGGTATCCTGCTTGGACATCACCAAATCCTTCAGGCTCTCCTTTACTATATCCAGATGGGCATCTCGCAGCACTTCGCGAAAGTTTTTGCCCAGGATCGAGCCGGTATTAATGCTGAGTAGCTTTTCGGCTGAAGTATTGATGGTGGTGATAATACCGTCCCTATCGACCGAGATCACGCCGGCAGCCACGTTACGGAGCACAATTTCCATATACTGCCGTCGCCGCTCGATCTCCTGATTGATGCGGGATAGCTCATCATTGGAGGCGTTAAGTGCAAGCTGTTTGGTGCGCAGATCATCGGTCATGCGATTGAACGATTGGACCAGCATACCGATTTCGTCGGCAGCATAGGATTCAATATGAACGCCCAGATTGCCGTCTGCCACTGCCCTGGTCGCCTCAACCAACTCCTGCACCGGTTTCGTCATGCTGTTGGCAAGATAGATCCCCATCCAGTAAGCAAAAAAGACAATCACGGTCGCTATGAGAAAGAGTGTGATTATATACCCAGCGCGGATCGGATTTTTTAGTATCTTGAGTTGGCGGAACTCGTGATATGAATCCGTGATCTCCTTCATCTTGTTAACCAGCGAATAAGGGACATAATAGTTGACAACAACAACACCTACTACATCCTTTGCATTCCAGGTCGAGTAGACAGGCACAATGCCTCGAATCAGGTCGGCTTTGCCGGCCTGGTTGACACGGGTCAGCTCACTGCCAGCTAATCCACGCTTGATATCCTCCGAGGCAGGATTTGTCAATTCACCCTTGGGAACCTCCGGATTGGAAGCTCGTACCAATTCCTCTCTCTGGGCAGAGTAGACCTCAACAATTCCGAGGTTATATTCTTTCTGCTTCTGCTTGATAAGCTCTTTTAGCTGCGGCAAATTGTCTTGATTCAACAATTTTTGGGTCCTAATGAATCCGCTGATCTGACGCCCATAATAGAGAGCATTGGAAGCCGAGTTTTTATAATAGGTCTGGGCTATTTCCAGCGATTCGCTTAAGGACGTCTCCACTTGGGTGTTGAACCAGTTATGGACCGTATTGTTGATGAATCCGGCGGCAGCGAAGAATAACAGCATGGTGGGAACCAGGGAGAGGCCGACAAAAGAGATTACCAGCTTGGTGCGCAAACGTGTGGCGAATGGATTGGCACGGCTTTCCACGAAGAGTTTCACAACATTGCGGCAGACAAGGTAGACAAGCAGGATTACCAATAAAATGACGATATTGATAACCCCGAAAATAGCTATGTTACTGCCTATGGGTGCATCGGCACTCAATTGGGTCAAACGAATTTCCGCTCTGGTGAGAAAGATGATCAAAGCAATCGCTAGGACGATAATGATCGCTTCACGAACCCTTTTTTTGCGTTCATACTTTGGAAGTCTGGACTCCATTAACGCCTTGCCTTAATCGAAGATACCGTAATCATGACAGCTCACATCCTGCCAGAGCGAATTATGGCATACACGAGCCAGAGCCCGATCATTCCCGCGACAGTATATCCAAGGAACGCCAACACCGGGAATCCCAAGAGCTTTGGCCCCTTGTCAGTCTGCATAATGATTGATGATCCAATGATCAGCGCAGCAAGAATTAGGCTGGAAGAGAGGCGGTTTACAGAGCGGTCGAAGTCGGCAGTGAATTTATCCAAACCGCGGTGCTCAAGGTCAATCTTGAATTTGTTGCGGTTGATTCGATTAATAATCTCTTTCAAGTCGCGCGGGAGGTTGCGGGCCAAATTGGCATATGAGAGCAGAATCGAATTAATGTCGCGGGATATGCGGCGCGCAGAGTATTTTTGCCTTAAAGCATTTTCCATGAATGGCCGCAAGTGCTCCACCATGTTAAATTGGGGGTCCAGATTACGTCCCATACCCTCGATAATCACCAGGGACTTGGCCAGCAGCATCAAGTCCGGCTGTATTCGGATATTATAGATAGTTATTATCTCGATAAACTCTATCAGCATCCTCCCGACTTCAATATCTTGGAGCGGAATTTCATAGTAACTATCAACGAAATAGGAAAGGTCGCGCTTAAGACCTCGTATATTAAGGTTGTCGGAGATATCGCCGGCAAAAAGCAGTAGCGAGATCACCTCATCCATATCGCGTTTGACAATGGCAAAAAGGATATCACTCAGAAAGGTTTTCTGCTCATCATCTACTCTTCCGACAATACCGTAGTCCAAAAGGCAGATGACGTTTTCCGGCAAGATCATAACATTGCCCGGATGTGGATCTCCGTGAAAAAAACCGTGCTTGAGGACCATTTCCAAAAAAGCATCTGCTCCACGACGAGCAACAAGCCGACGATCAAGACCCGTCCGGTCAAGCGATTCAAGGTCTGATACCTTGATGCCATTGACATATTCGAGGGTCAGAACCCCACGGGACGTCTGCGCCCAAAAGACCTTGGGAAAATGTAGCCATTTTGTGTCAGTGAAGTTATCGCGGAACCGCTCGATAGTACGTCCCTCACGGGTAAAGTCCATTTCGCGCCTGATTGAGCGGGCAAACTCGCGCACGACACCAATTGGATCATAGATTTCGCTGCCTGATATATGTCGGTCAGCCAGATTTGCCAACCCCATCAGAGCACTAATGTCAGACTCGACCAATGCAACGACACCAGGTCGTCGTACCTTGATGACAACATCCTCACCAGTACAAAGGCGCGCCCGATGAACTTGAGCAATTGATGCAGCGGCAAGTGGCACAGGGTCGATCTCTGAATAAAATGACTCCCACGCTCCGCCGAGTTCTCGTTCGACCTGTACCTTCAATTCATCGAAGGAAAAACTGGGAACACAATCCTGAAGTTTCTCAAATTCACGAACAAATGACGAAGGTACGATATCCGGACGCGTTGATAGTAACTGACCCAACTTAATAAAGGTTGGCCCAAGCTCTTCTAACACCAGACGCATACGCTCTGCCGCAGTAAGTCGATAAATACCGGAACTGTCTTGGCGGAACAGACGCTTGCTCCGCGCCACCATATCACTCAGACCCAGCATTTCTAGGATATGATCAAAGCCATAAGCACTAAGTACACGAACGATATTCCAGTAGCGACGAATACTGCGGATATTCCTGTTTATCTTGAAGAAGGATAACATTGCGAATAATTAGTTATTTAACTTAGATTCCAACTCCTGAACGCGCTTAACCAAAAGATCAAATTCGTCACGCGAAACCAGTCCTAGGCGATCAACAACTTTCTGCACTTCAATTTCCGCTGCCTCACGCATCCTTTCGCCACTTTCTTTGGCAATCGATTGTAAACGGTCTACAAATTGTTTGCCCTCATCCTCGGTCATTTTATATCTGTCTTTCATCTCAGAAATGATTTCTTCGGCTTTTTTTTGCGTAATTGCTGCGGCACCGATGGCGGTCATAACTGCTTTTTCAAGTAATTCCAACATGACATACCTCCAATGGCAATAGAATGGTCCTGCGAAGTTGCAAGCATATCATAAGCAGATTAGGTTGCAAACTTGATTGTTGCATTTTTGCATCAATTGTCTATTGGATCTGATTATGGTAGTTTATTAGTCAAATTAATCAGAGAGGATTTCCGATGCGCATCAAAGAAACATTATCCGCAAGAAATTCCGATAGGAAAGGCAACAGAAACATAATTCAGACGAAGGGTGAAAAGTCCTTATTTGCTGCAGAACTGAATCAACAAAAAGCCGGATTTGAATCATATGAGCAGGAAATCGATTACCTGAGACAAGAAATCGATCGGTCTAGTGAAAAACTGAAGAAGGAACCTACTCTGCCCAATTTTAAACAGTTCCGCGACCTGCTAAGCAAACTAGCGAAACAAATCAGCAATGAAGCTTACCGACTGGAAAAGATCGGGGGGACACCGCAAAATCCACGCTACTTTGAAATTATCACTATCATAAACTCTGAAGCGGATAGATTATACAATCTAATTATCAGGGAGAATACGGATCAACTAGCAATTACAGCAAAGGTTATAGGAATAAAAGGGATGGTAGTTGACCTTTTGACATGACTTGAGATAAATTTTGCAAACGCGTAAGCAACAACAAAAAGGGCAAGGAAATTTCCTTGCCCTTAAAATATATATTTGTAAAAGAGTTACCCGTTTAAACTGTACTTAGTCTGCTTTTGCCTCACACACTTCAGCAGGATCAGCTTCTGCAGTCAACGTAGCTTCTTCAACGGTATCCACCAGCACAGCAGAATTGGAACTTATTTTATTGACAACAGGCTTTAAAGGTTTCTGTTTTACTTTTTTAGGCTGCATTTCCTCTTCAACCAACTCTATCAGAGAAATAGGTGCTGTATCTCCTTGCCTGATCCCCAATTTAATAATACGGGTATATCCGCCAAGGCGTTCTTTATAACGTGGTGCAATAGTACTAAAGAGCTTGGTTACTACTGATTTTTCACGAATATAGGCAGCTGCAAGGCGCATTGAATGGAGATCACCACGCTTTCCAAGCGTAATCATCTTTTCGGCAACAGAGCGAATTTCTTTAGCCTTTGCATCGGTAGTGGTTATTTTTTCATGGCTAAGCAATGAGGTAACCATATTCCTAAACATTGCTTCTCGATGACTGGTAGTCCTACCAAGTCTTCTGCCAGCTTTATTGTGACGCATTGTATGTTTCCTTTCTAAAACTAGTAAAAACTTTTCGAAGAATTACTCTTCTTCTTTCTGCTCACCACGCAACCGGCTCATAATTTCCTGGTCAGGAAAATTTTCGAGTTTCATTCCGAAAGTCAACCCCATTTCACCCAAAATATCCTTAATCTCGTTCAAAGACTTACGGCCAAAATTCTGGGTTTTCAACATTTCTGCTTCTGTCTTTGAAACAAGTTCACCTATAAGCTTAATTCCCGCGTTTTTGAGACAATTGGCAGAACGAACAGACAACTCAAGCTCTTCAACAGTACGATAAAGATTCTCATTGATTTTGTCTTTTTCTTCCTGCGACTCCTCAAACTGTTGTGGCTCGGACTCTTCGTCAAAGTTAATAAATATTGATAACTGCTCTTTCATAATTTTCGCTGCATATGAAATAGCATCTTCAGGCTTGGCGCTTCCGTCCGTCCATACTTCAATGGTTAACTTATCATAATCGGTCATCTGGCCTACGCGAGCATTGGATATAGCATAGTTAACTTTTTTGATCGGAGAGTAAATTGCATCAATTGGTATGGTACCAACGGGTGCCTTCTCATCACGGTTGCGGTCAGCCGAGACATATCCTTTACCCATTTTGACCGTTAATTCAACTTCTAAATTTGCATCTTTGCCACAAGTAGCAATATGATGTTCAGGATTCATTACTTCAACGTTATGGCCAACCAAGATATTGCCTGCCTTAATAATTCCTTCACCCTTATGAGTGATACGAATAATAGCCTGATCTGCTGAATGAAGTTTAAGACGAACACCCTTTAGATTGAGAATGATGTCAGTAACATCCTCAGTTACCCCTTGAATGGCGGAAAATTCATGAAGTACTCCTTTTATCCGAACAGACGTAATTGCTGCACCCTGCAGTGAAGAAAGAAGGATCCGCCGAATCGAATTACCAAGGGTTATACCAAAACCGCGTTCAAAAGGTTCAGCATAAAATTTTCCATATGTATCTGAAAGTGTTTCTTTTTCGACCTGAAGCTGTTTTGGCTTAATAAGATCGCGCCAATTTTTATACATTACAACCTCCTCCGGAGGAAAATATCGGGGCTGGATATTACATAAAACAACGCCTGTAAACTCCGGGAATTACTTCGAATAAAGCTCAACAATAAGCTGTTCTTGAATAGGTGTAGTGATATCCTCGCGAACAGGCAGTCCTTTAAGGTTCCCTTTAAAAGCTTCTTTATCAATATCAAGCCACTGTGGAATTCCACGCCTTACCACAGCTTCAAGCGACTCGTTAATAGAGACAATTTTTTTACTTTTTTCTCTCAATTCTATAACATCACCAACTTTCAGTTGGATAGAAGGTATATTCACTTTTCTGCCATTAAGAACAAAGTGTCCATGACGCACCAACTGACGCGATTCTGAACGCGACGAGGCAAAACCAAGTCTATAAACAACATTATCAAGACGTCTTTCTAAAAGTGATAATAGGTTTTCACCTGTTACGCCTTTTTGACGATCCGCTTCAGCAAAATAACTGCGGAACTGCTTTTCAAGAAGTCCATAAATACGTCTTACTTTTTGCTTTTCACGCAATTGAACACCATATGCAGATATTTTCACACGTGATTGACCATGTTGGCCTGGAGGGTAATTGCGCCTTTTAATTGCGCACTTATCGGTATAACACCGATCCCCCTTCAAATATAATTCCATGTTTTCTCTTCTGCACAGACGGCATGAAGGTCCTGTATAACGAGCCAATGAAAACCTCCTTTATTGGTTAACGCAAATTATACTCTTCTTCTTTTTGGCGGACGGCACCCATTATGAGGAATCGGCGTAACATCTTTAATGAAACTGATGTTAAAACCAACTGCCTGTAGAGCCCTAAGGGCAGACTCACGACCGGACCCAGGTCCTTTTACATAAACTTCTATGTTTTTCAGGCCGTGCTCCTGAGCTTTTTTAGCGCAATCCTCAGCAGCTACTTGTGCGGCAAATGGCGTGCTTTTACGCGATCCTTTAAAACCTTTTGCACCAGCAGTTGACCATGAAATCACGTTACCAAGAGTATCCGTAATGGTAATGATCGTATTATTGAAGGTAGCCTGTATATGGGCTACTCCGTTGATGATGTTTTTGCGTTCCTTTTTTTTACGGACGACTTTCTTCACTGGGCTTGCCATTCGCATTCTCCAAAGCTTATAGGATTATTTCTTCTTACCTGCAACAGTACGGGCAGGCCCCTTACGTGTTCGCGCATTGGTTTTTGTGCGCTGCCCTCTTACTGGCAGGCCTTTCCTATGACGAAGGCCACGATAACAGCCAAGATCCATTAGTCGCTTTATATTCATTGATATTTCGCGGCGCAAATCACCTTCGACCTTACAATTACGATCGATTTCGTCGCGTAAACGCGATACTTCAGCTTCTGTAAGCTTGTCTGTCCGAGTATCAGGGTCTATTTTTGCTTCTGAAAGGATTGCAGCAGCTGTGGACTGACCAATACCGTAAATATAAGTAAGGGCAACAACTATTCGCTTGTTTTTCGGTAAATCAATACCTGCAATTCGTGCCAATTGAAAGTCCTCCTTTAATTACTTATCCCTGACGCTGAGAATGTTTCGGGATGTCACATATTACACGAACGATACCCTTACGCTTAACAATCTTACACTTATCACATATTTTTTTTACTGATGCTCTTACTTTCATTTGTCTCCCCTTCAAACAACCGCTATAAACGCGTCAATATTTCTGGTCCGTTATCAGTAATAGCAACTGTATGTTCAAAATGAGCCGAAAGACCACCATCACATGTTTCAACAGTCCAGCCATCTTTCAATACTCGAACATCATGGTTTTTTTGGTTGATCATTGGCTCAATTGCCAAAACCATTCCAGCTTTGAGGCGAACACCTTTTCCAGGCAAACCGTAATTCGGTACTTGCGGGTCCTCATGCAAATGCTTACCTATACCATGACCAACAAAGTCGCGGACTACTGAAAAACCATGTACTTCAACATACGTCTGTATTGCACTTGATATATCATACAACCTACCAGCAGGAACCGCTTTTTCTATACCCTCTGACAATGATTTTTCAGTGACTTCTATAAGTTTACTCGCCTGTATAGATATATCACCAACAGGAACCGTTATAGCCGCGTCACCATAATATTCATCAAAAAGCACACCAAAATCTAAACTTAAAATATCACCGCTCTGCAACGGCTTTGATGTTGGCATTCCATGAACCACTTGTTGATTAGGAGAACAGCAGAGCGCACTGGGGAAACCATGATAACCTTTAAAAGCCGGTATAGCCTTACGTTTTTTTGTTTCTTCGTTCGCTATGGATTCCAAGTCCATCGTACTGATGCCCGGCTTTACCAAATCCTTGAGCAGAAACAAGATCTCAATTGCAATCTTGCACGAGGTTCTCATCCTATCTATCTCTCGACGAGATTTAAGAATGATCACCCAGACAACCTTGCAACGCAACTTCTATTTGATTTTGAATATCACATATAGAACCAGCACCATTTATATGACGCAGTAAACCTGATTTTTCATAGTAATTCTTCAAAGGAGCAGTCTGTTGATCATAAACGACCAACCTGGTTTTAACAGTTACTTCATGATCGTCATCTCTCTGAACCAACTCTGCTCCACAAACATCACAAACAGTGGCAATTTTAGGGGGATCGTTTACCACGTGATAACCCTTGCCACAACCGGTGCAATGACGTCTCCCAGAAAGACGCTCAATTATTTCAGCATAATCCACATCTAACGAAATAACACAATCTATGCTTTTAGAAATTTTTCTCAGTACATTATCCAAAGATTCGGCTTGATTAATTGTCCGAGGAAAACCGTCAAGAACAAAACCCTTTTTACAATCTGGCTGAGCAATTCTTTCCTCTACAATCCCCAGCACAATA
>Ga0172380_10008500_pt1 | contig 11214 bp, 10 predicted proteins | sample Leawe162metaG_FD_119747 | JGI IMG/M metagenome (GOLD analysis project Ga0172380, IMG submission 119747) | Leachate microbial communities from a municipal landfill in Southern Ontario, Canada - Leachate well 162 metaG | ecosystem: Engineered > Solid waste > Landfill > Unclassified | place... | reverse complement strand
ATGTCGCTTTCGCTGATCCCGGTTGCCGCCTTGAGCGGGCGGATGTCGAGTATGCATTCGTGAGCGACGCGGCCCTTTGCGCCGACATAAAGCACCGGATAATGTTCCTGCAAGCGGCGGGCGATATAGTTGGCATTCAGTATGGCCACCTCAGTCGCTCTTGTCAGTCCTTCGCCGCCCATCATGGCGATATACATCCAGGAGATGGTCAGGATCGAGGCCGAGCCCCAGGGCGCGGCAGATACCGCGCCTTGCCGGCCGAGTCCGGCCAGGGGCCGGACGACGTGATTGGACATGAAGGGAGCGAGGTGGGCGGCCAGGCCGATCGGACCCATGCCCGGCCCGCCGCCGCCATGGGGGATGGCGAAGGTCTTGTGCAGGTTCATGTGCGAGACGTCGGCACCGATGGCGGCCGGGCTGGTCAGCCCGACCTGGGCATTGAGATTGGCGCCGTCCATGTATACCTGGCCGCCGTGACTGTGCACGATGGCGCAGATGTCCTTCACCGCGGCCTCGAAGACGCCGTGGGTGGAGGGGTAGGTGAGCATCAGGCAGGCGAGCCTGGCGGCATGTTCTTCCGCTTTCCTGCGCAGGTCGGCGACATCGATATTGCCGTCCTCGTCGCATGCCACCGCCTCCACCCTCAGGCCGCACATCTGCGCCGAGGCTGGGTTGGTGCCATGCGCCGACTGCGGGATGAGGCAGATGTCGCGGCGCTCCTCGCCGCGACTGGCGTGATAGCGGCGGATCGCCACCAGGCCGGCGTATTCGCCCTGGCTGCCGGCATTGGGCTGCATGGAGATGGCGTCGAAACCGGTGATGATTTTCAGCCATTCCGAGAGTTCCTCGATCATTTCCAGATAACCCGCCGCCTGGCTGGGCGGGGCGAATGGATGGATGTCGGAGAATTCAGGCCAGGTCAGGGGAATCATTTCCGCTGTGGCATTGAGTTTCATGGTGCACGAGCCCAGCGGAATCATCGCGTGGTCGAGGGCGAGATCCTTGTTCTGCAGTTTTCTCAGATAGCGCAGCATCTGGTGTTCGCTATGGTGGCTGTTGAAGACCGGCTGAGCGAGGATGGCGTCACTGCGCAGCAAGGCATCGGGCAGCCAGGAGTCTGCGGCGGACTCCTGGGCGTCGAGGGCGTCGATGTCGATTGCCTGCCCTGTGATGATTTGGAACAACACGGCAACATCCTCGCGCGTTGTCTTCTCGTTCACCGCGATGCCAAGCTGTGCGTCGGATACCCGGCGCAGGTTGAAGCCGGCGGCCTCAGCCGCCCGACAGACCGGTTCGCAGCGGCCGCCCAGATCGATGCGGAAGGTGTCGAAGAACTGCTTCGTGACCACGGTCACACCGGCCTGGCTCAAGCCTGTGGCGAGGATGGCGGCGAGGCGGTGGATGCGCCCGGCGATGTTTCGCAAGCCTTGCGGGCCGTGATACACGGCATACATGCCGGCCATATTGGCGAGCAGCACTTGCGCTGTGCAGATATTGGAATTGGCCTTTTCGCGCCGGATATGCTGCTCGCGCGTCTGCAACGCCATCCTCAGCGCCCTGTTGCCGCGGGCGTCCTTCGAGACGCCGATGATGCGGCCGGGAACGGCACGCTTGTGCGCATCCAGAGTGGCAAAGAAGGCGGCATGCGGGCCACCGAAGCCGAGAGGGACGCCGAAGCGTTGCGCGGAGCCGAAGCAGATGTCAGCCCCCATTTCGCCCGGCGACTTGAGCAGCACCAGCGCCATCAGCTCGGCTGCCACGGCGACGACTGCACCCCGGGCCTTGAGCGCCGCGATGGGCGCAGCGAGGTCAGCTACTTCGCCTTCGTCATTCGGATACTGGAGAAGTGCGCCGAAGACCTCGTGTTGCGCCGCATCGGCTGCCTTGCCCAGGATCAGTTCGAAGCCGAAATAGTGGGCACGGGTCCTGACCACGTCAATGGTCTGCGGGAAGCAGGCGGCGTCGACGAAGAAGGCGCCCGACGCGGACTTGCTCACCCGCCTGGCCATGGCCATGGCCTCGGCCGCGGCGGTGGCCTCGTCGAGCAGCGATGCATTGGCGAGGGCAAGGCCGGTCAGGTCGATCACCATCTGCTGGTAATTGAGGAGGGCCTCCAGTCTCCCCTGGGAGATCTCGGCCTGGTAGGGGGTGTAAGCGGTGTACCAGCCGGGATTCTCGAGGAGGTTTCTCACCACCACCTTGGGCGTCAGCGTGTCCGAGTAGCCCATGCCTATCAAGGACTTCATCACGCGATTCTTCGCCGCGATGGTCTTTAGCCGGGCCAGGGCTTCATGTTCCGGAAGGGCCGCCGCGAGCGGCAGGGGCGAGTTCAGGCGAATCGATGCCGGCACGGTCTCCTCAATCAGCTGCGCCATGCTTTTCGCGCCGATGACGGACAACATGGCGGCAATTTCGGCCGCGTTCGGCCCGATATGGCGAGCGATGAATTCGTCGCGCCCTTCCAACTGGGTCAGCGAAGGCCGGGTATTAATCACTCTCTGCGACCTTGCCATAGGCTTGAGCATCGAGCAGATCATCGAGTTCGGCAGCGCATTTGCCCGCATCATCGGGTTTGATCTTGAACAACCAGACGCCGTAGGCATCCGCATTGACGCTTTCCGGGCTGTCGATTGCCGCCTGGTTCGCTGCCGCGACTTCGCCGGAAACCGGTGCATAGATGTCGGAAGCGGCCTTGACCGATTCGACCACGGCGCATTCCGCGCCTGCCTTGAACTTAATGCCCACTTCCGGCAACTCGATGAAAACAATGTCGCCCAGGGCTTCCTGGGCGTGGTCGGTGATGCCCACGGTGATCAGGCCATCGCCGTCCTGGCGAGCCCATTCGTGGGTCTTGGCGTATTTGAGGTTGCTGGGAACGTTCATGAAGCTCTCCGTAAATGATCAGGAAACAAGAATCTTGCCATGGCGCACGAAGGGTGGCTTGACCACCTTCGCCTTGTGGGGCTTGCCGCGGATATCGGCTTCCACGACATCTCCGATCGTCACTCTTTGCGGCAGACGGGCCAAGGCGATGCCCTGAGCGAGCGTCGGCGAGAAGCTGCCGCTGGTGATTTCGCCGTCGCCATGCGCAGTGTGTACCCGTTGATGGGCGCGCAGCACGCCGGGCGTGAGAAGCAGCAGGCCGGTCAGCTGCCGGGTGGTTTTTTGCGAAAGCAGGGCGGCCTTGCCGATGAAGTCGCGATCTCCGCCAAGCGCCACGGTCCAAGACAAACCTGACTCCAGCGGCGTCACAGTCTCGTCCATGTCCTGGCCGTAGAGGTTCATGCCGGCCTCGAGGCGCAGCGTGTCCCGGCAGCCCAGGCCGCAGGGGGCGATGCCGGCAGCTTGCAACTGCGCCCAGATGTCGGCCGCCTGGGTGGCGGGGACGGCCAGTTCGAAGCCATCCTCCCCCGTGTAGCCGGTGCGGGAGATCAGCCAGTCGCCATCGCAGGCGGCGAAGAAAGGGGCGAGCGATTCGCTCACCATCCGTGTTCCGGGATAGGCCCGCCAGACTTTGTCGCGTGCCTGCGGTCCTTGCACGGCGATCAGGGCGAGATCGTGGCGCGGCAAGATCTCTAGGGAAAAATCCGCTGCCTGTTTTTCCATCCAGCTCAGATCTTTCTCCGCAGTTCCAGCATTGACCACGATGCGATAGTGATCTGCGTTGAAGAAATAGACGATGAGATCGTCGATGATGCCGCCGTCGGGATTGAGCAGGCAGGAATAGAGCGCGCGTCCCGGCCGGGTCAGCTTGGCGACGTCATTGGCGAGGAGGCGGGAGAGATAGGGCCTGACCTCGGGCCCGCTGAAGTCTATGCTCAGCATGTGGGAGGCGTCGAACATGCCGGCGTCTCTCCTCACTCGGTGGTGCTCTTCGATCTGCGAGCCGTAGTGGATGGGCATGTCCCAGCCGGCGAAGTCGCTGAGCTTGGCGCCGGCGCGATTATGGGTCGCAAAGAGAGTCGTGTGTTTTCCCATGATTTCCGAAAGCCTTGGCCGAGTTAGATTATGCCGGCTCGTCGCGGCAGTGGCAAGGCGGATGATAGAATCGCGGCATGAAGTCCTCTCGCTCCGAATTCCTTGAACTGCGCGGCCGGCGCTGCCATGTGCGCATCTGGGGGCCAGCCACCGCGCCGGCGCTTTTCCTGCTGCATGGCTGGATGGATGTCTCGGCCAGTTTCCAGTTCATGGTCGATGCCCTGAAGCGCGAGTGGCGGGTGATCGCCCCGGACTGGCGCGGCTTCGGCCTGTCGCAGTGGAACAATGACGCTTACTGGTTCCCCGACTACATCGCCGACCTCGATGCCTTGCTCGGCCATTATTCGCCCGATATGCCGGCGCGTCTCGTCGGCCACAGCCTGGGCGGCAATGCCGCCTGCCTCTATGCCGGCATCCGCCCGGAACGCGTGGTCAGCGTCGCCACCCTGGAAGGCTTCGGCCTGTATGTCGGCGCCTTGACTGCGGCGCCCGATCGTTACGGCAAATGGCTGGAAAGCCTGCGCACCGGTTCAGTCTCCAATCGCTATGCCAGCCGGGCCGAATTTGCCGCCCGCCTGCAGCGCGGCAATCCCCGCCTTAAGCCCGAGCAGGCCGCTTACCTCGCCTTGCATCTGGGCCAGGAAACGGAGGATCACTGCATCGTGGTCGCCGCCGACCCGCACCACAAGCTGCCCAGCCCCACCCTCTACCATCTCGAAGACTCCAAGGCCTGCTGGCGCAGGGTCACGGCGCCCGTGCTGTGGCTGGCAGCCAAAGACTCCTTCATCATGAAAGCCTATAGCGGCGAAGCGGGCGAAGCCGATTACCTGGCCCGCATCGCCTGTTTCCGCGACATCCGCGTCCGGACGCTGGATGATGCCGGTCACAACATGCATCACGACCAGCCAGAGCTTGTCGCGCAGTTGCTCGAAGAGTTCCTGTCATGAGCATGCCTGTGAACGCCGACATGCACTGCCATTCCACCGTCTCCGACGGTCTCCTGGCACCGCCCGAGGTGGTGCGCCGGGCCCATGCCAACGGCGTCGATCTCCTGGCGCTGACCGATCATGATGAGTTGGCCGGCCTGGCCTCAGCCCGCCAGACGGCGAATGAACTGGAACTCAACTTCGTCGATGGCGTCGAGGTATCCGTCTCCTGGGGGGACGACACCACGGTGCATATCGTCGCCCTGAACATCGACCCCGACAATCCCGGGCTCAACGCCGGGCTGGCGCAGGTGAGAAGCGGCCGCGATGCCCGCGCCCTGTTGATGGCGGCGGAACTCGACGCGGTCGGAATCCATGGTGCCTACGAGGGGGCGCTCTCCTATGCCGGCAATCCGGCGCTGGTGAGCCGCGCCCATTTCGCCCGTCACATTGCCGCGCAGGGCTTGGCCCGCGACGTCAAATCGGTGTTCGATACCTGGCTGGCCAAGGGGAAGCCGGGCTATGTCCCCCATTCCTGGGCCACGCTTGAAGATGCGCTCGGCTGGATTCATGGCGCCGGCGGCGTGGCCGTGGTTGCCCACCCCGGCCGCTACCGCTTGACCGGCGTGGAGATGCGCCGGCTGCTGGGTGAATTTACAGAACAGGGCGGCGAGGCCATCGAGGTCATCTCTGGCGCCCATTCGCCCGAACAGGCGAGGGAGTTCGCTCGCTATTGCCGCGAGTTGCAGCTCGCCGCTTCGCGCGCCTCGGATTTCCATGGGCCGGGCGAGAGCTGGATCGACCTGGGGCGCTTGCCGGCGCTGCCGGACGATCTCACTCCGGTATGGCAGTTATTCCTGTAGCGCCATGGCCCAGCTATTCACGCTGCATCCCGAGCATCCGCAACCCCGCCTCATCAAGCAGGCGGCCGATATCATCCGCGCCGGCGGCCTGGTGGCGTTGCCCACCGACTCGGCATATGCGTTGGCCGGCCATCTCGGCGATGCCGCACTGCTCGCCCGCATCCGCAGCATCCGCGGCGTGGACGAGAGCCACTTGTTCACGCTGATGTGCCGCGACCTCTCCGAAATCAGCACCTATGCCCGCGTCGACAATGCCCAGTTCCGCTTGCTGAAAAGCAGCACACCGGGAAGCTACACCTTTATTCTCGAGGGCACCAAGGAACTGCCGCGGCGGGTGCTGCACCCGAAGCGAAAGACCATCGGCCTGCGCATTCCCGACAATGTGCTGGTGCAGGCCCTCCTGGCCGAGCTCGATCAGCCCCTGCTCACCTCCACCCTGATCCTGCCCGGAGAACTGCTGCCGCTTGCCGATGCCGATGAAATCCGCGCGCATCTCGAAAAGCGGCTCGACCTGGTGATTGACGCCGGTCCCTGCCGCAGCGAAATGACGACCATAGTCAACCTCGTCACAGACGTTCCGGAACTGGTACGCGCCGGCTGCGGTCCGCTCGAGCCCTTCGGTCTCGTGGAGTAGACAGCCTTCCCCCCGCCCCCTTCCCTGGGAAGGGGGTGACGGTTGTTCGTCCCTGCGGGACTCCATGTGTACGCTGCGCCGGGCTCGGGGCGGCGCCCCGAAGGAAGTCCCCTTGGGGGGCCCTTCGCCCGGCGCGGCTCTCCGATCAGACCAGGAGGGTTGAGCGAAGATCGCCTCCGCCGCCGGGCCGCCCCAAGGCGGGGGCAGCGTAGCCCTGCGAGCGCAGCGAGCCCTCGTCACCCCCTTCCCTGGGAAGGGGGCGGGGGGAAGGCCGTGATTTTGGTAGAATTACGGCTTCGCCTTTCACACGCCCCCATGGATAACCTGACACAGATGCTGGTAGCGATGGCGATTATCGCCTTGCCAGTGATCTTCGCCATCACCGTGCACGAGGCCGCGCACGGCTATGTGGCGCACCATTTTGGCGATTCGACGGCCTGGCAGCTGGGCCGCGTCAGTCTCAATCCGCTGCGCCATATCGACCCGATGGGCACGATACTGGTCCCGGCCCTGCTGTATTGGTCTACTGGCGGGGCTTTCCTGTTCGGTTGGGCCAAGCCGGTGCCGGTGAATTTCGGCAGGCTTAACAATCCCAAGAAGGACATGCTCTGGGTGGCTGCCGCCGGGCCATTCGTCAATTTGCTGATGGCCTTTGGCTGGGCGCTGCTCATGAAGGTGACATTGGTCATGCCGGAACATGTGTTTTCGGAAGCGATCATCGTGATGGCCAGAGGCGGTATTCAGATCAATGGCATGCTGATGCTGCTCAACCTATTGCCGCTGCCGCCCCTGGACGGCGGGCGCATCATGGTCAGCCTGCTGCCGCACCGCCTGGCCTGGAAATTTGCGCAGATCGAGCGCTATGGTTTCGTCATTTTGCTCGCCCTGTTATTTACCCATGTGCTCGACAAGATCCTGGGACCGCTGATGAACGGTTTTATCCTGTTACTTTCACTGATTTTCAATATCTAATTATGTACGCTGAAAAAGTCCTCTCCGGCATGCGTCCCACCGGCCGTCTCCACCTGGGCCATTTCCATGGCGTACTGAAAAACTGGGTCAAGCTCCAGCATGAATATCCCTGCCTGTTCTTCGTCGCCGACTGGCATGCGCTGACCACGCAATACGACGAGCCGGGCCGCATCGTGGACAATACCTGGGAGATGATCATCGACTGGCTGGCCGCCGGCGTCGATCCATCGCAGGCGACGCTGTTCATCCAATCTCGCGTCGCCGAGCATGCCGAACTGCATTTGCTGCTCTCGATGATGACGCCGCAAGGCTGGCTGGAACGCGTGCCGACCTACAAGGATCAACAGGAAAAGCTTTCTCACAAGGATTTGACCACCTACGGCTTCCTGGGCTATCCGCTCCTGCAGGCCGCGGACATCCTGATCTACCGCGCCAACAAAGTGCCGGTGGGCGAGGACCAGGTGCCGCACATCGAATTCACGCGCGAGATCTCGCGCCGTTTCAATCATCTCTATGGTCGTGAAGCGGGCTTCGAGGACAAGGCCCGGGAAGCGGTGAAGCAGCTTGGCAAAAAGCGCGCCAAACTCTACGGGGAATTGCGCACGCGCTATCAGGAGCGCGGCGAGGCGGATGCCCTGGAGCAGGCCCATGCCCTTCTCGACGAGGCGCAAAGCCTGTCCTTCGGCGACCGCGAGCGCCTGTTCGGCTACCTCGAAGGCAGCGGCAAGATGATTCTCGTCGAGCCCGACGCGCTGCTCACCGAATCATCGCGCATGCCCGGCCTGGATGGGCAGAAGATGTCCAAATCCTACAACAACACCATCGCTTTGCGCGAGGATGCCGCCACCGTCACCAAGAAGATCCGCACCATGCAGACCGATCCACAGCGTGTCCGGCGCAGCGATCCGGGCAATCCGGAGAAGTGTCCGGTGTGGGACTTCCATCTCATCTATTCGTCGGAACAAACCCGGCAGTGGGTGAAGGAGGGCTGCACGAGCGCCGGCATCGGCTGCATCGAATGCAAGCAGCCGGTCATCGATGCCATTTTGCTGGAACAGAAGCCGATGCACGAGCGTGCCCAGATCTATCTCGACGATCCGCAACTGGTGCGCAGCATCGTTGCCGACGGTTGCGACAAGGCGCGCAAGCTTGCCCAGGAGACCATGCGCGACGTGCGCGAAGCGATGGGGCTGGATTACACTTGAGCATGGAAACGATATCCGAGACATCGCTGCTGCCTCCTCCGCTGCCGTCGCCTTTGTCGCATATGCCGACGATCTACGGCGAACGGCTGGCCGAACTGCCTAAGGATCTCTACATCCCGCCCGACGCGCTGGAGATCATTCTCGAATCCTTCCAGGGGCCGCTCGACCTGCTGCTCTACCTGATCCGCAGGGCGAACATCGACGTCCTCGACATTCCGATGGCGGCCTTGACCCGGCAATACCTCGTCTATGTCGAGGCCATGCAACAGCGCAATCTGGAACTCGCCGCGGAATACCTGCTGATGGCGGCGATGCTGATCGAGATCAAGTCGCGCATGCTGCTGCCGCGCCCACCCAAGGTGCAGGAGGGCGAGGCGGAGGATCCGCGCGCCGAACTGGTGCGCCGCCTGCTCGAGTATGAGCAGATGAAGGCCGCCGCCGCCAAGCTCGATGCCATGCCGCAAGCCTTGCGCGACTACGAGTGGGTCACGGTATGGATCGCCGACAAGGTGGTGGAGCGCCAGCCCGAGGTCGGCCTGCATGACCTGCAACTGGCCTGGCTGCAGTTGATGAAGCAGGCGCGCATGATGCAGCATCACCAGATCAAGCGCGGCGAGTTGTCGGTGCGCGAGCACATGAGCCTGATTCTTCGCCGGCTAAGCGGCGGTGCTTTCGTCGGTTTCGATTCCCTGTTCGACGTGGCGGCGGGCGTTCCCAGCCTGGTCGTCAATTTTCTCGCCATGCTGGAACTGGTGCGCGAGCGGCTGGTGGAAATCACCCAGAGCGAGGCCCTCGCTCCCATTTATGTGAAATTAAGCGATGCGAACGCTATACACCCCTGACGATTACAAGCTGGTTCTGGAAACCGCGCTGCTGGCCGCGTCCGAGCCGCTGGGCGTCGATGAGCTGAAAAAGCTCTTCGCCGACGAATTCGACGAAGACACGCTGCGCGCCCTGCTCGCCGATCTGCGCGCCGACTGGTCGAAACGAGGCATCGAACTGACGCAGTTGGCCAGCGGCTGGCGCTTCCAGACCCGCCCGGAATTCCAGCCCTACCTCGATCGCCTGAAGAACGAGCGGCCGCCCAAGTATTCCCGTGCGGTGATGGAGACCCTCGCCATCATTGCCTATCGCCAGCCGGTGACGCGCGGCGACATCGAGGATATTCGCGGTGTGGCGGTGTCGGCGAACATTCTGAAGACGCTGGAGTCGCGCGGCTGGATCGATGCCGTCGGTCACCGCGACGTCCCCGGCCGCCCCGGCCTCTACGCGACTACCAAGGCCTTTCTCGACGACCTTGGCTTACGCAGTCTTGCCGAGTTACCGCCGCTCTCTGAAATCGAGCGGATAATGGAGACTGTGAATGATCCCCAAATCCAAGTCCAAGTCCAAAGCGAAGCCCAAGCTCAAATCTAGCCGCGGTTCCGTCCGGACGCCTTTTCGTCCGCCTGCGGTCAAAGCCAAACCTGCCGGCGCGAGACGCGGCCGGCCGCGGCCCGAGCCGGTCGCGGAAGCCACCACCAAGCTGCACAAAGCGCTGGCCGATGCCGGTCTCGGCTCGCGGCGCGAACTCGAGGAGTGGATACTCGCCGGCCGGGTCAGCGTCAATAATGAAACGGCCCATGTCGGCCAGCGCATCGGGCCGCAGGACAAGGTTCGGGTCAATGGCAAGCTCGTCCATCTGCGCTTCGCCGACCGCCGCCCGCGCGTCCTGCTCTATCACAAGCCGGAAGGCGAGATCGTCTCGCGCGACGACCCGCAAGGGCGACCCAGCGTATTCGTCAAGCTGCCGAGGATAGGCGGCGGCCGCTGGATCGCCATCGGCCGGCTCGACTTCAACTCCTGCGGCCTATTGATGTTCACCAGCGACGGTACGCTGGCCGACAGGCTAATGCATCCGAGGAGCGAGATCGAGCGCGAATACGCCGTGCGTGTGGTCGGCGAGCTCTCCCTGGAGGCCAAGGAAAGCTTGCTCGATGGCCTCGAACTCGAAGATGGCCTGGCCCGCTTTGTCAGGCTCGTCGATGGCGGCGGCGAGGGCACCAACCGCTGGTATCGCGTCACCCTCAGTGAAGGCCGCAATCGCGAGGTGAGGCGCATGTTCGAGGCGGTCGGCGTGACCGTGAGTCGCCTGATGCGGGTGCGCTACGGTCCGGTGCAATTGCCGCCGCGCTTGAAGCGGGGCATGGTTCTGGAACTGCCGCCGGAAGATGTTGCGGCGCTCATCAAGCAACTGCCGGCGGTCAATAAAATGCCCAGGATAACCTCCGAAGACAAGGAAATGACTGAAGAAACCGAAGGGTAGCTTGCTCCAGGGGGATGCGTCTGATATAATTTCCGGATTGGTACAGGATGGCCGCGGGCAACAGCCTTGGCCGCTTCGGGTGCCGAGCATTCTCCGGTTTTCCGCGGCAAGACAGCTGCCGGGATGGTTTGATAGGAATGGGCGTTTCGCCCATTTTTCATTTGTAGCTATGGATTTACACGAACTTCTTGAAAAAACGGTAACCGGCCTCGGCTACGAACTGGTCGACGTCGAGCAGAGCCCGCGTGGCCGCGTGCTGCGCCTCTTATCGATAAAGCGGATAAGGCGCGCGGTGTCGATGTCGAAGACTGTGCGCTGGTCAGCAACCAGT
>Ga0172380_10008499_pt1 | contig 11214 bp, 8 predicted proteins | sample Leawe162metaG_FD_119747 | JGI IMG/M metagenome (GOLD analysis project Ga0172380, IMG submission 119747) | Leachate microbial communities from a municipal landfill in Southern Ontario, Canada - Leachate well 162 metaG | ecosystem: Engineered > Solid waste > Landfill > Unclassified | place... | reverse complement strand
TGCCACTCCCGCATGTGCGTGGGAATACCCGCATCCGCCACCTGCTCAATCACCGTTCGGGTTTGTACGACATCTTTAGTAGCCCGGGAATTGCAAATACCTGGTTCAGCGATCCAGATTCGGTTTGGGACGACCGGGTGTTGCTCACCACTTTTATGCAGCCGCCGCTATTCGCCGAAGGTGCTGCCTTTTCTTACTCCAACACCAATTATTTATTGTTGGGCATGGCGCTGGAACAAATCAGCGGTCGTTCATTTGCCCAACTGCTGCGCGACAGCATTTTTGTGCCTTATGGCATGCAGAACAGCTTTCTACCACCAAACGACAGTATCGCCGGTTTCGTAGTTTCGGCCTGGACACGCTGGGGAAGTACAGGCCCTTACGACCAATCGGCCAACATCATGCTGAATCCCTGTTTCGCTAGTATGGGGCAGGCAGCAGGTTCGCTGGTAGCACTTCCCGCCGAAGTCTCGGCATTTAACCGCTTACTTTATACCGGGCAGTTTATCCCCGACTCATTGCTGAATGTCATGATGACTTGTACCAATGTCAGTTTTTCGGATGGTTGTAATGGGTACGGACACGGCGCCATGCGGTATACTTATTCCGGCAAATACTTTTTCGGTCATTCGGGCGATATAAATGGCTTTACCACCCAAAGTATCCACCAACGCGAAGATAGCATTACCCTGAGTCTCTCCATTAACCGCGATCGCGCCCCACGCGGTACAGTCTCAGCAGCCCTTATTTCAGCGTATTATGCCAACCGGGCTGTCTCTGTAACTGAGCCAACATTGTTGCATATGCAACTATTTCCCAACCCAGTAAATTCGCAGCTTTTTATACGATCGGGCGACCAGAAAACACCCATTTCATGGCAGTTGATAGATATGCAGGGCCGGGAACAAAAAAGTGGTAGGCTGGAAACTGGCGCAGGCGAAGTTCGATTAGACGAACTATCAGCTGGCATCTATTTTATTGCTTTAAAACAGGGCCAGCAACAGTGGGTGAGAAAAATAAGTAAGCTGTAACTGGCCTGTTCCAGGGAGAAAAGCCTACCCTTTAGCGGGTATTTTTGTCATTTCACGGGTATTTTCTCTCAGAATTTGGGCTGGCCGAGGAACAAAACTAATTTTGTGCCATCTTGAATTTCCCCGGCTTGTCCTTTTCTGTTTTATTTCATCGTTTGCGCGTGCTTTTATGCGTAACAATACTCCTGTCTGGCGAATTGTCGGCTCAGGAAAAAGGCCGTACTATTCCTTTACCACAACCTAATATCAAAGTCACTAATCTGGTCGGCCCCGAGTTCACCATCAAAGGTCAGGTGGTAGATGGCGGCAACGGCATGCCTATTCCTTTTGCAGGCGTATATTTTCGGGGGACGAGCGTTGGTACAACGACAGATATTGATGGCAAATATGTCCTCAAAACCCGAAGGGCTGGCGATTCGCTGACTGTAAAAGTGGTAGGCTACATCGAGCAGTCTATTTACCTCCGCAAAGCCGAAAACCAGAACATCGAGTTTAAACTCGAGCCGAACATTGCGCAGCTGGGTGAAGTTGTAATAAGAGCGGGTGAAAACCCGGCTTTCCGCATTTTACGTGGTGTATGGCGCAAACGAGACATCAACGACCGCCGCCAACTCAGCGCCTTCGAATACGAGAGTTATACCAAACTCGAGGTAGATATGGACAAGGTAAGCGACCGGGTGCGCGACAAAAAACTCATGCAACCCATCGTAACCCTCTTTGATAGTCTCAAAATGATGCATGAAGGCGAAAAACGTTACCTCTTGCCCTTGTTTTTCTCCGAATCTATCTCTGACTTCTATTACAATGCCAATCCTTACCGCCGTAAAGAGTATATCCGGGCTTCCCGATTAGATGGAGTAGGCCTCGAAGACGGGGAGTTTGTGGCCCAGATGATGGGTTCCAGCTTCCGCGACTTCAATTTTTACCAGGACTGGGTGCCTATTTTTGATAAATTGTTCGTTTCGCCCATAGCCGGTGAGGGCAGGCTTTATTACGAGTATTATCTCATCGACAGCATTTACGGCGAACGCGGAGAAAAAATCTTCAAAATCAAAATAAAGCCCAAACGGCCCAAAGACCTGGCATTTTCCGGGGTGATGTATATCGAGGACGAAATTTTTGCGCTGCGTAATATTGATGTGGAAACGCCCGATGAGGCCAATATCAATTATATCGACAAAATGACCATCAAACAGGAGATGGTACAAACAGCCGCCGGACCCTGGCTGCCGGCCAAACTGGAGATGTATATCGATTTTGGCGACATCACAGAAATCATCTTCGGCGCAGTTGCTTATGTACAGGTCACCAACCGGAATATGGTGGTGAACCAACCCAAATCGGGCTATTTTTTCGACAAACCCATCGATATCGCGGTAGATGCCTTTGATATGGAGCCGGAATTCTGGGAAACCAACCGCCATACCCCGCCTACCGAAAGGGAAAGGCGGATGTCGGAAGTGGTGGATTCGGTGAAACGATATGGGCCCATTAAAGGTATGGCTGAGCTGGCCAAACTGGCATTTTCCGGCTTTTACAGGGCTGGAAAGGTCGATTTTGGCCCTTATTTATTCCTCTACGGTCAAAATCCCGTCGAAGGCAGCCGTTTTCGTTTGGGCATCAAAACCAACCAGTATTTCAGCAAACGTTATATCTGGCAGGGTTATCTGGCTTATGGGGTGCGCGACCAGCGAATGAAGCAGTTTTTCCAGGTCGAACATTTCATCAACCGCAAAAAATGGGCGATTGTTGGCTATCAATACAAAAACGACCTCGAAGCTATGGGCATCGACCAGGCGTTTTTGGCCGACAATAAGGTGATGAGTGTAGCTACCCAGGCTTTCGCCGCCACTGCCCAATTGGGTTTACTTGATCGTTTTTTAGCCACACGCATGCACAGTGTTTGGGTTTCGGGCGATATCCGGAAGTATCTTACTGCATCGGTCAAATTCCAACATAAAGTGAGTGAGGCGGTCGGTAATTTTGTTTTCGCCTACAAAACCCAGCCTGAATTAGCTGTTAGTCCGCTCGCTACGGGCTGGAACCTGACTTCCGTTCAGACGTCGCTTCGTTGGGCACCCGGTGAGGAGCTCCTCATCAATGGCAACGACAGAGGCACCGTCAGGCGGAATTACCGGGCGGTATATGTGGTGAATTTTGAGAATGGTTTTCGCAATGTGTTGGGTGGCAGTTTTAACTTCCAGAAAGTAGGATTCAACATCTCCAAAAACCTGAAAACCGGCTTTTTGGGCTGGGGAGAATATAATTTATCGGGCAGCGCCGTGCTCGGCCGTTTGCCTTATCCGCTGCTGGACGTAGCCCCCGGCAACGAGACCTTTTTTAAGTATAAGCAGCTGTTTAATATGCTCAACTTCTTTGAGATTGTGACGGATCAGTCGGTTTCATTGCGAGGTGTGCAACATTTTGAAGGCCTGTTGCTGAACAGCATACCCGGCGTAAAAAAACTCGACCTACGTTTGGTAGCCGGTGGTGGTTTAATTTTTGGCAAATTTTCGAATAAAAACAAAGCCTATATCCCCCAAGGTGATATCGACGGCAAACCTCAGACCCCATTTTATACATTGCGGCCCAATGTGCCCTATGCGGAGGTATCGTATGGCTTGGAGAATATTTTTAAAGTGGGCCGGATAGAATTGTTTCACCGCCTCACTTACCGCCATCTTCCGAATGCACCCAAGACCATGGTGAAGGTGTCGGCTTACTTTGCTTTTTAGGAAATTACCGGAGTTTCTCGCAAGGACGCTAACGTTTGTTTCGTTTTTAGGGGCGCAAAACTCTGTGCAACTCCGTTATCTCCGTTTAACTCCGCGTTAAAAATGGGATCATTCGCCTTAGAACGTTCTCGAAATATTTGTTTTAGATTAGCATAACTCAAAACCCAACCATGAAATCACGTTATTCTATCGCATTGGTACTCATACTGCTGGGTACCTTGTTTTTGGCGAACAACCTCCTCGACCTCAACCTCAGCATTTTTAAAATATTCCTGGCCATTGGCTTTATTAGTTTAGGTCTCATCCTTTTAAGTGGGCGCAAAGTTTCCGGTTTTGGCGACGGTACGCTTGATAATGCCGAAACCGTGCTATTTGGCACAGCCAGAAGTTTTGCCCGTGCCGGTACTCAGCAGGAAACCTTTACGACCATTTTCGGCGAACGTACCATTTTGCTGGAACGTATTGACACAGCCGAAAAACAGCTCTTCATCAACGCTTATTTTGCAGAATGCACCTTACTTATTCCCAAAGACATGCCCGTAACCATCAATGGCAAGGCTGTTTTTGCGGAAGTAAGTATGCCCGATGGCAAAGAAGTTAATTTCGGCGAACGCACTTTTAGCAACCGGCCCAAAGAGAGTCCTGCAGGAGTTGCCATTCAGGCAGTGGCGGCCTTTGCTGAGATCAAATGTAGACTCATATGACGGTCGAAATCAGAACCGTGGCTCACCACAGCCCGGCTTATGCCTTGACAATTGCATTACGCGACCGGCTTTTACGCCGACCGCTTGGACTCTATTTTACCGAAGACCAGTTGGCTGCCGAAGCCGAAGAGTTTCACATCACTGCCTGGGAAGACGATTATTTGGTGGGCTGTTTGAGCTTAAAACCATTAGATGCTTTTACATTACAAATGCGGCAGGTAGCGATAGTGGAAGAAAGGCAAGGTCAGGGTATTGGTCATCAATTGGTGGCCTTTGCAGAGGATTTTGCACGCGAACATTTGTACCAAAAAATGATACTTCATGCCCGGGATACCGCTTTTACATTTTACAATAAACTCGGTTATACACCAGTAGGTGAGCCATTTATTGAAGTGAAAATCCGGCACCTGGAATACCAAAAAACGCTGACCGATTAAATATGTCGCGTAAACCTATTTATGCCCTGTTGCCGGCACGCCTCGGCTCGACCCGTTTTCCCGAAAAAATGCTCGCCGATTTGGCCGGCAAACCCCTCATTGTACGAAGTTGTGAGGCGGTGAAAAATACCGGTTTATTCGACCAAGTGCTGGTAGTCACCGACCATGAACGTATTCTTCAGGCCGTACAAGCCCATGGCTGTGAAGCTGTCATGAGCCGGGCCGATCACCCGAGTGGCAGTGACCGCATCGCCGAAATTGCCCAAAATCTACCCGAAGGCGCCATCATCATCAATGTACAGGGCGACGAGCCTTTCACCCAAAAGGCCCCACTTGAAGCACTCATCCATGTATTTGCCGACCCAAAAGTGGGGGTTGCCAGCTTAATGACGCCGTTAACCCACACAGAGGCACTTCATAATCCGAATGTGGTGAAAGTGGCGGTGAATGTTAAAAACGATGCCTTATACTTCAGTCGGGCACCCATTCCCTACAACCGCGACGACAACGGCCAAAATCTGGTTGCCGGTATGCACTTCCAGCACATTGGCATTTACGCCTACCGCCGCGAAACTCTTTTACATTTCACCAGTTTGCCACCCTGCACCCTCGAGCTCACAGAAAAACTCGAACAATTGCGCCTCTTGTTTCACGGCATCAATATTCGGATGGTGACGACTGACGCGTTATTTATTGGGGTGGATACGGAGGAGGATTTGGCGCGGGCGCGGAATAAATTTTTTTAAGGCTCGCCCTCGATTAAATCGTTTGACCACCATTGAACCAAATGCCTGCTACAGGAAGCACGGTTTCTATTTTTCGTTTTATTAATTAATCCGTAAAATCATTTCAGCAATTCTATTTGTTTCATCAGATGAAAATATTGGTTTAAAATAATTTACATAACCAAGTAGCTCGTTGACAGTCAAAATCTTTACATATTGAAACTCTTCTTTTGGCTTTGTATTCGTCAAGACAATTAGGTTTTTAATTGGTATTTTTTTTGTTCCCCAATGATGATTATCTAAACTTAAATGATAATTACTCTTCTCATTATTTAATAGATAGAATAATGCAAAATTCGATCTTTTAATTTGCTCTACGGGTGAACGTAAGCTGAAATTCTCTATTGATTTTTCACTCCAATTGAACCAATAGTATTATAAGTCCTGCACATACTATATTCTGATTGTCCTCTTATTTACCTAAAAGTGCTATATAAGTCTAATCTAACCTTTTATATAATTAAATTATACTTTTCTAACATCATTTAAAATTCGCCATTATCCGCGCCCTATTCTCCATTTCCTGCTCCTGCTTATGGTAAATCTCTACGAATACGATGCGATCATCTAATTCAAAATGCGCATAAACTAACCGCAGCCCTGTATTTACACCTTTGCCTTTTAACGAACGACAGGCTATCTTTTTTACTTTAATTACACAGGTTTTTAGTCCCAATTGATCTATCCGGAAACTGAAGGGCGGACGGGCATCAGGCTTAGCGGTCAAAATGAGCCTGATAATTTCCAGATCGTCGGGTAGGCTGCGGTATTTTTTCTGCAGCGCCTTCAGGTCCTTTTCAAATTCAGGCAAATTTTCGAATGTCATTGTTATTCCTCTTCATTCCAATGGTTTCGAACTGAATAAGGTATTTCTCGATACAACGCGAGCTCATATTGAATCTCTTTGCCTTCTTCAGTTACCTCCCAGGGTAAGTCGTGGTGCAAATAATCACTGATAGTTTTGGCCGACCAATCACTCATCTGTTGAATTACCCCATCCATCACCTGCTTTTCGCTGGCTTTGAGTTGGCTTAAATCGGCTTTTACCAGTGGCAAGTAACGGGTTTGTGGAAAGCCATGATAGATTGTTTTTATCCGTTCAACAAGTCCGTCGGTCATCATTTGGTGAAGCACGGCATCCATTTTCTGAGGTACCGGGCCAAATGGCAATTTGCGATAACTGGCACCGGTGAGCTGTTCCTCGTAGATCTCGTAATAATTGAAGTCGGCGAAATAAAGCAACCTATATAAGACTGCTTCGCCCACATTGGGCTTACCCGCACAGTGCTCCAAAAAGTAGAGCAGCACATTTTTGAATTTCTCAAGCTGAAAAACGGGTTTGGCTATTCGCTCTGGCACATACAATTCAGCAATTTCAGGTTCTTCCACCGTCAAAAACAAAGGCTCAAACTCGGCTGCCATAATGGCGTCGAGTGAAAATCCGAGTACACGGGCGAAGACTTGCAACTCAAGCGCATCTACACCCCGATTTCCCAATTCAATTTGCGCCAATGAAGAGCGCGATAGCCCCACTTCGATAGCCAACTCTTCCTGAGAAAGCCCTTTCACTTTGCGTGATGCGGCCAGGCGGCGACCTAATTCCAGCTGTGTAAGTCCCATGACTTTGAATGAATTATCAATCAAAGATAAAAATGTTCGCTTTTAAATCAGCGCCCCGTTCAATTATCAAACAAATAACGAAGCAATACGATTCATTTCTTCCTTACTCCAACAACAGCTTCCGCACCACCACACCCTGCGGCAAATCTACCCTGAGCAAATACATTCCCCGCGGCAAGTCTGCAACCGAAAATTCCTTAACTGGTCCGTCAGATTTGCCGATCAATCGCCCTTGCAAGTCAATTAATTGAACAGTATAACCTACTTCTGTATCCAAATAAATACGCTCTCTGGCGGGGTTCGGCCAGAAGCGGAAAGTTGTAGTATTTAAATCGGCTACCGAGCTCATAAAGAAGGGGAAAGCAGCGGAAGTATCGCGGCAACCATCACTATTACTCACCAAAACCCGGTAATCGCCACTTTGGGTCGGCATATAGTGTCGTTGATTGGCACCTACAAGCACGGAATTATTACGCAACCACTGGTAGCTATTGAAAGTACCGGTAATCAAGGTATCGGTTTGTCGGGTAATAATCGGGTTGGGAGCGGGCAGGACTGTCAGCGTAATTATATCGCTGCTGTCTTTACAGCCGGCATTGGTAATTACTTCAAGCTGGTAAATGCCCGCCATACTGGCCTGGTAGCTGGCTTGAGTAGCCCCAACAATGGGGATGCCATAATGCAGCCATTGATAGCCAAAACCTGACGAAAGAGCTGCATTTAATGTGGCTGAGCCGCTGGCACAAAAAGTCAGGCTATCGGTAGTAGTTACAGTTGTAAAGCCCAGGCCACCGAGGGCAAAATTATGGCTACCGCTGCGCTGAAAGCTGATTTGCCGATTGTGGGCGGGCAACATTTGATTGGCGTTGGTCCAGATGCTATCGGCTGCGGTTGGGCGCCAGAACAACATACTCATGCAGCTGTGGAGACCGTTGGAGGCGGTCAACTCCAGAGAAGCGGTATAAGTGGCCGTATCGGCGCCAACTACAAATACACCCCACTGGCGTTTGTTGTCGAGTGAATCGACAGCAGCCACCGGCGGCGCACCCGGCAAAAGTGGGTTTTTGACTCTGTATAAATGTAAATGAGTAGGATTAGAACTAAAATTACTCACGCTGAACTTATCCTGACCGGCAATTAATAACTCGGCCTGAAAAGGGGCAGCACTAATGACCAGCGTAGTATCGCCCAAAGGAGCTCCGGAGCTTTTCCAAAATGGATCGCTGATAAGCGCCCCGGTATTCTGGAAAAAACTGCGATCGGCGGCAAACTGGCCCTGGCCTTCGTCGAAAGTCCAGTAACCCAGCAGTCCGGGATAATAATTGTGGTGAGGCGCTACAGAACGGCACATCCATTGTTGCAATTCGTTAGCCGGGAGGGCATATTCCCAAATGCGTACCTCATCAATCCAACCGGTAAAAGGGCGGCTACTTGCTGTATGATAAGCCGATTGGCCAATGGTCATGTCGAATGTGGAGCTATTTATGGCGCCGGTGAAATTGAAGCTGGATTTCTCCACCCCATTCACAAAAACCTTAATTGCGGTGCCATCGAAGGTGCCGGCTACATGTTGCCAACGATTGAGCTGGAGAGTATTGGCCGGGGTTACTGCTTCCCGCCAACCTACTGAAGTGCCCAAATTAAATGAAAGTGTACCATTGGCACCACAACGCAGTACAAAACCACGGGTTCCGGCCGACCAATCATCTTTGCTCACAATAGAATTGGTCCAGAAATTAATACCCCAGGCAGTTGGGTAAATCCAGGCTTCAACAGTAATGGCTGTAGATGGATTGAGACTTGCATTATTTGGAACGGCCACATATCGGGCAGTTTCGGTCATGTCGAGGGCATAACCCGGGCCTTGTGCGAACAGCGCCGGAAGAACCAATAAAGAAAAAAGGCAGGTAAAAAGGAGACGTTTAAACATAAAGTTGGGTTTGCGTCAACAATTTAAGCGAAATAAGTTATTGAAACAACTATCTGTCAACGACTTAGAAAGTGCCATTACTCAAATTAACAAGCTATTTTGACTGAATTTAACGTTTGTAGTTATTACCTAACATACAATTCGCTCATCTTGCAGAAGAAACCATTATGCGCGCTGCACTTTTTTTTAAATACGGACCACCATCGGTCATTCAACTAGGCGAAGCACCCATGCCTGCCCCCAGGCCCGGTGAACTCCTCATCCGGGTGGTTGCGGCAACCGTAAATCGAACCGACTGTGCGTTGATGACAGGGAAGCCTTTTGTGAATCGTTTTGTAAGCGGTTTAATCAGACCAACCCACCCCATTCCCGGGACAGATTTTGCAGGAGAAGTTGTCGCCACCGGCCGTGAAAACAGTCCGTATAAAATAGGTGACCGCGTTTTTGGATTGAATGATGAAGGATTACAGTCCCATGCTGAATTTCTCTGTATTAAAGAAACAGCGGCTATTTCCACCATGCCTATCAACGCCAGCTTTGAGGAGGCCGTAGCCTGCCTGGAAGGAGCGCATTATGCCATCAATGTTTTGAATAAAGTGACCATAAAGGCGGGAGATCAGGTGTTGGTGAATGGCGCAAGTGGCGGCATAGGCTCGGCCTTAGTACAATTACTGGCTAAAACCGGCGCGGCAATTACCGCCGTTTGCAAAGAGGCGCAATTTCCATTATTACGGTCGTTGGGCGCACATCAGCTTATCAATTATGAGGCTACTGACTTCGTAAAAAGCAGCAATAAATACCATTTTATATTCGATTGTGTAGGGAAAACTACCTTTGGCGCCTGTAAACCCCTGCTTTTAACTGGAGGTGTTTACATTTCCGCGGAATTAGGCCCGTGGAGCCAGAATATTTTCTATTCCCTGTTTACGCCATTAACAGCCCTTTTACCGGGCAAAAAATTAAGGGTGAAGTTCCCCATACCCACCGGCATTCGACAAAATGTACGCCACTTCAAGTCGCTGATAGAAGCAGGTCACTTTAAGGCGGTTATCGACAAGACCTATCCCTTTTCAGCTATCCGTGAAGCCTACGTTTATGCTGGTAGCGGACAGAAAATTGGAAATGTAATTGTTCGTATTCGGGAAGATTAGAGGCCGAGCTCCAGGCGTTGTTTGGCGTCGATAGGCGATGGGGCATCTATCATGGTATCGCGGCCGGAGTTGTTTTTCGGGAAGGCGATGAAGTCGCGTATGCCTTCGCTACCTCCAAAAAGGGAACACAAACGGTCGAAACCAAAAGCGATACCACCATGGGGAGGCGCGCCATATTCAAAGGCACTCAACAAAAAGCCAAATTTAGCTTCCGCTTCTTCGGCTGTAAAACCAAGCACTTCAAACATACGCGACTGCATAGCTCTATCGTGTATGCGGATGGAACCGCCACCTATTTCGGTGCCGTTCAGTACCATATCATAGGTATTCGCCTTTACGGCACCCGGGTCGTTTGCTAATTTATGGAGATCCTCTGGCCGTGGTGAAGTGAAAGGATGGTGCATGGCATACCAGCGTTGGTCTTCTGCACCCCATTCGAGCAGCGGAAAATCAAGTACCCATAGCGCTTTGTATACGTCTTTATTACGCATTCCAAGTCGGTTGCCCATCTCCAAACGGAGCTCACTCATGGCTTTGCGGGTGAGAGCTTCGTCGCCTGCGAGTACGAGTATAAGATCGCCTTTTTGCGCGCCGGTGGCTTTGGCCCAGGCTTGCAGCGCCTCCTGATCATAAAATTTATCTACGCTCGATTTGATGCTGCCATCTTCTTCCATACGTGCATAAACCAGTCCTTTCATGCCGAGTTGTGGGCGTTTCACCCAGTCGGTGAGCTGGTCGAGCTGTTTGCGGGTATACACGGCGCTGGCTGTTGCGGCTATGGCGAGTACGGTTTCAGCACCATCAAAAACCGGGAGGTTTTT
>Ga0172380_10008498_pt1 | contig 11215 bp, 9 predicted proteins | sample Leawe162metaG_FD_119747 | JGI IMG/M metagenome (GOLD analysis project Ga0172380, IMG submission 119747) | Leachate microbial communities from a municipal landfill in Southern Ontario, Canada - Leachate well 162 metaG | ecosystem: Engineered > Solid waste > Landfill > Unclassified | place... | reverse complement strand
GATGCGCAGAGCTGGATAAATTTGCAAACCCACTTTGATACCGAGCTGGCCCGCGAAGCCATGGCCGGCGTGCTGGCACGCATCAATCGGCGCGAGAGCACTGAGGCGACTTGAGGCGGCAATTGGAATCTGACTCCAATTTCCCCGTTGGCCCATCCGGCAAGCGCCGATTGCGGTGCGCGAATTTGGTCTGAAGACTGCCCCTATAACACTTTAATTTAGGCTTCGACCCGATCTTTGATCCAACTCTCAAACTCTCCGGGCACGCGTCCAAAACCGTTTAGGCCCCAGATTACACGGTTGGCGGCGTCAGCCACAAGTTGGCGCGCGACCGTGGGCTCAGCGAGAGCCCGAAGCCGTGCCTTGAACTCTGGCGTGTTGCGCCAGAGTTCAAGTTCTTTGGATTCATGGAAAATTATCTCGCGAAACGTGTTGCCAATCGAACGCCTTCGGAATTCGCGGTACTTGCTGAAGCTGATTCCGTCTCGGATCACCCACGAGTCTTCGGAAGAAGCCACTTTCAAATCGATCTCAACCAGCAGCCGAGGTGATAGGACGGCCATCATCGAATCCTGGCCCATCATGATCGGTGAATCGCAAAGCGGAAAGCGATGGTCGTCGGTTCGATACAAAGTCCACCGGGCACAGGCCAGCGCGACGGTGGCGCGAGCGAGCACGAACTGGCTCGCCCAAGCGTTCTTCAGAAGCCAGAAATACTCCCATTTTGGCATACCGATGGACGCAGACATCTCGACCATCGACGCCATCATCTCGTAGCTCCGCATCGAATGGATGACGAGCAGGCACGTTATGAAGCCCTTATGCTCGCTCGAAGAAAAACCGCCGAGCATGGAGGCCTCAATCAGGAGGTCGTACCCACCCTTTTCTTCGACGCCTGCCAGAGTTTCCTCGAAATCCATGAACAGGATTTCTGGATGCTCGTCCACATAATATGCCAACCTTTCGTACTGATCAGGAAACCGCTTCTGACAAAACTGCTTCATAGTTTCTGGCGTGATCTCCGCAACCCCGAGGCCTTTCGCGTAATGGACATGGTCAACTGCGGTTTGATAAACCTTGTTGGCGTGAATGCCAAGCGCGAACACCTGTTGCGCCCGAGCTGGTTTGGGCGCAACAGCACCACGCTTCCGAGCCTCGAAGTAGTCAGGATTCCACAGGCCAGTCCAGAAGCAGGGGTTGTAGTGATTGCGCTTAGTGAATGCGTGCACAAGCGTTACCCTGACTCGTCGTATTGCTTGTTGTTTTTGCGACTTCTTGGACGGCCTTTGCTTCTTCTGTCATTCAGTTCACCATTGTTAGCCAAAATTTCGTATCAAAATAAACAAAACAATGCCCTCACTTAGCTCGCCAAACCCAACCGGGTAATGCTTCCAGCCGTGCTTTGCGCTCCGGTGACATGTTGTCTTTTGTTGTTCGCTGAACTCCAACCCACTGACCAACTCGATATCCATCTGCCGTCTTGTATATTTGAGATACCTTGGTATGCCCCTCCCGATCTGCGAATTCCTTGAGATAGCGAAAGCCTTCTTCCCACATATCTGAAAAAGGATCCCAACTCCATCCGGGTAATGCTTCCAGCCGTGCTTTGCGATCCGGCGACATGTTGTCTTTTGTTGTTCGTTGGGTTCCTACCCAGCTACCGACTCGATACCCATCTGCCGTTTTGAATAACGCAGGAGCAAGGCAATGCCCCTCTCGATCTGCGAATTCCTTGAGATAGCGAAATCCTTCTTCCCACCAGTCTCTATGTGCATCCCAACTCCAACTGGGTAAGGCTTCCAGCCGAGCTTTGCGTTCCGGTGACATGCTGTCTTTTGTTTTTCGTTGGATACGTACCCACTGACCGAGTCGATATCCATCTGCCGTTTTGAATATCGCAGGCGCATGGCAATGCCCCTCTAGAATTGCGAATTCCCTGAGATAGTTAAATCCCTCTTCCCACTGCTCCGCTATTGCATCCCAACTCCATGCGGGTAATGCTTCCAGCCGTGTTTTGCAATCGGATGACAGCTTGTCTTTTCGTGCTCGTTGATTACTTACCCACTGACCAAGGTGGTATTCATCTACCGTTTTGAAATCGCCGAGAACCTTGGTATGCCCCTCACGATCTGCGAATTCCTTGAGGTAACAAAATCCTTTTTCCCACCTATCTGACAAGACATCCCAGCTCCAACCGGGCAATGCTTCCAGTCGTGCTTTTCGCTCCGGCGATAGGTTGTTCCTTTTTGTTCGTTGGGAATTTACCCAGGTACCGAGTCGATATCCATCTGCCGTTTTGTATAGGGCAGTTGCTAGGCAATGCCCCTCACGATCCGCGAATTCCTTGAGATACCGGAATCCTTCTTCCCACTTATCTGAAAAGATGTCCCAACTCCAACCGGGCAATGCTTCCAGTCGTGCTTTGCGCTCCGGTGACAGGCTGTCCAAATTTGTCCGTTGGGTACTTACCCAGCTACTGACTTGATACCCATCTGCCATCTTGTAGTTGTAAGGAACCTTGGCATGTCCCTCACGCTCTGCGAATTCCTTGAGATGACGAAACCCATCTTCCCACATGTCTGCACGAGCATCCCAACTCCAACCGGGCAACGCTTCCAGTCGTGCTTTGCGATCCGGTGACACGGTATCTCTATTTGTTCGTTGGTAATTGACCCAGTTACCGACTTGATATCCATCTGCCGTTTTATATAGGGCGGGAGGCGAACAATGCCCCTCACGTTCTACGAACGCCTCCAACAACCCAAACCAGAAATTCCAGGACGCCGTGACTTGCTCAACTAGATAGGTGCGCAGTGCGCTGCCAAAACTGGCATCTACTGTGGCAGGCAGGTCAAAGGTGATTTTGCGCAAGTCGCTTGCGCTGATGCCAATACCGGGTCTTCTACCAAGCCCAGTTCTGATCTGATCCAGTTCGCAAGCCAGCACATCGTCATGCGCTTTGAGCGCGTTCAGCACATCCCAGATGGGTTTGAAGTGGCTGGCTTCGATGGTGTCTTCGGCATTTTGTCCTGCGGCGATAAACACCGGCAAGACGATGGTGCCGGCCTTTTTGTCGGGACTCAGGCGAATGGCGCGGCCCACGGCCTGGATGATGTCCACCTGGCTGCTGCGCGGATCGATAAACGCCACGCCGTCGAGGGAGGGCACATCCACGCCTTCGGACAGGCAGCGCGCATTGCTCAGCACGCCGCGTTCGTCTGCGCTCAGGGCTTTGAGTTGGTCGAGCTTTGTCTTGCGTTTGTTGGCGGGCATGTTGCCGGAGACGAAGTCGGTGCGCAGGGTGCCGCTGGGGCGGTGTTCGTCGCCGATCCATTCCATGATGTTCTGGATGTCGGTGGTAAACGCTTCGGCGCGATTGACGCGGCTATGGAAGCTGATGATGCGCTTGAGGTCGTAGTCCTTGATGGCTTTCAGCAGGCCGATCTGGGCGGCGAGCGATTCGCTGTCGGTCTCGATGCCCGTGCCGGTGGTGACCAGTTCGCGCTTGGCGATCCACTGCGCGATGGTGGGGTCGTCCACGCCGATGATGACGACGCGGTAATCGGTCAGCAGCTTTCTGGCGATGGCCGCGCCAAACGGCAACGCATACAGCACCTCGCCGAACAGGGCGGCGTTATCCATGCCGACGACTTCGACACCTCGATCTTCGGCAGCTTTACGGACGGTGCTGGAGTAGGTGCGCGGAGTGGCGGTGGCGAAGAGGCGCTTGGTGCAGCGTATTTGCGTGTTGTCGAGGATGGCGGTGAAATCGCTGCCGACCTTGCCCGCGCAACGGTGTGCTTCGTCCGCCACCGCCAGATCGAAGGCGGGGACGCTGGCATCGGCTTGGGCAGCGGCGATGACGGAGGAAGATTGGTAGGTGGAGAAAACCACGCGATTGCTTGCGCCGCTGAGAAAGCGTTTTACTTCGTCGGCATCCGAGGTGACGGGAAAGGCCAAGTCGGCCACGCTGTGGATGGCTTCGTCGTTGCCCTTGCTGCCGACGGTCTGATCCGAGCAGACGCACAGCACTTCAAACGGGGTGGCGGCAGCGAATGTCCATTCGCGCAGAAGCTGGGACAGCAGCCCCAAGGACGGAACCAGTACCAAGGTGCGTTGCGCGTTCAGATGTTCTTTGATCCACAGCGTGACGTAAGTTTTTCCCGTGCCGCATGCCATGATGAGCTGGCCACGGTCGGCAGTTTGCAGCCCTTGCACAACGGCGGTTCTGGCATCAATCTGGTGGTCGCGGGCTTCGGGGCGGGCTTTGCGTTTGGCTTGCGGCAGTGCGGCAAAGTTGGCGGGATAGTCCAGCGCGGATTTATCGAAGTCAGAAAACAGAAAGCGGATGACTGGTTTTTCTTGTGCATCGCAGACTTGCTTGGCGTTGTTACCGATGCGGTCGGTGGTGGTGATCAGCAGGCGGTGCTGGATGCTCGGTCGGTTCGATTCGCTGAGGAATTTGTCAACATCGTGTTTGGTGATGTCGTAGTCGGGTGAATAACACTTGGCCTGCACCGCCCAGTGCTCGCCGTTCTTGTGACGGAACACGAGATCGACACCGCAGTCCGCGCCCCAACGTTCCGGCCATTCTTCCCACAGCCACACCCGCTCAACTTGAGTTGACCATTCAGGGTCGGTTTTGAGGAACCATTTGACGAAGTGTTCGAACTGCCTGCCGCGCTTGGTCGGGTCGGCGTCCAGGCTGTTGTAGAAATCGAGAAATTGACTTGTCATTTTTTCAGCGTGTGAATCCAAGTATCGCAGCCGTTCACCCGCCCCGCAAGCGCCCCTATACTGGCACGCACCAGTCCCATGCCCGTACAACCATGAACCAAACTTCCTCCCAGCAACAGGACCCCATTACCACCCAGGTGCTGGGCGCCTGCCCGCACGACTGTCCGGATACCTGTTCGCTGCTGACCACGGTGGCCCATGGCATCGCCATCAAGGTGCAGGGCAATCCGGACCATCCGCATACCGACGGCGCCTTGTGCACCAAGGTGTCGCGCTACCCGGAGCGCACTTACCACCCGGAGCGCATCCTGCATCCGCTCAAGCGCGTGGGCGCCAAGGGTTCGGGTCAGTTCCAGCGCGTCAGTTGGGACGCCGCGTTACACGACATTGCGACCCAACTCAAAGCCATTGCCGCGCCCGGGCCAAACGCCGCGCAAGCCATCCTGCCCTACAGCTACGCCGGCACCATGGGGCTGGTGCAGAGCGACAGCATGTCCATGCGCTTCTTCCACAAGCTGGGCGCTTCCTTGCTGGAGCGCACCATCTGCGCCGCGGCGGGTTGCGAGGGGCTGGTGCAGACGCTGGGCGGCAAGCTGGGCATGCGGGTGGAGTTTTTTGCCGAGGCCAGACTTATCCTGATCTGGGGCAGCAACTCGATTGCCAGCAACCTGCACTTCTGGCGCTATGCCCAGGAGGCCAAACGCCAGGGCGCCAAGCTGATCTGCATAGACCCGCGCAAGAGCGAAACGGCGGACAAATGCCATGAACACATTGCGTTGCTGCCGGGCACCGACGGTGCGCTGGCGCTGGCGCTGATGCACGAGCTGATCGTCAATGACTGGTTGGACCACGACTACCTGGCGCAGCACACGCTGGGCTGGGACATGCTGCGTGACCGCGCCCTGCAGTGGCCGCCGGAACGCGCCGCGCAGGTCTGCGGCATCGCGCCCGAACAAATCCGCGCCCTGGCCGAAGACTATGGTGCTTGCGCCGCCAGCCGGGAGCCGGCTGCCATCCGCGTCAACTACGGCATGCAGCGCGTCCATGGCGGCGGCAACGCGGTGCGCCTGATTGCCTCCTTGCCGGCCCTCATAGGCGCCTGGCGGCAGCGCGCCGGCGGCGTGCTGCTGACCAGCTCGGGCACTTTTCCGGTCGACCGCCACGCACTGCAACGGCCCGATCTGCTGGCCCATCGCAGGCCGCGCACCCTCAACATGAGCACCCTCGGCGACGATCTGTTGCGTCCGGCCAGCGCTGCCTTCGGCCCGGCGATCAAGGCGCTGATCGTTTACAACAGCAACCCGGTGGCGATCGCACCCGAGTCGGGCAAGGTGGTGCAGGGCTTCCTGCGCGAGGACCTCTTTACCGTGGTACTGGAACATTTCCAGACCGACACGGCCGACTACGCCGACTACATCCTGCCCGCCACGACGCAACTGGAACACTGGGATGTGCATTCAAGTTATGGCCACACCGATGTGCTGCTGAACCGCCCGGCCATTGCGCCACTGGGCGAGGCCAAACCCAACACGCAGATTTTTCGCGAGCTGGCGCAGCAGATGGGCTATGCCGAGCCCTGCTTTGCCGACGACGACCTGACACTGTGCCGCATGGCCTATGGCGATGCCGTCGATTTTGAGGAGTTGCTGGTCAAGGGCTTTGCCACGCTCAGCACCGAAGACGCGCCTTTTGCCCGCGGCAAGTTCCCGACGCCCTCCGGCAAATGCGAATTCTTCAGCGCCCGGCTGGCGGCGCAAGGTCTGGACGGCGTGCCCGATCATGTGCCCAACTACGAGGCCTTCAATTCATCCAGCGCCTACCCGCTGGCCATGATCTCGCCGCCGGCGCGCAATTTTTTGAACTCGACCTTCGTCAACGTGAAAAGCCTGCGCGACATCGAAGGCGAACCCCTGCTGGAAATGCACGCCTCCGATGCCGCCGAACGCGGCCTGCAAAGCGGCGATGTGGTGCGCGTTTTCAACCAGCGCGGCGTCTACCGCTGCAAGCTCAAAATTTCCAGCCGGGCCCGCCCCGGCGTGGTCAATGGACTGGGCGTCTGGTGGCGCAAACTGGGGCTGGACGGCAGCAACGTGAACCAGTTGACCAGCCAGGCCCTGACCGATCTGGGACGCGGGCCGACGTTCTACGACTGTCTGGTGCAGGTTGAGAAAGACACGTTGAGAACCGATTGAGGCCCGCGAGCCAGCGTCTCCCATGCGGGAACGAAATCTGGATTTGACATAACTATAAACGTAGGTATATAGTGCGGTCATGAGCATTTCAACCGTCGCCAAACGTCTGGCCAGCCTGGGCCATGAAAACCGCCTGGAGCTGTTTCGGGTGCTGGTGCAGTCGGGTCCGGCCGGGCTGACCATCGGCGAGTTGCAGTCGGCGCTGGAGCGGCCCGCCTCGACCCTGGCGTTTCACCTGCGCGAACTGGTGCAGTCCGATCTGGTGACTCAGGAAAAAGAAGGGCGCGCGGTCCGCTGCAAGGCGAATTACCCGGCCCTCAATGAAATGATCCAGTTTGTTCAATTGAACTGCTGCCAGGGCGTGGCGGTTCGCGCTCCGACGCGCAAGACCTCCCGCTGAGCGCTGCGAGAACCTCACGTATTGGAAATTTTTTTAACCCGGAAACACCACATCACTAAGGACATAGGTTTATGAAATCCACTCTCACAGAACAATTCTCCAGCTGCTGCGCCCCCAGGCAGTCCCCCGCCGCAAGCGCAACCAGCGCCTGCTGCACGCCCGCAGCCGCCGCCAGGCCATCGACTGGCGAGCCCGAGTCTGCCGGCAGTGTCAAAGAGATCGTGAAACAGAAGTACGGCCAGGCCGCGACACGCGTGGCGCAGGGCAGCCGGGGCAGTTGCTGCGGCGGCGCCAGCGACAGCGGCACCGACCCGATCACGTCCAACCTGTACGACGCCTTGCAGTCCGGTGAAGTGCCCGAGAAGGCGCTGCTGGCATCGCTGGGCTGCGGCAACCCGACCGCGCTGGCCGAACTCAAGGCCGGTGAAACAGTGCTGGACCTGGGCTCCGGCGGCGGCATCGACGTGCTGCTCTCGGCCAAGCGCGTCGGCCCCGGCGGCAGGGCTTTCGGCCTCGACATGACCGATCAGATGTTGGCCCTGGCGGAAGAAAACAAGCGCAAGAGCGGCCTGGCCAACGTGCACTTTCTGAAGGGCGAGATCGAGGACATTCCGCTGCCCGACAACTCGGTCGACGTCATCATCTCCAACTGCGTCATCAATCTGTCGGCCGACAAGGACCGGGTTTTGCAGGAAGCGTTTCGTGTGCTCAAACCAGGCGGCCGCTTTGCCGTCTCCGATGTGGTGGTGCGCGGCGACATGCCGCCCGCCATCCGCAAAAGCATGGAGTTGTGGGTCGGCTGCGTGGCCGGTGCCTTGTCCGATCAGGACTACCTGGCGAAACTGGCCAGCGCCGGCTTCGAGCAGGCCGACATCGAGGTTACCCGCGTCTACAGCGCGGACGATGCGCAAGGCTGGTTGACCGGACAGGGAGCGGACCTACAGCAACTGGCGCAGCAAGTCGACGGCAAGTTCGTCAGCGGCTTCATCCGCGCGGTCAAGCCGCGCTGAGTCATGCTTCATGCCGGGATGGGGGTTGTGCCGCGACGGGTGTATCCCTTGGGCCGCAAAACCCGTCTAAGTGGGTGGATGAGGAAAGAATCATCCGCACAACCGAAACCAAAAGGAAAATACCATGAGTGACTTATCCCCCCGCGAGCGTGAACTGGTGGCCCTGGGCGCCGCCATGGGCAGCAATTGCGTGCCCTGCATCGAGTTCCACATTCCGGAGTCCCGCAAGGCCGGCCTGAGCGACGCGGAAATCCACGCCGCGATTCTGCACGCCGACAAGATTCGGCAAGTTCCGGCGCGCAAGACCTTGCAGACCGCGCTGAACCTGCTGCCGTCGGTGGCGGCCGCGGCAAGCCCTGCCGCGCCGGCGGCCGGATGCGGCTGCAACTGAGCGGGTGCTTGCTGCTGCGCCGGCCTATTGTTTGGGACACGTGAAGTGAACAGTACAGCAGCGCAAGCCGCGTTCCGTGACATCGCCGACGAGCTGGCGCAACCGCTGCGGCGCTACCTGGAGCGCTACGTCGGCGACCGCGCCGTGGCCGAGGACCTGTCGCAGGAAACCCTGCTGCGCATGCACCGGGGGCTGGCGTCTTTTGCCGGACGCTCCTCGCTCAAGACCTGGGTATTTGCCATCGCCAACCGCGTCGCCGCCGACTACCTGCGCCAGCCGGAGCGCAGAACCCGCATCGTGGAACTGGACGTGGTCGACGAACCGGTTGATCCGGATCGCGCGCCCGATGAGCAACTGGTGGTGGGCCAGATGAACGACTGCATCCGCGGCGTCATCGACAGCCTGCCCGAGAGCTACCGCAGCGCCCTCATCCTGCACGATCTCGAAGCGCTCTCAGCCGAGCAAACCGCGGAGATTTGCGACTGCTCGGTGGCCACGGCCAAGATCAGGATTCACCGCGCACGGCTGCGTCTGAAGGACGCGCTGACCCGGCAGTGCCAGTTCTACCGCGACCAGGACAGCGTGTTTCGCTGTGATCGCAAGGCCGGTGGCGCCTGACCCACTCAGCGCACAACCGCGTGTGCCAGCACGAACGCGGCGACCAATGCGGTAGCCGCCAGGTCCAATTGGGCCAGGCCCGGCGTTACGCTCAGCTCGGATGGCGAGGCCGGCGGCGTATCGCTGGCGATCGCAACGATGCCGGGCCAGTCCGGCCACAGCGTCGGCTTGCCGACCGACGCGCGCCAGACCTCAAGTTTCGGAAAATTGCCGTGCTTGAAACCTTCAATCAACACCAGGTCGCAGTGCTGCATGCGGTCCAGCAGGTAGTCCAACGACGGCTCCGGCGCAGCCCGCAATTCGTGCATCAGGGCCCAGCGGTCATTGCCCAGCAGCAGCACTTCCTTGCAGCCCGATTCACGCAGGCGGTAGGAGTCTTTGCCGGGCCGGTCGATGTCGATGTTCTTGTGGCTGTGCTTGATCAGCGACACCACCAGGCCAGACGCGGCGATTTCAGGCACCAGCCGCTCCAGCAGCGTGGTCTTGCCCATGCCGGAATGTCCGGCGATACCAAATATTTTCATGGGTGCCTGCCTTGTTCCGGTTGATGAACTGTAGTTCAGTGAGCTGCCGCAACAGCTGTTTCCATGCGCACGAAGCGATCAGTGAACGCGGCCAACTCACGGTAAAACGCAGTCTCGGCGCCAGCCAGCATCGCCGCGGTGAAGGGACCAGTCCAGACGCCAAGGTGCTCGCCCAGAAAACGCTGGCGCAGCGACTGCGTGGCTGCGGCGTCATCCAGCTTGCCGGCCGTGGTAGCCTGGTTCCTGGTAAAGATCAGCAGGTACAAGAACTCCAACTCCAGCGCCACATGGTCTGGCAGTTCCAGGATCTCGGCATCCACCTCAAACCCGCCTTCGCTGTACAACTCGAGCACGGCCGGGGGCGGATGGTCCTCGCTCGGTGCCGGCGCACTCAGCCAGGACGAGCCATAGGGACTGGCGAGCGCCTGCATAGGCCCTAGAAACAGTCGCGTGTAGTCCACCAGCAGGGTCTGTAGGTCTTGCGCGGCAAATGCCTGGCCCAGCTTGCGCGCATGTTCTGCCAGTTCAGGATCAATCCGCCTGGCGGCCACCAGCATGGAGTCAAACAATTTTTCCTCGGCGAATTCCGGCGCCGGCTCGTAATAGCAGGCGGACAGGAAACGGCACAAGTCGGCCCGTGCGGTGGCCTCGTCGGGGGCATAGTCAGACATGGGTACTCCTGGAACAAAGAGGGCCGGTCAAGCCGGCCCTGAGTCACTTGGCGCCGAGCAAATTCAAGCGCGGGGGCTGTACTTGCCAATGTAATGCACATTCGGCTTGGTACCTTTTTCCTCCAGCAAACGGAACGATTTTTCATTCTTCAGGAGCTGCGAAATCTGGCTGTTCGGATCGTCCTGGTCGCCGAAGATGCGCGCCTTGGACGCGCAAACTTCCACGCAGGCCGGCTGCAGGCCGTTGAGCACCCGGTGGTAGCAGAAAGTGCACTTCTCCACCACGTCGTCCTGGCGCACGGGTTGCAGGTCGCCGCCTTTCCACGCGTTGAGCATCGGTGGCGTGGCGCCAGCCAGCGCAGCAACCTCGGCGCCCGACGCGGTACAGCCTGGAATCGCCGATGTCTTGTCAGCCCAGCGCGGCTGGGTGGGCTCGTCCATGGCGTTGAAGCTGATCACGCTGTAGCTGCCGCCATCCAGGCTGGAGGCGTCGAGTTTCTCGTGGCTGTAGGGACAATTCGTCTGACATTCCCGGCATCCCACGCACAGCTCCGGGTCATGCAAGGTAATGCCTTCGGGCGTCTTGAACAGCGCCTTGTACGGGTTGCCCGGCCCCGCCTTCTTCGGGTTGCCAGGGCATTTGGTGACGCAAGGTGCTTCGGTACAGTGGTT
>Ga0172380_10008497_pt1 | contig 11216 bp, 8 predicted proteins | sample Leawe162metaG_FD_119747 | JGI IMG/M metagenome (GOLD analysis project Ga0172380, IMG submission 119747) | Leachate microbial communities from a municipal landfill in Southern Ontario, Canada - Leachate well 162 metaG | ecosystem: Engineered > Solid waste > Landfill > Unclassified | place... | reverse complement strand
GACCTGACGCGCCTGCTGATCGGCTCCGAAGGCACCCTCGCCATCATCACCGAAGCGACCCTGAAGCTGACTCCGCTGGCATCGGACAAGCGCACGCTGCGCGCGACCTATGTCGACATGGCCGCTGCCGCCGCCGCAGTCGCCCGCATCATGGCGCAACCGGTGACACCTTGTGCACTCGAATACATGGACGACGAAGCCCTGCGCCTCGCCCGCAACCACGTCGGCGAATCCATCCCCGTCGCCGGTGCCATGCTGATCATCGAAGTCGACGGCGAAACCGATGCCCTGCCCTCGGCTGTCGCGGCGATCAGCCAGGCGGCCAGCGGCCCTGGCCTGATCGAACTGCACGCCGCCAACGATGCCGGCGAAGTCGCCAGGCTATGGGCGGCACGCAAGGCGCTCTCGCCTGCCCTGCGCACGCTGGCCCCGAACAAGATCAACGAGGATGTCGTCGTCCCGGTCAGTCGCGTTCCCGATCTCGTTGCCGGACTGAAGCGGATTTCCGCCCAGCATGGCATCCCCATCGTCACCTTCGGCCACGCCGGCAACGGCAACATCCACGTCAACCTGCTCTACCGTCCCGAAGATCCTCAGCAGGCGCGCAATGCGCCCGCCTGCCTGTCGGACGTGTTCGACCTGGTCTTCACCATGGACGGCACGCTCTCCGGCGAACACGGCATCGGCCTGGCCAAACGCGAATTCATGCCCCGCGCCATAGATCCGGTTTCCCTCGAACTGATGCGCCGCATCAAGACACAGTTCGATCCCGAAGGCATCCTGAATCCGGGCAAGCTGTTGCCAGATTGAGCGGTGTCCGGCGGCAAGCATGCCGGGGTTTCAGCACGTGCATGTGCAAGAGCAGGTTCCAGCCGCCCCGGAGACTCGTTCGGTCGAGGTGCATTCGATGCAACGTGACGGAAGGCATCGGGCCTGGAGGCCTCTCCTGGGAAAAACCGTGCGCGCAGCCCCATGCAGGAAGCGGCTTCAGCCGTGCTGCTTCTTCCGGCGCCCTTACCTCAAACCGGAAAAAGCCAACAGCAAGGCGAGCACGAGTGCCGCGTAGGCACCGGCCATTGCATCATCCAGCATGACCCCGAAGCCGCCCTTGACGCGGCGGTCCGCCCACGAGCAAGGCCAGGGTTTCCACACGTCGAACAGTCGAAAAAGGAAGAATCCGGCAATCATCCAGGGCCAAGGCGCCGGCCACAGCAGCAGCGGCAGCAAGGTGATCCACTGGCCGACGAATTCATCCCAGACAATCACGCCGGGATCACTGATGCGCAGGCGATCGATGACGATGGCGGATGCCCAGACGCCAATCAGGAAGGCCACGATGATGACGCCAAGCAGCCACGGCATCGGCAGTTCACGCAGAAACAGCCACGGCACCAGGGCTGCCGCCGATCCCGCCGTGCCGGGAGCGAACGGACTGAAGCCGGAACCGAAACCGCTGGCGATCCAGCCGGCCGGGTGGCCGAGCACGGCACGGCGCTGTCGTGCATCAAGTCTCATGCGAAGTGCTCCCAGCCCTTGTCTTGGATGTGCTTGCGATCACCATTCCGATCGAGCACATGCACGCCCGCTCCGGCAACCACGCGACCAATGCGGGAAACCCGGCAACCGGCCTTGGACATTGCTGCCTGCATCGCCGCGATCTGCGCCTCGGCAACAGTGAAGGCCAGTTCGTAATCATCGCCACCGTGCAATTGCAGGGCACGCGCGGTGTCGACATCGAAGCACTCGAACAAGGCATTCGAACCCGGCAGGCCATCCTCATCGATCTCGATGCCGATATCGCTGGCGCGGGCGACATGGCCGAGATCGGCAAGCAGGCCATCGGAGACATCGATGCAGGCATGGGCCAGGTCAAGCAAGGCAAGCCCGGCAGCGACGCGCGGCGAGGGGCGGTTGAGGCGTGCGATCAGCGTGGCGCAGGCCGCATCCATTGCCGGATCCTTCGCCAATTGCGCCTGCAGGCAACGCAGGCCGCCTGCGGCATCGCCCAATGTGCCGCTGACAAAGACGCCATCACCGATACCAGCCGCATCGCGGCGCAAGGCGCGTCCGCTCGGCACGAAGCCATGCACGGCAACCGTGATCGACAGTGGCCCGCGCGTGGTGTCGCCGCCAATCAGGTCGAGCTGGTGAAGCGCGGCCAGTTCGGCAAATCCATCGACGAAGCGGCTGACGAAATCGGCATCTGCCGTGGGCAGGGTCAGGCTCAGCAAGGCCCATGCCGGCGTCGCGCCCATGGCGGCGAGGTCACTCAGGTTGACCGCGAGTGATTTCCAGCCAAGGTCGGCGGCATCGGTATCGAGCGGAAAATGCACGCCCGCAACCAGCGTGTCGACACAGCTCACCAACTCGTGGCCGGCAGGAACCGCAACCACGGCCGCATCGTCGCCAATGCCGAGGCGCACGTCGGCACGCGCCTTCGGGCAACATCGCTTGATCAATTCAATCAGGTCGAATTCGGCCATTGCGGCAATCGCAGCGAGCGCAAGCGCCTTGCCTCAGCGACCCTTGCTGCGGTATTCGACTTGCCGCCACTCGCCGGCCAGCTTGTCGAGCACGCCGTTGACATAGGTGTGGCCCTGGTCGGCGCCGAAACGCTTGGTCACTTCCAGCGCTTCGTTGATGACCACCCGATACGGCACATCCGCGCGGTAGCGCAATTCGTAGGCGGCAATGCGCATCACCGCGCGCTCGATGGGATCGACCTCGGCAATCTCGCGATCGATGTATTGACGGATGCCGGCATCGAGTTCAGCGAGATGCTTTTCGACGCCACGCAGCAGATCCTCGAAATACTCGAGGTCGGCGATTTCCATGTCCTGCTCGTGGCGGAACTGCTCGATCACCTGGATCATGCGGTTGCCGCCGACCTGCCAGGCATAGATTGCCTGCAGGGCGCGCCGGCGCGAGCGCGAGCGCGCGGCAAGGTCGACGCCTTCGGGGCGCTGCGGATGATTCACAGGTTTCTCCATAGATCGATCATTTCCAGCGCCGCCAGCGCGATTTCCTCACCCTTGTTGCCATGCTTGCCGCCTGCCCGTGCTTCGGCATCGGCATGATTCTCCACCGCCAGCACGCCGTTCAAAACGGGAATCCGCTGTTCGACGGCGACACGCATCAAGCCCTCCGCGCAGCCATCGGCGACATGCTCATAGTGCCGCGTATCGCCGCGCACCACGCAACCCAGCGCCAGGATCGCCGCATGCCGACCTGCCGCGGCCAGCTTCGCGGCAACGGCCGGAATCTCCCAGGCCCCCGGCACGCGCACCAGATCGATCTCCTCCGCGGCAACGCCGTGATCGAGCAAGGCTCGATGCGCACCGGCGATCAGCGCATCGATGATGCGCGGATTCCAGCGACTCGCGATGATCGCAAGGCGGGTGTCGGGTGCGCTGCGCAGCTTGCCTTCGATCAGGTTCATGGGATTTCGACGTGGTCGGCGAAAAGGCCGCGTGGGGGCGGCATTCTACCGGAGTGTCACCGCATGGCCCATCCACGGCATGGCGCGTGCCCTTGAAACCTGGCCACGACCCGGTCCTGGCAGCGGTATCCGGCTTGAGTCGAGGCACTGCGCAGCGCTGCCGGCCTGCCTCGCGCTGTCGCGGACGGATCGCCTTGTCGCGATCCGTCTCCACGATTGCTGGTCTACTCGAAGCCGTTCTTGAATATCGTGTCGTTGCCCGCGCCGTCGCTGCCCTGCACGCGCAATACGCCGGAATTGTTCGGGTCAAGCCAATCCTTCAGGCGCTGGCTGGCGTTGGATCCGGTAAATGCGACGGACAGCTTGCCATAGCAGTCATAGCCGGAGTTTGGCACGCTGCCGCTGCACTGCGCCGTACCACCCGACAGCACGCCGATCACGAGTCTCCCGCCACCCGATGCATCTCCTGCAGGAATCCAGATTCCGGAACCGGAGGATCCTCCTTCGGTCGTACCCTGCGTATACGGGGCACCGGTGCGCCAGTGTGTATTCGTCGTGCCGCCGCCAGTACCGATGCAGTTGTTCATCGTGCTTATGCCATTGGCGTCCTCGGTGATCTTCTTCACGTCACCGCTCGGATGATGGATTCCGATGGTGCCGGCCGGCGTGGTTCCTGTGGCATCCCAACCGGAATAAAACACATTGAATTCGGCTGCGGGGACACTGGTCAGTTGCACCAGGGTGGTATCGACGTTGGCACGCGTCATGCGCAAGGTGGCACCGGACTGATTCTGTGCCATCGATGCACCCGTGTTGGTTGCGCACTGCGTCGACTGGTAGTTCCAGTAAAACGTCATCGTCCCTGCCACCGCGTTCGTGCTGACGCAATGCGCGGCGGTCAGGAAGTAGGGCGTGCCGTCATGCTCCGCATTTGTGACCAGCGACCCGCTGCACAAATAGGTGCCGCCATCGACGAGTGTGTAGCGCGCGACGCTGCGAATCTGATCCGGATACGGATTTCCCAGGGCGCAAGCGACGTTGATGTTGCATGCGCCCGAACCGCCGAGGGGCACGAAGCCTCCCTCACGCGAAAACATGTCGCGATATCCGGCACCGACATAGGTGACTTCGAGCTGATGTTCCGAAGTGCCTGCCGGCAAATGCAGTTCGATCATCGCCTCTTCGCCCGGCACCATGGCCGCCCACAACTGGCCGGACGGATTCACGTCGGCGGCGCGATACGGGCCGGACGAATAACGCTCGCTGGTGCTGTAGACAAACACGGTGGCACCTTCGGGCAGCTGGAAGCGGGCAAAGCCGATTTGCAGGTCGGTCGCTTGTGGAGCCAGCACGCGCAGGCGCCACAGCCGACTGCCGTCCGCAAGGGTCTGCCATGTGCCCTCTTTCGTCGTATCGGCGCTGACATCCGATCCTCGCGCAACACGCATGCGCTTGTTCGCGGACCCACCTGCCGCTGCGGCAAGCAGCGCTTCGTCCTCCGCAAGCAAGGCGGATCGATCGACAATCGGAAGCAGCAACGGCGGCACGCCGGAATCCGGCACGGCCAAGGACTCCGACCACGCCTGCGGTTGCTGGGCAGCTTGCACCGACGTGCAGCACATGCATGCCGCCAGGATGCTGGAAAGGAAGATGTGTTTTGCAGCGACCATCGACTGTACTCCGGAACCAGGCATGCCTAGCCGCTGGGGGGCATTCCCGCAACGGCTGAATGACATGTGATCAAGTGACTGGAACCCCTGTGCGCCTATTCTGGCTGCCACGCGGTAAAAGATCCGTTACCCTGCAAAACCCCGCGCAGGCGTGTATCATGCGCGCCCCATTCATCCATCCATCCGCATTGAAGGATATATGACGCAATGAGCAGCACCCTGTTCACCTCCGAATCGGTTTCCGAAGGCCATCCCGACAAGGTCGCCGACCAGATTTCCGATGCCGTGCTTGACGCGATCCTGCTGCAGGACAAGCGCGCACGTGTCGCCTGCGAAACCATGGTCAAGACCGGCGTCGCGATTGTCGCCGGCGAGGTGACCACGAGTGCCTGGATCGACCTGGAAACGCTGACGCGCAAGGTCATCCTCGACATCGGCTACAACAGCTCGCACGTCGGCTTCGATGGCGAGACCTGCGGCGTGCTCAATCTGATCGGCAAGCAGTCGCCCGACATCAACCAGGGCGTCGACCGCAAGAAGCCGGAAGAACAGGGTGCCGTCGACCAGGGCCTGATGTTCGGCTATGCGACCAACGAGACCAAGGATTTCATGCCGGCGGCGATCTACTACTCGCATCGCCTCGTCGAGCAGCAGGCCAAGGTGCGCAAGAAGAAGAACTCGCCCTTGCCCTGGCTGCGCCCGGATGCGAAATCGCAGGTGACCTTGCGCTACGAGGACGGCAAGGCGGTCGCCATCGATGCCGTGGTGCTTTCCACCCAGCACGATCCTTCGGTCAAGCAGAAGGATCTGATCGAAGCCGTGCGCGAGCACATCCTCAAGCCCGTGCTGCCGGCCAAGTGGCTGCACAAGGGCACCAAGTACCACATCAACCCGACCGGCAAGTTCGTCATCGGCGGCCCGGTCGGCGATTGCGGCCTGACCGGTCGCAAGATCATCGTCGACACCTACGGCGGCTGGGCCCGCCACGGCGGCGGCGCGTTCTCGGGCAAGGATCCGTCCAAGGTCGATCGCTCGGCCGCCTACGCGGCGCGCTACGTGGCCAAGAACATCGTCGCCGCCGGCATTGCCGACCGCTGCGAAGTGCAGGTCAGCTACGCGATCGGCGTGGCCGAGCCGACTTCCATCTCGGTGACCACCTTCGGCACCGGCCGCATCAGCGACGAGAAGATCGAGAAGCTGATCCGCAAGCATTTCGACCTGCGCCCGTACGGCATCATCAAGATGCTCGACCTGGTCCACCCGATGTACCAGCGCACCGCCAGCTATGGCCACTTCGGGCGCACCCCGGAACTGGTCACCCTCGCCGATGGCTCGTCGTTCACCACCTTCTCGTGGGAAAAGACCGACAAGGCCGATGCATTGCGCAGCGATGCCAAGCTGAAATAAGCGTTGCACGCGTGCCCGTCACTGCATGGTGACGGGCATTGCGGTACTTCGCCGCAGCCGGCGAAGCCGATTGCCTGGCGTGCATGCGCCTCGCACAATGCCTGTCCGATCCGTTGCTTGCAGGCCAGCCAACCGTGACCTCTCCTCTCGCCGAGCTGCGCGCCGGAATCGACCAGGCCGATGACGAGCTGGTGGCCGTGCTGGCGCGGCGGATCCGCCTCACCGCCGAAGTCGGTGCCTTGAAATCGCGGCACGGACTGCCCCTGTATGTCCCCGAGCGCGAAGCGCAGTTGCTTGCCGCCCGCCGTGAAAAAGCCGCGGCGGCCGGTGTCGATGCGGATTTGATCGAGGACATTCTGCGCCGGGTCATGCGCGAGAGTTACAGCGCGCAGGGAACCGACTTCCCGGCGGCGGGTGATTGCAGCCGTGCCGTGGTCGTGGTCGGCGGCGGTGGCGCCCTCGGCCGCTGCCTGGCTTCATTCTTCATGCGTTCCGGCTACACCGTGCGCATCCTCGAGAAAGACGACTGGGAGCAGGCCCCGACCCTGCTCGCCGACGCCGGCCTGGTGCTCGTTGCCGTGCCGATCGAACATACCCTGGCGGTGATCGCGAAGCTGCCGCAACTGCCGGATGACTGCATCCTCGCCGACATCACCAGCATCAAGCAGGCCCCGCTGAAAGCCATGCTGGATGTGCACAGAGGCCCGGTGCTGGGCCTGCACCCGATGTTCGGCCCCGACATCAAGAGTCTTGCCAAGCAGGTGGTCGTGGCCTGTGCAGGCCGCGACGCGCAGCGTTGCCAATGGCTGGTCGACCAGTTCGGCATCTGGGGCGCGGTCGTGCGCGAGGAATTGCCCGAGCGCCACGATCGGGCCATGGAGATGATCCAGGCCATGCGCCACTTCACCAGCATGGTCTACGGCATTTTCCTGCAGCGCGAGAACGCCGATCTCGATGAACTGATGCGCCTGAGTTCACCGATCTATCGCCTGGAACTGGCCATGGTCGGGCGCCTCTTTGCGCAAGCACCGGAACTCTATGCCGACATCATCATGGCCGCGGACGGTCTGCCCGCCCTGCTCGATCAATACCGCGGCGTCCTCGATGATCTCCTCAAGCGCGTGCGCAACCACCAGCGCGCTGAATTGATCGAGGACTTCAACCAGGCCCGCGACTACTTCGGCGATCTCGCCCCGGCCCTGCTGCGCGAAAGCAGCGAGCTGCTGCGCAAGGCCCATGATGCGCGCAGTCCGCTCAGGGCGATTGATCGGGGTCCGAAATAGTCGCTGCTGCATGCCACGCCGGTACCCGTCACACCCGCTTGGCTTCCTTCGAGATCGCCGCTATCTGCGCTTCGCTGAATTTCGACAGGCGCACAAGGGTGGATCCTCTGTTTGCCCCCTGCCCAGTAACCGGTGCCAGCCAAAACCAGAGGGTTTCGGCGAAACTGACCCAAAAAGAAGCGGTATTTCCGCCATGAAAAAGTCGAAGTTTACTGAGCCATTCTCCGGGAGATCACCGAGGACAGGGCCAATAGCCGCAACTCGTCGCCCCAGTCGGGGCTGACAGGTTCCACGACAAGCCAAATTCATCGTGCTCCGTATTGCTCTCCACTCTTCATGTCTAGCTCTTGCTTTTGAGGTCGTTGACAAGATGCCCAGTTGCAAGGAGCACAAGTCCTGCAAGCAATGATAACGATCCAGAAATTACAGCCAGGAAAACAATGGGCTTTGCCGCACTGATCCCTGAAAACGCTGCTGCTGTGCTGCACACTGCAAGCAACAGACTAGCAATGAGCCATTTGAACAAATAACTGGCCTTCATATTAATCTCACATGCAGATTCGAGTTGTGTGGCACCCCAGTATTCCCGCCCCTCCCATCACACCTTCTGGACTTCCTCCCACACCAAGAAAACCTCTTGAGACCGATGTACCACTGGTACTTTGCATCACCTGTCCCTGGCCTGCTATTCCCGCGCCGCCGATCCAATACGCACCCACGCTCGACTCCCCTCCTGAACAGATTTCCCCGGTTCCAAAGCTACCGGTAAATCCAAGCTCACCCTGCAATGGAATTCCAAGTCCGCCACCATTACATACCGTGCCATAAATACAGATATTTCCTTTAGTATCTACAGCAATGCCAGAGTCGGCCGATCCTGCCATCACGAACGCTTGGCCAAAGCCACCGGCACCGAACGAGAAGTTGTAGGTCACTTCTCCTCGCTGGTGGGCGTAGAATGATTCGCGCATTGGACCAGCTGGATACGTCCAAGGCCCTACGCCTTCTAAACCAAATGGGTCCACGATCGAAATCGGATTCCCTGCAACATAGGCATACGTATTCAACCCACCCGCCAATCCAATTGGATCGCTCTGCAGATAGCGCCCGGTGACCGGATCATAGTCCCGGAATCCGTTGTACCAGGTCCCCGTCTCGGCATCACGGATCTGCCCGGGGAAACCGAGGTTCAGGCCGCCGAATCCATCCAGGGTCACCGTGCTGTCGAACGCTTGATTGGAGGCGCGCCAGACGACAGCCTTTGATTGATTGGTCACAACCTCGGGCCTGCCAAAGTGATCGCCGTGGATGAAATAAGGGACATTTGCCTTCATTACCGCGATGGGTTCGCCACCAAGCCATGCAAACTGGCTCAATCCATTCACTGTATCGTAGTCCACCACGGTGGCACCCGATGGATCGTAGGCGAACACGCTCTGCACGACGCTCCCGCCCGCCGTGACCCGCTTGTACATTCGCTGCCCCATTGCATTGATGCGGTAGTCCACCGTAGTTGCGCCGATCGTTGCCGTGCGCAGTCGATTGAACACGTCATACGTGAATGTCTTTCCCGCCATGCTCGTGACATTGCCGTTGTTGTCATGGCCATAACTGCGCGCCGTGGCGCCAGTGAGGTTGGCAAGCCGATTGCTTCCGCCGGGAGTGACATAATTGGTCGTTGATCCGCCCAGGCTATGCGTCATTCGGTTGCTGTTTTCATCGTAAGTGTAGCCCCAGTTTCCGGATGCGGAGGTGACGCTGTTCAAACGCGAGAGTTCGTCATATCCAAAGGTCTGTGACAGGCTGGAATTGACGCCATTGATCAGCGTTGTCATGCGGTTATTGGTGTCGTAGCCATGGGTCAGGCTCAGAATGGCCGCTGGCACCGGCCACATTCATGTTCGTCCGCCGTCCATTGCCGTCGAACGACAGGCTGCGCTGCAATCCATTCCCATAGGCAAATTCCGAAATCGGGCCTATCGGCTCATAGCTGCCGCCTGTCACCGACGACAGTTACCTTATTGCCATTTGTCCACATACATCACAATATATTATGTACTGGAATTGATGCAAGCTGCGAAACAATAAGCACCACTGTACAAGCCTGTCCTATCAACGCAGCCGAAATACTTCATCATCGACCACTACGCTTAGTCCTTGCCCATCTAAAAAACCACGTCGCTGGATTGTGCATGAAAATCGCCACTCCCTTGCCAAGGAAAAATGAACTAAATTGCATTGAGCTCCCATACCAAAGCAATATTATCGAAACAGCCACTCTCGGAAAGGCTTCCTTCAATGATAGTTGCGGCCATCCTTCGCCGCCCAAAAGAGAAAGCGAAAGCATGACGATCAGAGCACCACAACAAAGAAGGAAAAGAAATTTTGGCCACGCCCTACTTCGTACATCGATGATTCCATCAAATACAATATTTCCATAATATGTAATTAATGACACTGCTATTACAAGTACGCATCCAATCATGTATGCGCCGTGGTCAAATCGAAAGAACGGCCCAACGGCCACCGCCATGGCCAAACCTTGCAACACGATGGATAGCAGCAACAATGGCAGCTTGCGGAGCGCAGTCATTATGGGCACTCACATTGTGAGAGGTCATACAAAAGACCTGCGATGGCAACGCCAGGGCCAGCAACTCGCCGCGCCACTCCAGCAGATGATCGTTGCGCAGCGGAATACTGTACTTGCCGCTGAATCGACGCGCGACGTCTATCACCAAGACCAGATCCTGGCCGATTCAACCAATCGTTGTATCTGGCTTCTGCCGGATTCACACCTAGGTCGTAATAAGAAGCAACGCCAGACGCGGCAACTGAAGCAGCCGTACTGGCAATTGCTCCTGATCTCTGATCCCCATCGTTCAACCAATTCATTGAGCCGCCAGACACCAGATTGACCCCCAATTCAATCCAGGACACAAAAGGAGTCTGGTTGATGCCGAAGTCGATCAATGCAGCAGATTCGCACCTTGTGGGAGGTGCTGGCTGGGCCATTTGATATTGTCCGGTTATATACCCACCACCAGATTCCAACCCCAAAGGATCAACAAACGAGACCGGGTTCCCACCCACATACCCATACGTATTCAACCCACCCGCCAAGCCAATCGGATCGCTTTGCAGATAGCGCCCGGTGAGCGGATCATAATCGCGGAATCCGTTGTACCAGGTCCCCGTCTCGGCATCGCGGATCTGACCGGGGAAGCCGAGGTTCAGGCCGCCGAATCCATCCAGAGTCACCGTGCTGTCGAAGGCTTGATTGGAGGCGCGCCAGACGACGGCCTTTGACTGATTGGTAACCGCCTCGGGCCTTCCCAGGTGATCGCCGTGCATGAAATAAGGGACATTTGCCTTCATTACCGCGATGGGTTCGCCACCGAGCCATGCAAACTGGCT
>Ga0172380_10008496_pt1 | contig 11218 bp, 9 predicted proteins | sample Leawe162metaG_FD_119747 | JGI IMG/M metagenome (GOLD analysis project Ga0172380, IMG submission 119747) | Leachate microbial communities from a municipal landfill in Southern Ontario, Canada - Leachate well 162 metaG | ecosystem: Engineered > Solid waste > Landfill > Unclassified | place... | reverse complement strand
TTCTAATTCTTCTTCTACTAATTCTAACAACAATTCCCAGTCTAAATCACTGGTAGAGTACATAGCCTTCAATAGCATTGGGTTAACTTGTCCTATCATCTGCAAATGCTGGAAGTAGAATGGATCTCTTCTGAATTTCAGGAATGGATCTAACAATGCTCCCACATCTTCTTTTAGATCGGCCATGACTTCACCGACAGTAGTGAACTTGTCAGCGTTTAAATGCCAATGTTCATTGAACGGCATACTACCTGCTAGGTGCTTGCCGATGCGTTCTTTATCTACAGACTCGAGTACTTCATCATACGTGAAGTGTAACGGAGTATCTTGCTGTAGTCTCAATGACTCTTGTTCTTCAGTTTTTGCGTCTAGACCTGCTAGCCTGATCACACAGATTTGTGATAGCTGAGGGTCTAGCTTAGGAAAGATCACGTCGTTTAAGAAGTCTTCCATCATCGCGATCAATGGACGTAGCCCAGTATCTCTAGCTGCAGTCAGCTTGTATTCATTGTTCGACTCAGACATAGATTGTTGGTTCGTTCCTCTTGAAAGGTGACCATAACCTGGAAGTTCGTCCGGAGACATGTTAAAAGATGCTAAGATGTTTCTAGAGACTGAGTCGTAAAGAAACTCAAACTCACCATCTTTTCTTTGGGCTACCATCGGTACCCATTCAACGTTATCTTTCTCGCCCACACCAAAAATCGGAAAATGGAATGAGTTACTAACGTTATTGACTGTACTCATGAATTGGTTTTTCATGTTGTCGATGACATTTTGATCAACGTCATCACTTCTTAACACGATCATACCCTTAGCTGCACGACCATTCTGAAAGTACAATTGATTGTACGCTTCAATAGAAATATGTGTAGTTACTGCAGTAATCGCTGTGTCTAATGGAGTTAGTGGGTAACCATTGTGCTCCACATCAGTGGTCGGGAAGATGTTGTACACATACATCTCGTCACCGGTGAATGCCTGCTTCGGTTGACCCTCTAGTACTTGGATATATGCGTAGCCGTAGTCGTTCATGATGTCCATGTCAATCTTGTCTACTACATTGTCACCTGTTTGCGTTTCAAGCATTTTTAGAGAGGCCCTACGTAAGTTGTCGGCCATCTCGCCTTTTCTTACAGCCTTGTAAATAGTACCTGGATCTCTAGGACGGAAACGGTGAAACTTCGGTTTTTCATTCTCGTCTCTGTCGTCGTGGTCGTAAATAAACTCTGTAGCATGACGCCCAAAGCCTAGACCGTTTTCGAATTGCAGTTTGATGAACATTGGAAGAGTTAGCTTTTCGTTATCTCTTAAACCTTCATTGCTACCGCAGTTATCTAGTGTCTTCTTGAATTTTGAGATCCTGCGCTCGATTTTCTCCATCTGCTCAGGCTCAATTTCTTTCTTAACTTCTTGTCTGATGTCGACTTCATAACCAACGCCGAATCTATCTTTTCTAGGCTTGCCTAGCATGAAACCGGTGTTACCGCGAGAACGTAGAATACAAGCTACCAAGTGATCTTGGTTCTTAATACGTTTAATTACATCGTCAGGAAGAAGTTTCCTTTTGATCTTAAACATTCCGGCATAGTGGTCGTACTGGTTAGGGCTTTCGGTGAAAGCTAGAGAAGGTACCTTGTCAGCTTTAGCAGTACCAGATGCACGCATGATCATCGACAGAACGTCTTTGTCGTCAGACTTAGAGTAGTTCGTCGAGCTCTTTATCAACATCTCAGCTGCTCGCTGATCCATTGGGTACACTTTATCTTTAAAATCCATTATTCACTCCAGACCGTTGCCAGATACCTGACTGGTTCGCTGCTCTTATTCTTTATGCTTATTTTACCAAAACTGCCTGTGCACAATGTGACAGAGGCCTTCGTGACAGTTTCAACACCGTGGTTCAGTGCTTTTACATCAGTCTCTTTCTCATCTACCTTGAGCTCTAGATCTCCGTCAGCTTCTAGGTAGTACATGTGAGCTTTGTCGATCAGGAAACTCAAATTAACTTTCTTCTTTTTGAACTCTTTTCCACGTATGTTAGTATCTACTGTGATATCTTTTTTCTCTAAATCGATCGATGTGATCACACCATTTAAGCCGTCAACATTGACACATGCACCAATCGTTGCAGGGCCATCAAACTTCAAGCTAACTAGACCATCTTTGCATGTGGCTTCTAGGCCAGTGTAACTGTTCTTGATGTTAGAATATAAAACTTTCTCTTCGCCTTGGAGGATAAACTCTCGATTGAACTTGCTAGAACCGCTCTTCACGCCAACATACGAACGGTCCATGTCGATGGACTTGCTCACTGGATGAGAGTTCGGTTTATTGTCTTCGTAAGTCACTAAACCTATGTGTATATTAGTCTTGATCATGAAACCTCCGTGCTAAGATTACGTCGATTAAAAATTCCAGACTATGCCTCTCTTCTTCCCGTCCTTGACTTCAGGCTTCTGCTGCTCTCTGGCTTGGGGTAACTGGGCATAGATCAACTTCTTGTTATAGTCTTCCACGATCTGTTCTCGTGTCTTGCCTTCGTTCTCGTCTTTCTTCTTGCCGGTGCCAATAGCAAAAGCTAAAGTCTTTTTAACTTTACCGAAAATGTTCTGAAATAAGTAACGGGCGGAGTCCATGATATCTGCTTCGTCGCCGGTGTCATCCAAAACGTCAGTGGCTACTTTGGTAACTGGATTGAGTTTCCAGTGATAGATCCCGAAACCATTGATCACTAACTGGTTGTTCACAGTCTTGAGAATCTTCAATCGTCTGAATCCATTGCTGAGTACAATAGCACTCTTAGTAGCGCCGACCGAAGCTGCAGTATCTTTAGTGAAAGTACCACAACGGATAAACTTTCTGAGCATCTTGATGTATGCAGGGTATGCAGGATCTGGGTACCACTCATCAATACCGTATTTTTCTTGCCATTCTTGACATATTTTGACGATGTCATCCGGCTCTAGACCAGGCTGAGAGTAACAATCAATAACTAAGAACTCTTCGGTAGGGAGTTGTGCTCCAACAATCATTGCATGGTTAGCTGTATAACCAAAGTCCATGCCAGCGTAAAATGGTAGCCCAAGACTCTTCAAATAGGCAACAAAGGCATCAAAGTCGGATTTCTCATCAGGCGGTGGTACTTCACCACGTACCATGATCCATGCATTTTCCAAAGTGATGACGTTACCACCCTCTTTAGAGTCAAATCTAGGAAAAACTAACCCTGCAGTACTTGGCTTATTGCATCGGTACTGGGCCTCTCCGACATCTGGGTTAACTTTAGCGATGGCGATGATGGTAGCATCAATAGGCTTCCAAAGGTCGCCTGTCATATCTGGTGTTTTCTTAGTGTGCAGTTTTGTCTTGCATACAGAAAGAAGCTTACACTTGGTACAGCCCTCAAAAGCTTCTACTCTTTCGTACTTGTCTTTGTCTTTGTCATCGACTGTCTTCTCAAACAGCTCTTCAGACATTTGCATGAATGGTAACTGGACAGGAACGTAACGGACAACTTTTGGCAATTCAGGCTTACAGCGCTCTGGAGGACAGTACTCAGTCATGTCTAGTACGTTCCATCGTAGAACTTTCTCGTCTAAGCCTGGAGCTTCTTGGATGGCCTTCTCCATTAAACCGAAAGCATACTTTCTAGTACTAAGTCTTACCACGATCGGGTACTTGCCTCGTTGAACACCTGGAATCATTTTAGCTTCTTCGTACGCTGATGGGTTACAAAGATCGACTTCGTCTACGAACATGATTTGTGTGTGGGCAGAGTTTGCACCTTTATCTGTCAAAACGATGATCTGAATGTAGCATTTTTCTTTCTTGTCGGTTAAGAACTCGATCCTTCTTTTAGAACTCGAGTTCAACTTCCAGCCTTTTGTATGCAAGTACGGAAGCACCTTTAGCATGAATGTTTCACAGTATTCTACAGCTTTAGCAGACTGATCTAAGATAGCTGCAGCGTGAGCAATGGTAGTTCTGAAATGGATTAATAAGAGGATCTCTAGGATTGAGGCAGTTAGAGTCTTGTAACTGTCTCGAGAAGATAGCCAAATGTAGCCTGGTGTGATGTTACCGGTGTTTCTTCTGACAGCTTGGTAGACTTCCCACATTGCTTCGATGGGTGAACTGTTGGATTCATCTTCGATACTGCCCATCGGCATGTACAAGTCTAGGTACGTGTGAACCCAGGCCCTGATCTCTTCAGGGCTATCTAGAAACTTGAGGATGTCCTCATCCTTTTGCTTCTCAAACGATTCTGCGTTAAATTGGGGGGCTGTTTGCCCCCCGTTATTTTCAATCATACTTAAGAGATTAACGCCTTACGAACGATTATTAGCCTCATTCACATACGATTCAGGACGTTCGACCATATTCTGGAAGTCACGGACCTCTTTGGCCTCTTGACGTTCTAGCTCGTGGTCTCTAGGGAAAGCGATCACTCCACCTAGAGTTCCTAAAACAGTAGCGATCGAAGTAGCATTTTTTACTGCTTCTTCTACTGCTTTGGATGCATCGTAGATGTGCATTTCTTCGAAGTGACCTAGAGTGTGCGACTCAGCATTGTAAACTAGAGTCTGATCGTTAGAAAGTTTTTCGTAAATTTCGTCAGCTTCTTCTTGAGATAGACCTACGTTTTCTAGGAGCCTAGTTAGTGGCTCTAGAAGAGCAGGTACTAATACTTCGCTAACAGGTGAACCTTCTGTGTATTTGTCGTACAGCATCAAACTTGCGTTGATCAGTACTCGACAACCACCAGGTAAAACACCGTGAGTAACCGCAGAACGTACTGCACAAACAGCATCCTCGCAGCGGTCATGACGTTCTTTTAATTCTCCGTTACTAGCTCCGTAAACTTTCAGTTTTGCAATCCCCGAAGTTAACATAGCTAGACGTTCTTCTAGAAGCTCTTTTTCTCTAGCACCTGCAGCGTTCTTGATCTTCTGTTGAATAATTGTCGAGCGAGCTTCGATGTTCATTTGTTCTGGATCGCCGAGAACTGTACAGCGGAAACGTTGGATCTCCATACGTTCCATACCGAAACCAAAGTCTTCTTTTTTAGCATCTTTCAAATTGTTATTCATGTCGAACACTTTAGCGCCTGTGAAGGCAGCTAAGTCGTCTAAGAATTCTCTGCGACTGTTCACGATCTGAGTCATTGGAGTTAACATAGGTACTACGTTCAACGTGCCTGGATCGGCCATGTTGTAGCTTAGCTCTAGAAGAACTGATTCACTAAAGCCGTGAGCTACTAGTACCAGGTCTCGGCAGTCACTCTGTCTTCCTTCTACGTATGATTTACCTAGTTCATCTAAAATAGCGTAGAATCTCACCAGGTCAGTCACTTGGCCATCGAAAAGGACAAATTTTGGTTTCTCTAAGATAACCATGTTATTACCTTTGTCATTGATGAAGTTCTGATGGAACTTACCTGCTGACTCTTCGTAACCCATAGCGATAGGAAAGCCCTCTACTACTTCTACCTCAAACTTGTCTGGGCCAGTTAACTCTTGAATTACTACGTGACTGCTGTCGCTGTAACCCACAGTTTCGAAAGCTTTGATAACGAAATCCGCCATTTCAGCATCGCCATTAGCAGAGACCTGCGCTACTTTTTTAAGTAGATCTTGGTTCTCTTGACCGATCTGGATAGCTGATTTTCTGATAAAAGGTACTACATCATTTTTAACTGCAGCACTGATCTCACGAGCAGCTTTCTGTGGAGAGTACTTAGGGTGTTTGTCTGTGAACTCAAACAGTTTTCTTACAATCGCTTCTGATAGTACAGTAGCGGTCGTCGTACCGTCACCTGCTTCGCTCACAGTTCTTGTAGCAGCATCACGAGCTTGTTCAATAATAAGATGCTCATAACTGTTTTCAGATCCTAAGTTTCTAAAGATAGTTACACCATCTTTAGTATTTTTATTCGGTATTCCCGGAAGTTCGCTCTCGATGATCACGTTCCTTCCACCTGGACCAAGGGAAGCGCCCACGATTCTACTAATTCTGTACATCGTGCTCAATGTGATTTCTCTTAATGGTGCATGTTCAGAAAGGAACATTTTACTTGAGGTCTTTACTTTTTTGTTTGACATTCGTACTCCTTTAGAGTATTTGGGTGTTAATCATCAACAGTTTATCGTGAACACACGATAACCGTTCGTGGAGGTCCTTATGAAAAAGATACTTTGGCTAGATGTGGACGACGTGCTTCTAGACTTTTGCGGAGACTTTAATGAGTGGCTAGCCGAGAGAATCGGTGATGAATTAGGCCCCAAGCTCCCGCCAGGTTTTAGTAGAAACTACGTTCCCAAAAAATGGAATTATGAATGTCTTCCGATCGGAAAAGATGAAGTCTGGAAGCACATGAAGGTATATATTGATCAACATAGCGGCAACTTGAATGTGTTGCCAGGTGCTGTTGAGATGTTGAATGCAGCTAGAGGTATGGGTTGGGAAGTTAATTTAATCACTGCTCATCCAGGCTACTTGATGGAAGAAAGAATCAAGAATTTAAAGAAGCACGGTCTTATATTTGATCATTTCTATTCTTGTAATCACTTCAATACCAATGGTACTTCTATGAAGATCAAGAAGGTTGATCTAATTAATTCACTCACGGAAAAGAATCGAGTCGAGATCTTCGTAGACGACAGACACGACACTGTGAGAGACTATCTAAAAAACAGTACAGCTTTAGTCAAAGCAGGTGTGAGCCCTTGGTATCCTTACAACAACGATTCGTATCTGACTTCCATGGATGAAGACAGCGAAGAACTCAAGAGAGGGTTCACAGTAACCAGCTGGAACGAGAACAAATGGAAAACCGTCATCGACATGCACGGTCAAGTAATCAGTTTAATGGAGAGATACGATGGAAAATATAAAAGAGCAAAGCTTATTGATAGGATTCTGCGGTTCCCCCTTTTCGGGTAAGACTACCACTGCACTGATGTTGAGTGCTAAACTCAAAAAGGAAGGATTCCAAGTCGAATTCTTGCCTGAACTAGCACGCAAGGTTATCAGGAACAACAAAGTAATCGGTAAAGGGTTAGAGCATTCAGATCAGGAAGCTATCAAGATGCTTCAAGAAAATGAAGAGAATGTCTCTAAAAGTTGGAATGGCGATGGTTGTATCACTATCAGTGATGGTAGTACAATCAACAGTCTGTATTATTTGGGTCACGCTAGCCCCGAGAACATCGCTCAAGAAGCTAAAAGATATGACCTCATCTTTGCGTGTGGCATGATCAAAGTCAGGAAAGCTCATGACGATGACAATCGAATACATGACAAGAACTTTTCTGAGATCATGAATGAAGAGTTCATCTTTAGTCAAGCATTGGCAGCCTGTCCCAACGTTATTCACATGGTTGGCAGCCCGGATGATAGATTGAGCTTATCTTTTAGAAAGATCATGGACATCTTGAGGAACTTATGATTGTAAAAATTCTTAGCAGCGTCAGAGCTGTTATAGACAGCTATTCTCAAGACGAGCTAGATAAAGTCAGGAAATACTTGTCTTACCAAGACAAAAGTGCTTTATATTTGCTGACACGTCTTAAGAAACAAAAATGGTTCAAAGAAAACAAGCCAGAAGAATACCAGGCTCGCATGGCTGAGATTACAAAGGATTTAAATAAGACGCTGCTAGAGTTCGATGGTAGTAACTACTTCTTCAAACCTAGCCAAATAGAGCACATTATCAAAGATCTCAAGATACCTGTCATTGTAGCAGAAGATAGGACCAAAAAGCTTGAGCTAATCCCAATGCAATGGAAGAACCCGTTCCCGCATACTCCATACCCGTACCAGCCAATAGTCATACGTGCCCTTTTAGAGAATAGACACGCGAACGCCGAACTTTGCACAGGTGGAGGGAAGACGTACATTATCATGAAGTGTGCTACAGATTCAGGGCTGAAGACAGTTATTGTCACCCCTAGCGAGTCGATCTGGAGAGAGATTTACAATGACATGGTTCACTTTTTAGGCATTGAGCAAGTAGGTTCATTCTCGGGTGAGAAGAAAGACTTAGGCAAGAAATACACGGTAGCTATCTCTAAATCAGTTTCTATGGTCGAAGAAGGCTCTAAAGAATGGAAGTTCTTTCAGTCGGTACAGTACGCTATATTCGATGAGGCCCATACTCTGCCTGCTGAACAGTTAGCACTAATGTGTAACCATGTATTGGCACACGTGAACATGAGAAGCTTCTTGAGTGGTACCATGAGTGATCCGTACGGCGGTACTCTGATCAATGACATCGTAGGCAAAAATGTGTTCAGGATGACTACTAGAGAAGGCATCGCAGGAGGCTACTTAGGTGATGTTGATGTCACTATGGTCGGGGTTAAAAGCCAAGATCCTAAAAAGAAAATCAGTGATCCAAATAAATGTAAACGCTTCCATCTATACGAGAACCCCAACGTCATTAAGTTCATTGCTAGTTTAGCAAATGCTTCCTGGAACGCTAGACAAGAGAGCACATTGATCTTGGTCAGTGAGATTGAGCAGATCGCTGTACTCAAGAAACTGATCACTGTGCCGATGAATTACGTCCACGGCAATACCATCAAGGCTAGTGAACTTGTGGAGTACGGTTTGACTAAAGTAGACAGTCACCTCGAGGTAGAGAAATTCAATAGAGGCGAGTCTAAAGTTCTCATCGGGACTAGTTCTATCAGCACCGGTACTAACATTTACCCGACACACAATACAGTTAACTTTCAGGGTGGAGCTTCTGAGATCCAGACTCGTCAAGGTACGATTGGTAGATCAGTAAGAAAGCTTGATCAATCAAGGTTTAAGGAGTTCCATAAGCCGAACCCTAGGACTAAGATATGGGATTTCAAGGTGGCCGATATCAATGTCATTGAAAGGCACGCCGCTACAAGGACAGAGTGGTACAAAGATGTAACTGACAACTTCAGAAGCATCGGCATTTAGGAGTTCTGATGAAAGCTGTAAAAAGAGACAAAATAGAGAACCATTGGGACGACTTTAAAAGGTTGACTCAGAACATCAGTAGTATCCTAGACGTCAACATGGGCGGCATCAGGACCAAAGCTCAGATGGACAAGCTCCAGAAGGAGCAGGTTGAATTGTTGATGGATTTAGAGTTGCAGTTCAGAGATACTCTGACTAAGAAAGCGCCTAAAAGAAGTGACAAATTGTACCAGAAATTCATGGCCACAATCGTTGTGGAGAACCAGAATATTCTTACTGCCCGCCCTTACTTCAGAGAGAAAGCAGCTAGATTCAGTAGTAAGATCACTCCTGCACTTAAGAATAACGATTACAAAGAACTTCAAAAATACCACATTAACTTCAATTTCATCAAGTACGCAAGAGAGCACTGGGAAGGTCAATTACCACCAGTGGCTGAAGACTTGTATCAGAAGATCGAGAGTACGCGAAATAGCTTGCTCGAGAATACACTGCCTTTAGCTATTAGTCGAGCTAGACTATTCTACGAGAGTACGCCTAAGTCGGACATTACATTGCTCGACTTGATTAACGCTGCCGTCATTGGCTTGGTCTCAGGTGTAGACAAGTATAGCGGCATTTACTCTAAAGTGTTCAGGAGTGTGTGCATTGGCCGTATGTCCGGAAACATGGTTGACTTGTACAGTGACACCTCACTTCACTTTTACCCTTCAGACAAGAAAATCCTATACAAAGCTAACATCATCAAACATAGAGCCAGAGTCGAAGATCTTCAAGAACTGACTGACCTGATCAACGCTGACTTACAAAAAGAAGCAGACGAGAAAGGTCAAGCAATCCCGGAAGTCATCACACTCAGTAAACTTCACAGTCTACTGATGGCTCAATCGACTGTCAGTGCAGATGCTACTAAAGAAGAAGACGAAGAGGGTTCTAACGTCTACACCTACGCAGGCGATCCGAATGAAGACGTAGAAAAACGTGTTTCAGAGAACGAAGCGTACAAGAAAGTCGTAGAAGCTTCGAGCTGCCTCGATAACATGGAAAAGAAAGTCTTAAGATTGAGAGGAGTGACTATATGAAAATGATTACTACTAATGGCGTGCTGATTTGTTCGCCATACTATGAACTAGGCAAGGGTATCGAGGGCACAGGAGCTGCTGGTGGATTCAAACGAGTCAAACAGAAAGAGACGCTCTATGCGCTGGACGTATTAGACGACGCTGCTATCAAAGTCGGCGAAGATAGAATCATTCCGAAAGGCTCTAAAGTATACCTGAGAGAAGAAATTCTTTCTTCTCACCCATGGGTACGAAAGATCTACTCGCGTGAAGTCGATGGACAGACTCAAGAGTACATCTTGGTTGAGTTTGATCAAGTAGTAGCTTTAGAAAGAGAATAATCAGGAGAATCAATGTTTAAATTATTATTAGACACCGGGTCCATTTACAACAGGACCCTGAATCACTATACCCATGCGCTTCAGTACATGGCAACTTTAGAAGAAATGGGCGAACTAGCTCAAGTCTTGTCTAAGATCTACCGACGCAAGAATGTTGAAGAGAACATGAAAGCCATGGTAGAAGAGGCCGCTGACGTCATCAACATGGTTGAGCAATCGATGCATGCGAACAGTAGCGTTGAATATCTGAACTTGCTGCATGAACCGGTATACTATAATAGACCAGAACTAGCTGTGGCAGCATATTCTAAGAAAGCTGCCAGATTTGCTCTACTGATTTCTACGGCCATGGAAATGAGAATGGAAGATCCAAGTCTACGCGAAGACGTAGACGGTTCGGACATGATGGTCTTAGGTGCCGATATGCTCAGTTCACTAAGAGACATGTTGAATGCTTTTGGTTTCGGCGATGAAGAAGTGCAAGAGGCTAGAGAATTCAAGCTAAACAGGATCGTCACAAGAATGAACGAAGACGAGCAAAAGGCGAAAAATGCTTAAGTTACTATACGTGGGCGACCCTCACGCCACAGTTACTAATTTGACAGAAATGGAGAAGCTAGTTGGCTTCATCATCGAAAAAGCTCTAGAGAATAACGTAGATTACGTAGTTTTACTGGGTGATTTATTTCACACTCATGCAGTTATCAGGATGGAAGTTCTAGATTTCTGGATGAAGACGTTTGTCAGATTTGCTGAGAAAAAGATCAAAGTCATCTCTCTAACAGGTAACCACGACAAACCAGGCTCTGTCGAGAAAGATAAGATGTCAGCACTGTCAGTTTTCAAGTTTTGGAAGAC
>Ga0172380_10008495_pt1 | contig 11218 bp, 11 predicted proteins | sample Leawe162metaG_FD_119747 | JGI IMG/M metagenome (GOLD analysis project Ga0172380, IMG submission 119747) | Leachate microbial communities from a municipal landfill in Southern Ontario, Canada - Leachate well 162 metaG | ecosystem: Engineered > Solid waste > Landfill > Unclassified | place... | reverse complement strand
ATTGGCATGGGTGCCGTGGGATTGCCGTGTTTCACCCACTGGTCGTTCTGGCAGAGCCAGGTGTCTTCCTGAATTCTTTCGTAAACGATGAATCCTCCGACAGTAACGAGGATACCTGCGAGAAATGCGAGAATGATATTCTTCATAAGATGGAAGGAAATGTTAGCGGCAGTGTATAGGGGTTTTGGGAATGGGGGGAGAGGGCATGGATATGTATTTCCTTCTCCCTTTTGTTCATTCACGAGATTACGCCGGCTTTATTTTCTTCTCCTTGTATCGGTGAGACACCGTTTCCGCGATGAGAATCTTAAGTGTCAGAGCATCATTCGTCACCTTGAGTTTTTCTGCCTTGTCAGGTGAGTTGGCTATCTCCTTGGCATATCCGATTCCCGCCTTTCGGACCATATCCTGTATCTGTACGGACTGGTTCTGGTCTTTGGGAATGATGCGGAGAGACAATTCTTGGCCTGTTTCGCGATTCTGTTCGCTTGCCGGGAGAAGCTCGAAGCGGATACCTTTCTTCCCATTGGCTTTTTTGATGACTTCATCCAATTCTTTCGCGGCATCCTTTTTCATTTGTTCAGGAGATTTTGGCCCTCGTCCCTTTCCCCCCTCCCACAACTTTGTGTTCGACCCGCGTTCATGAAATCTCTGCTCTCGATCGTTCTTTTGCTGCTCATACGTCTTTGCAATCTCAGGATGTTCCTGAAGATACTGTTGCTTTGCCTGATATATTTTTTCTGCCGCCTGATCTGCAAGCTCCGTATCACTTGATGATGCATTCAGTTGATATTCGGCATTGACGGCTTGATAGCACTGCTTGGCGCGTGCGCATTCCCGATTATTTGATTTAATTCTCCCGAACACGACAATTGATGCAAATGATTTGTCATAGTTGCTTGTATCAGGATGCTCGCTGTTCTTGCTCACTGCATCGAACCATGTGATTTCATCATGATAGTAGGCGACTTTTTCTTCGGGGGTGAGCACCTTCAAAGCTGCATCAAAGATCTCTTTTTGATAAGGCTCCTTGAGAGTTTCCCGTGCCGAGCTGATGAATTGATCTGCTTCGCGAAGCTGTCGCTCAAGTTGTTCGGGGTTTTTGGTATCTTTTTTTTCTTTCTCCTCACTTTTCTCCGTTCCTTCTTTTTTTTCATCTTTCTTCCCCTTTTCTTCCTCATTGCTCTTTGCGTGCGTCTTTTCAGATGCATTCTTGGGGGTTTGGGCTTGCGTCACTTTATCAGCCGATTCCACTAAACCTATTCCAAGAAGTCTCCCACTCACATCCTCTTTTGGTGTCTTCGGGGTATTGCCGGATCTCGCATGGTCTGGGGATTGATCTATTTTCTGTCCGATTATTGGCAGAGTTAACGATCGTTCCTTCTCTTCCGCTGCCTCGTGTATTGTGACCGTTTCCGATCGCTCCAGTTCCGCCTTATTCAAGGACTCAGTTTTTTCCGGCGATAATGTCGCCATTTCCGGCTTACTCTGGGGTTGTTCCGGTTGTTCGGCGGGAGATGTTCCTGTTTCGGGGCCCGCAAAGGAAAGGAGCCGATTTTCACAGTTCTTTTGTTGCCCGATAGTGAGATGATTGCATCGGAACATGGGAGACTACGTAAATCAGTGATCAAGTATCATGAGTGCCTCCTGCATCTCCTCTTCGTCAGAGAGACTTTCCTCCTGTGCGGACGGCTGTACCGGAGCAGGCGCATTCGGGGCGGGAAGGTTTGCGTTCCCGGGTTCGGATGTCCCCGAATTTTCCATGGGAGGATTTGGCATGTGTGTATGAGAAGGATTTCTTATTATTTTACCATTTATTCGAATATATTGAAATGGTCGGCAGGTAATGGGGATTCGAACCTGGCTACATCGAGGAATTTGTAGCCTATAGGCGGAACAGTCGTATTCCCATGATGGCGGAGCCACGTCAGATTAATCTGACGTGGCGGAGAGGGGGGGATTTGGTTCGTCTCGCCCTTGCGGGGCTCGCTCACCATAAACTTCTCATCCCCCCTGTGGAATTTTTCACGAGCGTCGGAATTTTATGATGTTGTGAGAGTGGCGGAGAGGGGGGGATTCGAACCCCCGAGACCTTTTCAGGTCTACGCGCTTTCCAAGCGCGCGCACTAGGCCACTATGCGACCTCTCCGTGTGCGTCGCTACTCTATCAACGGAGTATGGATGAAAGGAAGCAGAATCGACGGGGAAGTGTGCAGTATGCAGCACGCAGGAAAGTTCGTTGAAAGCTAGCCGTCAATCACTGCAGATTTCAGGATTCTTGATGCAAGAAGTGTGAAATTACTTCTCGCAACTGCACAGGCATCGACACATGGCCTTGGACCAGAGGGTCAGGTTTATGGCGAGGGCGATCAGTGCCAGAGAGCCGTTGGAGCTGCCGAAGGTCGCTCCGCCTCCTCCAAAGAGCACCTGATAGACTCCGGCGAGGGAGGCCAGGGTCGTGAGGAAAAGGATGAGACAAATGATCCAGTTCATGGCAGCGCAAGCCGAGGAACATGAGTTTTTCATAAGGAAAAGGGAGGAGGAATGGTCGTAAGACGGCAGAAATGTAGCGGTGACGGCTTCTTTTGACAATTTCAAAGGAGGAAGGTTCATGTTCTCATGTCATTGAGTACCTTCCTTCCGGAGCTTGCGGTATTCTTCCTGCATGAAGATCTCACTCGAATGGCTCTCGGAGTTCATCACTTGGAAAGAACATGATCCGCAGACGATTGCGCGCCGCCTCACGGCTTCCACGGCTGAGGTGGAAGAGGTGGAAGTCCGCGGAGGCTCGCTGGATCACTGTTGCGTGGGGAAAATCCTCACACTTGCCAAGCATCCGAACGCCGACCGTCTCTCTCTGTGCGAAGTTTCAACGGATCAGGGGAAGAAGCGCGTAGTATGTGGCGGAACCAACCTGCGAACGGGGATGCGTGTGGCGTTCGCGCACATCGGCGCGCAGGTGAAGTGGCACGGGGAGGAAATGGTCACGCTTCAGAAGGCGAAGGTGCGCGGTGAGGAGAGTGAAGGAATGATCTGTGCTGCAGAGGAGCTGGGGATTGCCGATCTTTTCCCGAATTGCACCGGTCACTTGATCGTGGATCTGGGCGACGGGGACGACGGAGTCGGCAGGAGTCTGCGCGAGTATCTGGGGCTCAATGACACGGTGCTTCATATTGATAATCATGCGATCACGAACCGCCCCGACCTCTTCTCACACATCGGATTCGCACGCGAGTGCGTGGCACTGGGACTTGCGACATGGAAAAAAGTTCCTAAGGCGAAAAAGCTGATATTCCCGAAGACGGCACTGCCGTTCGAAGTGATCCTTGAGCAGAAAAAACTCGTGCCGCGGTATTGCGGTTGCACGCTTTCCATCGCTGCGTCCGGAGAGACGCCTTCCTGGATGAAACGTCGGCTGGAAGCAGCAGGCATGCGCTCTCTCAATCTGCCGATTGATATCACAAATTATGTGACGGTGGAGCTTGGGATGCCTCTCCACAGTTTCGATATTGCCGATTTGAAGGGCTCCATTCACATTCGTGCGGCGGAGGAAGGCGAGAAGGTTGTCACGCTGGATGATGTGGCACGCGTGCTGCCTGCAGGATCGGTCGTCATGAGCGATGATCATGGCATCTTCGACCTGATGGGCATCATGGGAGGACTCCGGAGTTCCACGAAGGATGCCACACGTTCCATTTATCTCCACAGTCCCGTGGTGGATCCTGTCGCCATTCGCACGGCAGTCATCGGGACGGGGCACCGCACGGACGCCGCGACGATTTATGAAAAGGGCATGCCACCGGTCATGGCGGAGCAGGGATTATTCCGTGCACTCGAACTTTTCCTGACACTTGTTCCCGGAGCGACGATCACCTCCAAACTCGTATCGTGGGGGACGGATGGCTCTCCGCGTCCGATCACGTTCTCCCATAAAGATGCAGAGCGCTCTCTAGGCGTTGTTATTCCGGAGAAAGTGACGAAGAAAATTCTCACCGACCTCGGCTTCCGCGTTGCCCGCAGCAGCGTCACTCCCCCGCTCTGGCGCGTCAAAGACGTCACGGGTCCGCACGATCTGGCAGAGGAAGTGGGGCGGGTGTACGGCTACGACAAGATTCCGTCTTTGCTTCCAGCGGCCACTCTGGAACCGCCGCCCCGCGATCAACGCGTGCATCGACTTCGTGATGATCTCAAAGAAGCAGGCTTCATTGAAGTTGTGCCGCTCTCTCTCCTTGGTCCGGATTTATTGAAGGCTTGCAGGCTCGATTTGCATGATGCAATCGAGGTGGAGAATGCGCTTGGCGAGGAGCTCAGTCTGATGCAGACGAGTACGCTGCCGCGCCTGCTGGAACATGCCGGCAGGAACATGCTCTCGGTGGAAGAAAAACTCAAAACATTCGAATGTGCTCATGTCTTCAATCAGCGTGAAGGCGAATGGCTGGAGTGCGGGCTGCTCATCGCGGAGCGCAGGAGCGGGAAACTGAAAGAGACCCCTTTCCTGGAACTGAAGCAGGTAATTCTTGAGGAACTCCGCGGAAGCGGACTTGATTTTGAAATCCGGGCGACAGAGAAGATTCCGTTCGGTCATCCGGGCCGCAGCGCGGATATTCTTGTCGGCGGGAAAGCGGTGGGAATGGTTTTTGAAGTGCATTCACAGGTCGCTGCGGCATTCGACCTGCCCGGCAGAGCGGCTGCGGCGCTCCTCGATCTAACATCCCTTCTCAGTCAGAGTGCACCGGCAACGGTCATGCAGCCCGTCTCGCAATTCCCTGCGATCACCTACGATCTCACGGTGACACTGGATGCCTCCCGTTCGACGGGAGAGCTCCTTCGGAAGATCCGCTCAAGCTCGCCGATGCTCGAGGAAGTGGCGGTTGCCGATCTGTACGACGGATCTTCATTGGAGAAAGGCCGGTACAACCTGACCGTGCGTTGCACCTACCGCGCCAAAGACCGGACGCTCACGGAGGAGGAGGTGAAGAAGGAGCATGGGAAGGTGGAGGCGCTTGTCAGGGCGTAGGAAGTGGAAAGTGCAGAAGTGGAAAGCGGAAAAGAGCTCAATTCTCTTGAGGCCCATTCTTTGCGGTATACTGTTTTTCAATGAACAGACCTAGTATTTCCACGGGGAGAGGGGATGACGGCTCGACGGATCTCATCGGCGGGAGCAGAGTCTCCAAATCTTCCGTGCGTATGTTCGCCGTGGGGAGCGTGGATGAACTCAATGCGTGTCTGGGTCTCGTACTCGCCGAGGAACAGATGCCCCCCGAACTTCGCAGTTCCCTCGAGCGCATTCAGCGCACGCTCTTCACCGTCGGCGCCGACCTCGCTTCCCCCTCTTCACCCTCGCGTCTCACGGAGGAAATGGTGCAGACACTGGAGAAGTGGGGCGTGAGTCTGGAGGCGGAACTTCCGCCGCTCACGCGCTTCATTCTCCCCGGCGGCTCACGTCTCGCGGCCCTTCTCCATCAGGCGCGCGTCATCTGCCGGCGTACCGAACGCTGGTGCGTGGCCCTCAAAGAGGACGGTCCCGTCCCTACGGCGACGCTCCTCTTCCTCAATCGTCTGAGTGACGTGCTGTTCCTCGCTGCGCGCATGGCGAATAAGATTGCGGGGAAGCAGGATGTGGTTGTGTAGGTTCTGTTTATCGCGCACTCGGAGGGGCGCTCTGGTTATTTGAACGTAGAAGTTCCTAAATCCTTCCCTCTTCCACCTTTGTCCGGCGACAAAGGTGGAGCCAAAACGCCGGCGCGCCAACCCCAACCCGCCCGCCCCTGTGCCTCCTCACCTCGCCTCCAAGGCTTCGGCTCGTCTCGTCGGCAACGATTAGGAAACAGGGCCTTCCCCTTCACCCCCCGTGGCGCGTCACCACCCCAGATTTTATTGATGTTTCAGATTTGTGCTGCTTGGGGAAATCCTAATATCCCCCAGAAGTTCAGCGCACACAGAAAGAGGAAGAGCGCGAAGAGCGGGAGCGCTATGAAAATGAAGAGCGGCCATGAAACACCTTCCTTCCTTTTCACACTCAGATACAAGCTCGTTCCCCCGTAGAGAATGGCCACTGCGATAAGAGGCAGATCGGCGACTTTGAGCCACCACACCGCCCACGGGGCGCCGACTTCATTTCTCACAAGAAGGTAGGCAACGAAGAAGCTTCCACCGAGGAGATAGAAGAAGAACGAAGAGAAGGCGTGAAGAAACTTACTCACGCATCCATCGTACCACTGATCCAAGGATGATGTTTACTTCTTTCCTTTCCGCTGCACCACGACGCGCTTGCGGCCCTGTGCGCGCCTTCGCGCGAGCACGCGACGCCCATCGAGCGTGGCCTTCCTCTTGAGGAATCCATGCTTCCGCATACGCCGGCGCCACTTGAGTTTTCCGAGCATAAAGTTGACCGTTAAGGCTGCCAAAGCCTACAGACGGCCTCTTCCGTGGTCAAGGAAGGAACCGCCTAAAAAGCGCGGAATTTCATCCCGCCTTTCACTTCCTTGTACTCTCCCGTAGACTCCGTGCACCTATGTTTACCCTCCAACGTCTTCCCTCAGGTCTTCCGGTCCTTACGGCTCCCAGTACGGGCGTGCAATCCGTGACGGTCATGGTCTTTGCCGGTGCGGGATCGCGGTATGAGGCGCAGAAAGAGCGCGGGATCAGTCACTTTCTGGAGCACATGTTCTTCAAGGGCGGCAAGAAGTACCGTTCAACCAAAGAGGTGAGCGCGGCCATCGAAGGTGTCGGCGGAGACTTCAACGCGTTTACGGGCAAAGAGTATGCGGGCTATTACGTCAAAGTCTCGGCGGAGCACGTCACACTCGCCACCGACGTGCTCAGCGACATGCTCATTAATGCTTCTTTCCCCGCGGAGGAAATTGAAAAAGAGCGCGGTGTGATCATGGAGGAGGAACGCATGTATCAGGACACGCCCATGTATCGGGCCGGTTGGGATTTTGAGCAACTCATCTTCGGCGATCATCCGCTGGGATGGGACACCATCGGGACGGAGGAGGTGATCCGTTCGGTGCAATGCGAGGATTTCCTCGCTCACAAGAAGCGACTCTATACGCAGGACAATCTGGTGGTGACCTTCGCCGGTCATATCACCGACAAAAACGCCATGGCGCTCTCTACGGAGTACTTCGCTCCCATCGGCGGCAAGAAGGGCGACAAGTTCATTCCCTTCAAGACGTTCGGTAAAGATCAGGTCTTCCTCCGGACCAAGAAAACCGAGCAGGCCCACCTCGTACTCGGCGTGCCGGGGATCGGTGCGCTCGACAAGGATCACTTTGCACACAAGCTCCTCGCCATCATCCTCGGCGGCAACATGAGCTCGCGTATGTTCCTGAACATCCGTGAGGCGAAGGGGCTCTGCTACTACATTTCGACGGAGGTGGACAGTTATCTGGATGCCGGCGCCCTCTCCACGCGCGCGGGGGTGGATCAATCGCGTCTGCACGAGGCCATCGGACTCATCGTGAACGAGTATGACGTCTGTGCGGCCAAGGGGGTTACGGATGAGGAACTCACGCGGGCCAAGGATTTCCTGAAAGGCCGTGTTGCCCTCTCGCTCGAAGATACCGAGGAGCGCGCGCACTACTACGGCAAGCAGCAGCTCCTGTATCCCGAGGTGCGTGACATTCCTCGGTACTTCGCCGAAATTGAGAAAGTGACGAAGGAACAGGTAAATGCGCTCGCGAAGCGGCTCCTGACGCATGAAGCCCATCGATTGGTCGTCATCGGACAGGAGGAGAATAAGGCGAAACTGGAGTCGCTTATCGCTTAAGTGGTAAGTGACGAAGTGGAAAGTGCCGTACGCACTTGTAAATATTTTCCACTTTCCACTTCTGCACTTTTCATTTTCTCTCTACCATGTCGGCACTCTTCCCTTCGCACTGATGCAACGCACCCTCATCCTCCTCAAGCCCGATACCGTCTCCAAGCATATCTGCGGCAAGGTCATCGCACGTTTTGAAGAAGCAGGATTCACGATCCGCGGGTGCAAGATGATCCGGCTGGACTCCGCCATTCTCCGCGAACACTACGCCCACATCGCAGATAAGCCTTTCTACCCCGAGGTGGAGCAGTTCATGAGCTCGCTTCCAGTTCTGGCAATGGTGATTGAAGGGGAGAATGTCGTGGAGAACGTACGCGAGATGCTGGGCGTGACGGACAGCCGCAAGGCCGCGCCGGGGACGATCCGTGCTGAACACGGAAAGGATCAGATGGTCAATGTAGCTCACGCATCGGACAGCCCTGAGACTGCGGAAAAAGAGGTGAAGCGGTTCTTCAAAGAGAGCGAACTGTTCAATTATTAATTTAATCTCTGACTATTGTCATAGTAGGGACACGGCATGCCGTGTCCCTACTGACGAACAACCAGCGACGTCATCCTGAGCTTGTCGAAGGAGGAGGCCGCGCTTCTTGACATGCGTTTCAATTATTAATTCTCCACCGGAATTTCCTTCAGCCCCTTCGATGATTTTGCTTTGGATGAGGCGGAGGAAACGGGAGCCGTTGGTTCCGGGGATACCGGCTGTTCATGATCGAGCAGCCAGTTCAGAGCCGCGTCGAGCTGCGGATCACGTCCGGCGAGCATATCCTCCTGTGTGCGGTCCACATCGATATCCGGATGGACTCCTTCCTTGCCCAAATCTTTGCCATTGGGCGTGAGCCAGTGCGCCACCGTCACGCGGAGGCTGCTGCCTCCGGGGAGGTCATAGACTTCCTGCACGGTTCCCTTGCCGAAGCTCAGCTTCCCGATGATTTTGCCGCGCTTCAGATCCTGCATGGCACCGGCGAAGATCTCCGAAGCGGACGCGGTGCCCGCATTGATGATCACTGCGAGGGGCAGATCGGGCTCCAACGGTCGGCCGTTCACGTAGTGATGGATTGGTTCCCCCGAACGGCGCTGAACGGTCACGATCTTGCCCTGTTTGAGGAAGAGTGAGGCCAGTTCCACCGCTCCTTCCAGGTAGCCGCCGCCGTTGTAGCGGAGATCCACGACGATTCCTTTCGCGTTTTCCCCCTTGAATTCCTTCAGGGCTTTTTCGATCTCGTTGATCGTCCCATCGCCGAATTGGTTGATTGCGAGATACCCGATCGAACCGCTTGCGGTCTTTTTCACCTCGCTCTGCACGCTCGGAACCGTGATATCGTCCCTCTTGATTTCAAAAGTGCGGAGTGCGGTTTCATTTCCGCGCATGATGCCGAGTTTCACGGCGGTTCCCTTGGGTCCCCGGATACGCTGGACGACGGAGTTCAGAGGCTCATCGGTGACATCGATATCATTCACTTTCACGATGATGTCCTCAGGGAGAAGGCCGGCGGCCTGTGCCGGAGACCCCTTGATGGGTGCCACCACCACCACCAGTCCTTTCCTCATCGTGAGCTCGGCGCCGATGCCGTGGAGTGTTCCCTGCAACGTTTCCTTGAAATCCTGATTTTCCTTCGGTGTCATGAAGGAGGTGTACGGATCGTCGAGTGCCTGGACGAGACCTGCGACGGCGCCATAGAGCATGGGGGTCACCTGCAGCTTCTCCGGTGCGATGTAGTGTTGCAGGAGCAATCTCCATACGCCCCACATCAACGAGAGGTTCACTTCCCGTTCCGGATCATGGACAAGGGAGCCGCTGGCCGTCTTTCCCTTGTAGAGGAATTCAAGTTCCTGAATGGTGTCCTGCGTGCTCTTCCTCTCGAAGGTGATCCCGAGTTCCCATCCCAATGCGAGGGTGAGGATGGGGAGGAAGACAAGGATGCCGACGCGGAAGAAGCGCTTCATAAGCGCAAAGTATCATACAGGATGGTTTGGGGATCGGATATCGATTTGGCGAAGAATAAGTGGAAAGTAGAAAGTAGAAAGTGGTAAGTATAGGATGAAATTGTCGTAGTTACTTTCCACTTACCACTTTTCACTCGTTCTCTTGTCAAAGAAGAATCTCCATTCACTAAAGACTTCGGCGCGCGTCAATGGGGAAACGAAAATCCTCGATTTGCTCATGGCTTTTCCGGATGCTGCGGATATCTTTGCCGCTTACAACCTTCATTGCTTCTCCTGTCCATTCGGTGCGGGGGAATCGATCGAAGACGGGTGTGCCGCGCACGGCTTTTCCACCGAGCTGACGGCCGAACTTATTGATGACTTGCAGAAGGCCTTTCCGTCACCGGCTCAATCTGTTCGTCGCAGGAAGAATGGTTCCAAATCCTCAAAGAACAGGAAGAGAAAGAGCATGTGATGGTATAAAATCCATACGATGGATATCGTCGTGCGCCCCGAGCGGCCGGAGGATCAGCGTGCATTGGACAGGCTGATGGTGGAATTGCAGGACCATGTCGCATCCTTGGATTCCTTTGGCAGGAATCGTCCCGGGGCATCCTTCGATGTGCAGGAATACTTCAAAAACTTGCGTGATAAATTACGGAATGGAGATGGTCGGATATTCGTGGCTGAGTCGAATGGAAACGTTATCGGATTTGTGGCGGGTTCCGTCATGGAGACTTCGCTTCAGGATTTGCTGGAGGCGTTTTCTTCGAGAGACGGGCAAGTGCATGAGTTGATTGTGGCTTCCGGTCAGCGCGGTAAGGGGGTCGGAGCAGGACTCATGCGGGAGATGGAAAAGTATTTTTCAGAACAGGGCTGTGCGTTTGTGAAAGTGGGTTGTTTTGCGCCGAATACGTCCGCGCATGATTTTTATGAGAAGTGCGGCTTTCAGGATCGCTACGTTGTCCTGATGAAGAAATTGAAGGCCGATTGATTGAGGTCACGCCATCTCTGCATCTTTTCCGGTTCTTGAGGTATTATTTCCGCCGTGGTTCGCATCCCCGCGTCATTGGAGCGCATGCTGGAAAAAATGTTTCCGCGCGTCCGCGAGCGCGAGCAGTTCGTCGCCGACCTCATCCGGAAGGCGCTTGAGGGGCCGCCCGTTATGAAAGAAGACCAACCAGAATCCGTCGGCGGGACACTCCACCTCTTCACGGATGGCGGTTCGCGCGGCAATCCCGGACAGGCCGCCATCGGCTGCATTCTGGAAGATCCGTCCCGCGGCGTGACGGTTCGTGAGCATGCGGAGCGCATTGGGATCGAAACAAACAATGTCGCCGAATATCGCGCGCTCATTGAGGGGCTGAAGATTGCCCAGCGCTACCATCCCAACCGTCTCATCTGTCATCTGGATTCCGAGCTCATCGTGCGGCAGCTCTCCGGCCAGTACAAAGTGCGCATGCCGACTCT